>ULXL01062677.1_pt1 | contig 35447 bp, 38 predicted proteins | sample 1961241 | NCBI WGS metagenome assembly ULXL01 (sample SAMEA4835837, study PRJEB28245) | human gut metagenome | biome: gut microbiome; material: fecal sample | place: Denmark | collected 2008
CCGCCTCCGTTATCCGGTACATTGGCTCCTGCGTTTCGGATGCCGCACAGGTAGCCGGCATAAAAAGCAGCAAAACCGCAAGCGACACAGATACTAATAGCGACAATAGCTTTTTTGTATTTTCCGACAAACTCTGATAATACATCATACATATTACCCCCTCCACCTTGCGGTATACCCGCGTGTGTCAATGTGTATCCAGTCACCGTAGTAACCGATGCCCAATTCGTCCTCAAGCCCCCACGCTTCCGCGGCGACAAGAACCGTATCAGCAAGGGCCGTGTCCGTGTCATCCTGTCCGCCGATGTGGATATCCGCCGCGCAGCCTCTCATGTGATAGCTGTCAGGTACGCCACCGCACCGGGCGTTAACATACGCATCACGGTAACCGCTGTTCCAGCCCCGATATGTCATGTTAACCCGCCAGTTCGGGTTCCACTCCCGCAGCATATCTAATATTTTAAATAAATTAGCCGTCCGTTCGTTGTCCGTACACAAGTGCCCCGTTTCATCGTCCCACGCATATGGGTTCTGCGCATTGCCATAGCAGTCCCATTCCGTGACGGACCAGTGTTTCGATCTATACATATTCATACCTTCGCTTTCACCTTATCAATCAGTTTCGCTGCGATACTGACATTCGCATCGTTCAGATTTTCGATGCAGGACAGCAACTCCGTAGCTGCTAAGTACCCTACGCACAAGGACAAGAAGATTGCCGGGTGGTGCATGAGTACCAGCATACGATCCACAGCTCCGGATGCCGTGGCAAGTAGCAAATAAATGATTAGCTTGCCCGCAAAACGTGTTTTCATTTTATAACTATTGATTATGCCGGCACGATGCGCTGCGGGGATGGCCACTACACACTGTGCCACCCCCGGAGCTTTTACGTTGTACGCTACGAGGTAAGCGTATGACAGCGATATCCACTTCGTGATCAGGTCAATAATTACCACAAGGACAAACAGCCCCAGCAGCTCCGCATGAAATTGCAATATGCCGAGGACGCTTGCCGCTATTGATTTAATTTGCCACGATTGGACAATCTTTCGTGCGGCGTGCCCGAGCGTTTCCAACAAAGATTCGTAGTCCATTTCCTCTCCTCAAGATTCTATTGTTCCAAAGCCCTTCCACGTCCCAGGCGTTCCCGTGGCAACACATATCCATCCGAGGAAGCCACCGGGGGTCGGTGCGGAGTTCCAGACTATGTCGCCCCTTTTATAATTTCCTTCCGTGGGCACAGAAGATGCATCGTCTGTAGAAAGTCTCCCGTCAGCCGTTAACCAGCGTTCACCATCAAACCATACAGGTCTTTTTTGCCTTCTACGATAGCAGGTATCCCCTAATAGGTAGCCTTCGTACGGATTGATGCTTACTTGATTATCTGATACAAACGGCGTCCACTCGCTATTGTTCATGATTACTTTTGACATATCTTTGAGTATTGTAGATTTTACTGTTCCGTTATTATCTGCTAACCGTATATAGTTATCACGCCATACAAGTCGTTCGAATGTGATGGTAGGAGATCCCGTGTAGTTTATATCAAACACCCCTTGATTTTGCATCACAGCAGTATAGATATGCAGATTTCCTACATACGTTAAATTACGGAACAGGGAAAACGGCGTGTTAGTATTAGTATTCTTTTTTAAGTAGTGATAAGCTCCGGAAAACTTAAATATATTATTTTTAACAAGCAAATAGTTATCAACCGCATCCATATCCGGATTGCAGATAGACATAGCACCATCTACATAGTTGCTCTCATAAGCGTTGTTTCTCCCAAATGTTTCCATTATAGACCCAAAGAAGGTATTATTTTTAACAAGAATATTCTCCCCGCGAACGCATATAGCGTAGTTGTTTCCTGCCACCACATTATTTGTGAACGTACACCCCTCCGCAGGACCGTGTGTTGAAAGAACTCCGTAATCAGATATCGCACTGCGAAATATATTCCCGGAAACTAAAATTCCATGCGAGGGGTAGTTTCCGCTAATATCAACACAATGCCTTGCGTTTTCGCCTCTGTTATTAACAATAGACGATAAGGAATCATCGCTACATCGTAAGCCATATCCTAATCCGTAAATAGTGCTTGTCCCGGGATAGTACGCATACGCTTCGTCAACCTGATTGCCATATAGGGTGCTTTTAACAGACGACATTGATTCGAGACAGGACATGCCACAGCCACAGCCGTAGCAGTCGTGGATTGACGCATCTACGCAGCCTTTTAACCCTATTCCTCGGTATTGTCTTGCGTCAATAGCGCACCCGTCAGGACAAGATACTCCGATATTACTTATTTCGATACCACGCAAGGGTTCTACAAAATCCACAGCGACAGTTTCGCTGTTTCCAAAGTCAGAGAATGCGGGAAAATTGAGATTAATAGTATTACCACTTACACTTCGTACCTCGTTAGTTTCCCCATTAACCGCTGACCCACAATTGTCACAAGTCCAAGGAGATGTAGCAAACGCTCCTTTTAGATATATCAGCATACCCTCTTCTACGCCTGCACTATCGTCTACCGTTATACTTGTATTCCTTCGAGCAAGGGTACCTGCAAGGATGGTGTGTTTCACGGTGTTTGTATTGTTTACAAAAATTGTCCATTTAACATTTAGTGCATTTGCGTCAACGATCAAATCTGTAGACGGCCTGATGATAGACCTTCTCATTCCTGCGCCATCTACTTTTACATATGAGGTATTGATATTTATAGTATCAGTTGTTTTATATTCCCCCTCAGGGCAAAACACAACGCCACCATGTTTTGCCGCACAGTAATCGACTGCACGTTGAATTGCTACGGTATCATCATGTATATTGTCGCCATACGCCCCAAATTGTTTTACGTTTGCTCTTGTAGCAACCAGTTCCGCTACTAAATTGTTTTGCAAAAAATGTATGCTTCCACCATCTTCTACATCTTCAGCGGTTTTAGCACGAACAATATAATTCCCACCGCCGCCATCATTTGCACTGTAATACCCGGACGTAATCGCTTTTGTCCCCGCAAATACATGGGTATCGGCCTTCATGGCGGCAACATTGTCATAGTTTTTAATCGCAGCCGTCACCGCGATCGCCGCGGATTGTTCAGCCGCAGCCTGCGCTTCCTCCGCCGCCTGTTTCGCCGACGTGGCCAGCGTAGCGGATATTTGTGCGGCCTGCATCGCCACAGCGGGGTCCTCGGTCACTTCAAACCCCGTACCTTCCTGATTGATGCGGAAAGACTTGCCGGGCTTCAACGGTATTGCCGCATTAAAGTTCGTCGATTCGACACTTGTTTTTAAACTGCGTTCCCCTGCTTCGCGCAGCTGCTGGATCTGCATTTCCATTTCATCTAATTGCTGCTCAATATTTTCCGAAAAGAAGGGCCCCTGATTAAACAGCGCTAACAGCTGTTGCAACGGCACTTCCCGCATCAATGTAATTTTCTGTCCGGACGCCAACGCGGGAGCCGTGCTGGTCGGTTTCGGATACACCACGTTGCCGGCATTCACGTCCACCGTGAAGTCCGTCGTTTCCCGGGCGACCCCGTCCTCACCGGTAATATACACGTGGATATACTCCGGGTGGTCGTTGTTCATGGCGAAGGTATACGGGAACACCGTCGTGCTGCCGTTGCCGCTGTACACGTTCTTCGCGTTCTGGTTTTGTATCGTCATCGTATTCACCTCTCCATAAAAAAAGCGCCTGCCCCGTCCGAGGTAAGCGCTTATTTAATTTGTCACTAACATCGTAACACATAAAAACTGCGTTTTAGTCTTAGACTTTTTTATTTTTTCATATGTGATATAATTGTGAAAAAAGGAGACGCTGAAATGGAACATATTGTCGCATTTATCAAAGATTATTTGAAATACAAAGGCCGAGCAAACAGGCAAAAGTATTTTGTCCGGTGGTTATCCATACTCTTACTTTGGCTATCAACTGGACTCATGGCTTGGTTTTTGCACGCCTTTCTCCCTGGAGATATTTTCTTTCCCACGTTTTTAATTATAGGAATTCCGTTTTTATTTTTTCTTGCAGCTAGCGGCTTCTGTAATACGATGCGACGTTGCCACGATCTAAATCATTCAGGTTTTATAGCATTTGGGACCATATTGGTACCTTTTTTGTTGGATAGGATATTCCCTAATTCTATTGTTGTGACCATCCTTTCGTTAGTAATAACCCTATACCTATTCTTTAAACGCGGAACCGTAGGAGAGAATCAATACGGACCGGATCCTTTGCAAGCTGAATGAAGTAAGCCCCCTGCACGGGGGCTTTTTTTATTCATCCCTTTCTCGTTTAGGCCGACGACGGATAAGGTCACTGGCTTTCGGTATCATATCGTTATACAAAATATCATACGCGTTAAAAATCAGTTTGTTAACCTGTGTCGGAACCTCGAAGTATAGTCCCAACAATCCTGCGGCCGGTTCAATTAAATCACTCCACTCTCCTTTGCCTTCGCGAACCTTAATCGCCTTTTCCCACGCCCATTGTGCTTGTTCCGGTATACTTTGAATGGGCGTAATACGATAACTAAAAGTTCTCATGCCAAAGGCGGAACTTGCCAGCTTGCTGCTAAAACCGCCAACCGGACCCTGCATTGTATATGGGTAAAGCAACAGTTCTTTTAACCATTTGTTCCAGCCGTCGTCATCATCTTCAAAGGGGTTTTCAAAGGCCAACACTGTTGACAGCCCTGTGAAAAGGAAGAGCTTGGCAATCATATAAGAAAGGGCCCTTTTAAAAGCTTCCTCATATTCTCCTTTACGGATGTGCTTCCCAATCAGTCCTTTTTCTCGTATAGCTTCATTGTACCTTGCATTCGCAAAACTCTGGAACATAGTAAAGAGTTTTGCCCAGGGACCGCTGCGCATCATCGGGGCTACGTCGTATTTGCGTGTCGCTCCTAACGCTCTGCGGATTACTGTGTCAGCATAGCGGATGGCCTCCTTTTCCGGTGTGCCGGCGTTGCGTTTCATGTGATAAGCATCCACCCAAACCGGAATCGCCGTCATGTTATCCGTAAACACCATAGCGTCTACACACACATCCTGCACGAACTTTTTATAACTTTCTTGTTTTCCCTGTTCTTCCTTTACGAGGGACAGAGAAAAGTCGGGTGCTTTCGCGCGTTCCCGCATCCAGGAAGATTTCTCATAAACAAAATCAGTTTGTTGTTGCCAATACCCTTTCTGCCTGATGTTTTTATAGAATCCTGCAATAGCCCGAACGACCCTTGCGTGTGAGTAGCCCTCCACATTCGCACCGTAAAGCGTAATGTTACCCAGGTTTTGCGTGATCACTTTAATGTTACCAAGTATGACCACGTTCGTAAGCTTACTCCGCAAGGTATTTACAAGAAAATTCAGTTCCCCATTCTCACCTTGACTATTGTTATTCCCTTCCGTGCATGCCGCTTCAATATACCGCAGGAGGATTCTAAACCGCGTTAAACCTAACGTCTCCTTTAAACGTAAGTACACGGCTTCGTTTGATAACAATTTCCGGTATGTGTCAACGGTTTCACGGAACGCCATATCATGAATGGTTTCTTTTATCCGGAAAGCCTCGGCATCAGCTCGCAAATCCAGTGGATATACACTACTATCCCGCTCTTTAGAAGCGCCGGAGCTTGTCTTTGTGATCCTGAAATTATTTATCATCGCGCGTTCATCCGCGGCATCCGCGATTTTTGCAGCCTTGGGCTTGCTGCCGCTGTCGCCGTACCGCACTAACGGTAAGTATCCTCCCTTAAAAGCGACCTGTTTACCGTTCGCCAGCGTAAGTATGGCAGGAAACGCTTCTTCTTTTTTAGGGCTAAATCCTTGCGTCCTGGTATTCATCGCTCGAAATTCGTTCCACGGAGCGTTTGCCGCATCAATAATTTTTTGAGTATAAGCTATCTCTTTCTCGGTCAGAGTACGGCCCAAAAACTCAAGCAGGTTGCTTCGAGTCTGTTCTAAATCTCCTGATACCCACAACTCAGATTTCGGGAAAAATGTTTTAAAGGTACTCGTTTCAGCAGTGGAGCAAAGTTTATCGCTGCTGCTTTCTGTACCAAGATAGCCCAACATTTTTATAAGATTATATCGGCATATGTTTGCCTGCAAATCTTCATTCCACTCTTCCCGAGCCATGGCATTGCGCTCTTCCAACGTAGGGGCTAACTCCTTAACTGCATCCGAAATGGCTTGATCGTAGCGCAGCAAATAATCTGCTTCCACGTCGCCTGATGCCTGCATCGGAATACGAAACACTTGCGTAAAAATACCGTCTTCATCCCAGTCATCCATCTGCGCGAAGAAAGAATCGGCGTTTTCGTTCTCTGTCCAATAAGCATCATTGTGGGCAAGAATACCTTTTATTTTTTGCTGTGCGTTCGGTCCGGATTCCCACTTAATCTTTCTGCCGTCAAGTGCTCCCAACATTTGATCAACGACACCGTCTAAGGCTAACGTTTTTTCTGCAACTCTTACGTTCTGCTCGTACTTACCGATTGCCTTAATGTTGCGCAGTGCGTCAATAATATCTTGCAGCTGCCCTGTGGTCAATGTTCTTGTTGTCGCTTCCAAACTGATGGTTTCATCCAGTAGCCAGGGGGCGATATCTGCGTTCTGATCACCGTTTTCGTTTACATCTTTCACATACTCCGCAAGGGTCTGCGTGCGTTGTTTTGGTGCATAGTCCTTTCGTTCTACCCCCATGCGCCGCAGTAATTCCGCCGCCTGGAAGAAATGCTGTTCAGTCCCCCACGTTTCTTTTTTTGCTTTGCGCTGGCGCTGTACATACGCAAGTTGTTTGCTAACTTTAACCTTAAACGCGGCACTTTCCATCGCCATCGCATGATGGTAGGCCTGCAGTCGTTTCTGGGCAATCGCATTCACATAATCTTTTTTTGCTGCAAACTCGATCGCTTTGGCAAAAGCTTTCCGTTCAGCCTGCATATACCGGCGCACGTTAATTGCATTCTCAATACTCATTTTTTCTAAATCAGCCTTAGCCGCCGCTCTTGCCTGCTGGCGCGTTGCCCTGGCTAAGTTCAATGCGTCCTCTGCACTACGTTGCTTTTGCAAAGCACCCGCCGCTGCGTCCTCAATAATTTGCAGCTCCGTTGCAATTACCAGACCGGTATCGTCATTATACAGAGCATTTTTCACGGCTTCTGCCTTTGCTTTTCTCTCGGCCATAACATCAGGGAATTTTTCACGAACAAGTTCATCCGCCCTTTTTGTCACGGCCTCTTTGTACGTCGGTTCGTTAAGGATGCGCATGGCCAGTTCATCTGGTTTGAATCCCATCTCTTCCGCTAACGTATCAAAATGCATGACTTCCAAAGCTTCCTCATCTGTAAGCGGTTTCGTGTCGCTGGATTTTGTACGGTGGATCAACTCGTAATACCGATTCACGATATTGCGGCTGCTCTTTTTCCCGAAATCCTCTTCCAACATCTTGCTGGCAGCGTACAACGGCTGCGCAGCAATTTCTTTCTGCACGTCCGGAAGTATCTCGGCCCTATATTCTTCGATCTGTGCTTTTCTCTCATCGGTAAAGTTTTCAAGACTCTTTTTCTGCAGCAATGATACAGCCTTATCCTTGGCCTGTAGGATAAAATCTTGCAGGCGGTTTTTAGATTTATCGCTTAACTGATCCGTAATAGCGCTCGGTAGTTTAGCAAAATACCCCTCAACCCGGATTACTTCCTCAATCTCCTTTTCGCTGGCCAGCAATCGGTCAAACACTTCGGTTACTTCCGGTGTGATCTCGACCGCATATTGGTTTCCTGCCACAAATTTCTGTATGGTTTCATATGTCTTTAAAAGCCATGTTTTAAACCGTTGCATTGGCGCCCTGAGTTCAAAGCTGGGCGCTTTCCCAAGCATGATATACTGTTCCGCTGCCGCGGCCCACCGCTCGTGCGCAGCTGTCTTTTTCTGCCATTGTTCCTCGGTTAAAAGCTCTCTCGGCTTGTCTAACTCCGCCCACTGCTTCTCGGTCAGCTCCGCATAGTCCAGCATTGTCTTACGATCTTTGCGCATTTGTTCCGGAGCCTCTGCCCGTGCGCCATCATGCATAAGATTTTCAATAAAATAATGCCCGACCGCCTCATGAATTACTGTACTCGGATCAGACCCTTGGAATAAAGAAACGATAGCTTTTCCCTTTTCATCCCACGTGATAGATCCTCGATCGTTTTGATACAATATATTAGGATTTTTTGAATCAAACGTGCCCACGTTGTCCGTTGCCGATTTTATCTGGTTGGGCTCAAAGGCTGCGACTAATGTTGTTTTGTCTCCACGGATAATAATTCCATCTTTTTCTTCACTCCACCGATAGTTTAAAAGATTTGCACTGTCGTTGTCGAAATGCTCAATGCTATTGTAATATTCTTCTGAAACTTCTCGAATTACTGGGTTTTGGATGTTTAAGAATGCTGCCATTACTTTGCCGTCTTCAGCATTATTCCCGCGCGCCATTGCTCCCAGTATTCCATAATTTTTGGCGGTGCTATATTTATCCGTAAAGAAGAATGCACCTTCACCTTGCGCATAGTTATCGCCTTGCTTACGCTTATCAAACACGTTAAAATCTGCACCTGTTCCGTGATAAACTACCAACGGTTCGCCGTTCTCATCCACTACTTTAGAAGAAGCTCTATTGTCAGCATTAAAGAATCGTGATATAATATTTCTAAAGAGGCGGGGCCCTCCGTGTGGCTGTTTTAAAGCAGCAGCGGTCTGAAGGGGTTCCGTCTTAATTTTATTTTCCGGAAACACTTCATGAATATACAGTTTTTGTATATTCATATCTGTTCTTACTCTACAAACAACAGCACAAGGTGTATCCCCCAGCATAACTTTGTATGTTAAGAATGTATTTTTTATTTGATTTCCTGCGGTATCGTCCAATTCCTCCATTTTAACAGCAATCGGTAGCCCTTCTTTTAACGTGGTAATGGCATCTAACTTCATTTGCCCAAAGCCATGAGAAAGGCTATTTTTAATGCTTCTTGCATCAACTACCACCTTCCCTATAATCGTTTGAATGGATTCCTTATATAATCCGTGTTCTTCACCCCATACAATAGCGGCATCAATAGGTTTCAAATTTTCTGTTGCCGTGATAGCCTTTACCGGCAGCGGAATCCCTTTTTGTTCGTCAAATCTTTTTAATGCATCAGCTACTTCCCAATCCCCAAACCACTTTTTGAAAGCGTCCGTTCTAACCGTCAGCCACTGATCTTCTGTAAGATTTGTGGCTGCTCCATTGGGCGCCTTCATCCACTGCGACGTGCCTTTGTACCGTTTTCGGATATCTTCTTTTTGTTCGTTTACCAATAACTGTCGCTGCTTTTCAGCCCCCATATCCGTATCTATACGCGGGCGCTCACGTACAAAATTCTTTTGATAATACCCATCCATCTCTGCCTTTCTCTTGCGCAGATCATTTTCGTTTGGTATACTATCTGTAAGAAGACTGTCAAGGTTAAAGCCTCTGCTAGCGGAATCGCTGCTAGGAGACTGCGATAACCAATTGGCAGTCTTTTCTTTGTTTATATACAGCGCACGCCCTTTTTTTAGATTGTGTTCGATAAACCAATTGTAGTTTGTTCCATTGACATCTCCTTTACCGTACGCATTATTAATCGCGTTTACTTTGTAGCGCTTTTTCTCAACCTCAATTTCCATCGGTACTATGATAGTGGATCCCTGTTTGTCTTTTAAATCAAGCACTACGACTTTTCGCCCATCGTAAGAATCAAGTATCATTAACGGATCCGTCATGGCACGTGGGACTTGTTTTACTATCTCTTTATCCATCCCATCAGAGTGATTGTCAAAAATGTGTTTTAATTTAATACCATCTATGGTTACCGGTAGAAGCTTACCGCCTGCCAACTCCAACGCAAGAGGCGTAGTCATTACATGATACGTCGAATGCTCGTTGACTTTATCCAGTCCGTCCACTAAATAAGAAAATTTTTTTTCATCTTCGAGCAACTTTTCGTTCGCGCTTCGCGTCTGAACATACCGCCCGGAAGGCGTACTCACTACACGCTTGATCTCAAGCGGATGGTCCCTGAAATACTGTGACGGATCGCTTGGGTTGTACGTCCTTGCCGCACTCTCCAACAAAGCCAGCGTGTGTAACGCCTCTTCCTTATTCAGCCCTGCATTTCTCATCTGGCCAAGCTGATCGTCTTTCCACTCTGCAAATTCTTTTTCCGCGGCGTCCAGAGCCTCACTCTGCTTGCTTAATTCTTTTTGAATCTGGATATTATTGATTGTTACTCCGTCATTATCAAAAGCCAGGTCATTCTTTATGGCCGGCAAGAAATCCGCACGTTTCGCCCCTGTCGCTTCCAGGTTGCCCTGCATAATCTCTACATCAAGCCCTTGTTCCGCAGCATCCTTTATCGTTTCAGGATCCACACCGAGATCAGACGCTACTTCTTCCAAATTTTGTGATTGAGCGTACTCGTACAAGGTGCCACCATCCACAGCTACCGTAGCGCCGTTTAGATTTACATTGATCACACCCGCTGCGTACGCCGGGTCCGCGCCACTTTTCTTAATAGCATTGACCCGTTCTTCTATCTTTTCAACCTTAGCCTTTTGTATGTTACGTTGTAAGGCCACACGAATTGAAGAAGCCCCGCCACCTAAAATTGCGCCGATCAATCCGGAATAAGCGGCCTGCTCGGTGATTGTTCCCGCATTTTCAGCAAACTCTCCGGCCAGTTCGCCGCCTGACATCCCTTCATTTTTTGCAATGATGTTCGTAATTGCTTCCGGATATTCCTGCAAGAACTCTGTAGTCCCTTCGGTGATAGCGCTTTCCACAATCTGCCTCAGCTTTTTTCGTATTCCGCTTCCGACAGGAATCCCCTTCATAATTTTAGTGAGGGATAACCTTTCCATAGGAACCTGAATCGCAGCATTGGCAAGCGCAGCAGTAGCTGCCCTCTCCGGTGCCACGCCATCTTTAGTTAAGTCAAGGTACTGGTTACCGGCTATCTGAGCACCCATAAGTCCCGTGCTTGCTGCCGCCCCACCGACCGGGCCTAAAAGAAGTGTAGCTCCGGCAGTTGCAAGAGCCTGACCAAGCAACTGCCCACCACCTTCAGCCAAATTTACGGCAAATTCTTCTGCCATCCCGCTGGTTTTGATATTATAGGGAGATACTATGTTACTGTCGATCGCGCTTTCCAGTACGCCCTCAAACCCAGGTTTTAACTCCGTGTCACCCTGCGGTTTCGTAGCAATATTTACGTCCCGTATAGCTTTTGCCGTTCCTAAAATCCCCCGAGCCGTATGAGACCAAAGCCCATTATGGACTGCCTTAAAAATTGTCCATTCCCTGTCTTTGATATCCTGTTCGGTGAGAAATGAATTGTTACGTTGGTCAATCGGAACAGGTTTCTTTTCATTTTCAATCCCAATTCCTCTGGTATATAGATTCCAGCGTCTATCAAAATCTGCTTTTAACTCTTGATATCTTGCCTCTTCCATTCAGGTCACCTCGAAATTTCTTCAAATCTGGCAGCGCTCATTGTCTCCACGGCACCATTTGAAAACTCTACTTTGTATGTGTTCTCATCAATTTTGGTGTGATTCTTAATTCCGTTTCGTTCAAAGTCAGCTTTGCTTCGAAGAATGCTGGTAGAAAACAGCCTTCCTTCACTTACATATCCTACCGGTGTTTTAGTAATAAGTTCCCGTCCTTTTTCTACAATTTCATAAACAGCGGGCTTGCGCTTGTTCGCTGTTAATTGATCCTGTATCCATACCCGCAGCAACGGCTTTACACCGTCCCAGGCTTGCTGCTTCGCAGCGTTTCCTTTCATATCGCCCACAACCTGCTGTTTGATTCCTTCATTCAAATCATAACCGAATTGCCCTTCTCCGGCTTCATATTGCGAGTAGGTCTTATAGGCCTTCCCCATTTGTTCCGCACTAAATCCCTGTTTTTTTGCGAAATCCAAATAATCTTCCCGGGAATTAAACTTGCCCTCAGCAAGCTGCTCATTCACGACCGCTACCATAGAATCTGACGCCGGCTTCCCGTCCTCGCCCCAAAAATAATTTGCTGCAGTCCGCAATTTCTTACCCATTTCATAGTTCATCCCGACCATTTGCCGGATCTGGGCCTCCGCGTCCGCAAGAGGGACTCCATCTTGCTGCATTTTATACAACGTCTGTACTGCATTGTCTTCTATCGCGGCGGCTTGTTGTTTAATCTTTTTTTGACGATCCGCCTGTATTTTCTCAACCAAAGACCGACGTTCCAGATAGGCGTTCCACATTTTCTTTCTTTCTTCCGATGTTGCCGCCTGCCCCTGTGGGTGCGAGAACCCCCACAACTTATACTTGTTTAACGGGATAGGGGCGAACCCGCTACTGCCGCTCTGATACACCATGCCGGTTTTAGGGTCGTAAATTCCGACATGGTTTGGCTCGCCGCCGCCATCCGATTCCCAGTACACAATATCCCCGCCACGGAGCTGCGACTTATCCGTGAATGTCTTTTCTTCTTTCCATGCCGTAGGAGCCCATACGCTGATTGGTTTAAATCCCCCTGCCTGTAACGCGGCGTTAACTCCTTTCGTACAGGTATTTTTGCCCCAACTTTCTTTTTTGTCGCTCATCCCTTTCATCCAGGTAATGGAATCTTCCGACTTGCCGGCGCCATGAAAATCAGGAGAGAATATATGGTTATAAGCCGCTTCACCATCATCACCAAACTGAGCAAATAGTGCGGCCCCAGTGTCTTCTTCTAAAAGCGCCATACGGCTATCATAGACCTTTTTAGAGTACGCATTGAGCACATTCGGATCCAGCACCCGCCCATATCGTTCGATGTACGTTTCCGCCAGGTCGTTATCCCCGTTTGCGTAGGCCCTGTTGATTACACCCTGTGCCATACCCCCCATAGCGGCGCGCACTTTTTGTTTTACCCTGTCCGCTCCATAGTTTTGATACCGTAGCGCCATCATAGCAGCCGCACGGTTCATCATCCCGTCTACCATGCCTTGATCATGGTACCCGGCCATGGCATCATTTAGTGCGTCCTGCAAGCTGTTCCGCAGCTGTGTATCCGCGTTTTTCTCCAGCTCGTTTATCTGGAACTGTGCTACCTGGCTTCGGTGATTGTTATAATCCCGGTTCAGGATATTCTGATAGTTACGCCCTTCGTCTCCGTACGTCAGTATCCGCCCGTATTTTTTCGCGATCTGATTCCGGATCTTCCGTTCCCCTTCTTCAAAACGTTGCAGGGCATTTTCCGCCAGCCCTTCTTTGTCCTGATAGATCTCTTGTTTTAAATCTCCGGTCAGCCGGTTATATTCGTTATCCGCCGCCATGATCTTCGCGGTCCTGTGCTGACGCTCAAAGGCCAGCGCAAGGTTACTCAGCCCTTGCGCGGTCCTCGCGCCCTGTGCGGCCAATGCCTGCGCACCGGAGTTATCATACGTGACCCGGGTTACTTGCGACGCTGGTGCTCCAAGCTGTCCATTTTCTTTATACGCTTCAAAATTCGCCATCGTGGATTACCCCCAGTTATATTTCGTTCCGAAATTATATTTGTTAAACACACCACCCAGGGAAGCATCTCCGCCGACCGCCGTATCCCAGGCGTTGTTCTGCCATGTAGTATTGCTGAAGCCCATCTTGCCGGTTGCTGCGTTAAACTTTGTATCCCCAAATCCGCCGGCCGCTTGCTTCGCGCTTTGCGCTCCAGCGCTTCCTGCACTATACAGATTGCCGGCAAGCGACAAGGTACCCATGAGCATATGCGTCATGAAGGCCCGTTTTCCGGCCTTGCGATAGTCTCTCGCGTTCTGTTTGTAGATCAGCCCCTGATTATACATATCGTTCGACTGACCGACCATCTCGTCCACTTTCTGCCGGCCGTTATACGCATCCATCGCCAGCTCTTTTGCCTGTGCATACTGCGTATCTGCCAGTGTCATTAAAGCGCTGCCCGTAGCCGTAATACCGGAAGCCCCGATAACGGCTCTTTGTTTAGCGCCGTACTGCGATAGTCGGCGTCGTTTGTTCTCTTCGTTGATCGCGTTGTTCTGCGCCTGTTGCTCTGCATTCTCCTGTTGCTTTTGAGAATTGCGCATCGCGATTTCCGCATTCGTCTCCGCTTCCGCAGCTCTTGCGTTCGCCTGCCGACGTTCGGCCTGTCCTTGCAAATACGCCGAGCCTAAGGTGGCTATGATTGTACCTGCTACCCCCATCACTTCACCTGCTTTCTAAATTCAAAGTAACAATATTTCATCGTTGCTATACCTCTCGGCTCTGGGGGATACACCGTCGCCCCCATCCATTTGAGCCATTTAATCGTTTGTTTGTTGTCTTCATTGACCCAGTTGTACAACCGTTCCCAGTCATGTAGCCAGGACTGCATCACTTTTTTAGATTGTTTCGCGGTATAGATTTTATTCTTCTGTGTATCTTCTGTCGTCACAAACCACACCACGCCTTCCGGAACAAACGGGTTCGTTCGGATAATGCCGAACGCGGCCACGGGTACGTTATCAATCCGGCACTCGACCGCTACTTCCGATGTCTGAAGACAATGCTCTAATTCGGCTAAGATGTTAGGTCCTGTCAGTCCGACAATTTCTTTCCTCGTAGACTGTTTAAGATTCTCCGCGATATAGCGCAGATCACCGTGGATCGGTTTTATAAACACGATATTAGCCACCAGGCGTCACCTCCGGAATGATTGATAATATCTTCATCGGCAGCGGATCCTTCTGTTTGATCGTCACATAGATTGTGTCGCTGTAGTTCGCCTGCGGCAGCACGGCATATTTCTTCCCTGTAAACAAGGTGATAGGATCTCCATACCGCTCTGTCGCCCGCCATTTAATCTCATCCAGCTTGTTTTCCGTGACGCCATACCAACCGCCGCGGGTGTCCTTGAACATGATACACATCTGCTGTATCCGTTTCTTCCGGCTCCCCCATGTGCCATCTCCTGCCTGTAATTCGATTGGCATAGTCTTCAACGTCGTGTCGTACCCAAGACCTATCTGGATATGACTGAAGCCGCGTCCAAACAGGATAGCGCCATCAGCGCCCACCGTCAGTCCTTGAATCACGTTCCCATCGGCTAAAACCTGTACGGCTTTACCGGCGAGCCAGGCAAGACCAGTCAATGTATTCACCGGTTCTCCGGAATAGCTGTACCCTGCATCTACATAAAACTGCGTTTCCGGTTCTGCGTCGGATATTTGTGAAGCCATCAACTCCACATAGTACTTTCCATCACGCAGCACGACCGCCCACAGCTCATCCTCATCTTCTCCGGATATGCTGCAAACATCAATAAACTTGCCTTCTGTCGTATGCCGATGCCAGGCAAATACATCCTGCTCCTTAATGTACGTCATGCCAAGCAGCACGCCATCATCCCGTACACACCAGACAATACTGTTAGGAGTTTGTTGGTACGTAATTGATACAATCTCATGCCCGTCGAACAGGTGGCTGGCCAGCAGGGATACATCGTCACCGGTGTATTTGTCTACGTCATAGCTGTACGCTAAATCCCGGATAATGCTTCCCTGATGCTGCACATAAATCACACGGCTGCCGACAATTACAGGCGTCAGGTCGTTAATGCCGCGATATTCCTGTGCTTTTGCCTGTTGGTTCGAAGGGGTAAACGCGGCCTGCCCGCCACCGACTTTGTACTCCCCACCGGATGTGAGCATCAGCATTTCCGCAAACGTGACAATTGCTTTAATGCCGTTCATCTGCCCGGAGCTGAGAGAACCGATAATCGCGTCATCGTCCACCGTAGGGATGCTTACCCCAAAATTCCAATAGTCTCCTGACTTGCTGGCCCAGTATGTTTGTGGATGAGACTTACTCCCGGCAAACACAAGCCGGTCCTCAAAAAAGCCCACGCAGGCGGGATATCCTTTTGTACGGCTCCATGATTGCAACGAAAAGTCGTTTGTCGCGGTAATCGCTCCAAGTTTTTTTACTACGGTAGCCGTTGCACTGATACCGCTGGTAACGGCGGTGATCTTAGCCATGCCGTAATAGTCCTGGCTAAAAGTCTGAATCGTAATAAAACCACGTTGCCGTTCGTTCTCGTTGCTTTGCGTCCACACATCGATGTTGAATCCCGTACTTGCAATTCGATAATTTACAAGTTCCGTACTCTCGTTCATTGCAGTGAATTCATAATTTCCTGAACGGGCGCCTTCCTGTGTCCTGACGGCCACCCATGACGCCGTACCGGTATCATATCGTTCCAGCGTGAAAGACCCGTCCCAAAAGCCAAAGCTCTGCACACGGACAGTTCCTTTTGGGGGACATTCAACTGTAAACTGCCCCGGTGCCTTACGCACAGTCTCTTCCGGGTCTGCGGTGTGAGTAGGACAGTCCGGCACGCCTTTGATGTAGCTGCTTTTTACAGTGTGTCCTAATCGGATCAGGCTACCTACCATATCTGCGACAAAATAGCTCTGCGAAGCCGTAAGCGTAATCGTTCCGGTCGTCGCGCTTGCGGATATCTTCAAATTATCGTTTGTGTTCGGGTCCTCAAACGGCCCATCCAGAATATCCATCTTATTGATCGACCAGTTTCCCGCCCCATTCCGTACTAATGTGTACGGCGGATAATTTGGATGTGTCAGGAACAGTGTATCCGCAGATTGTATGTATTTTATTTTATCCAGGTCCGCCGCCCCGTAAGGACTTGTAATCGAATACACAGCACCTTGGTTCGTTACGATTCCCCCATCCGTATAAAACCGGATACACCCCGGTGTAAATTCGAGGATATAGTGCTGATCTACGTTATACCGGAACGGAAGCAATCGGGCCTTCGCATTATTCGCGGTCTGCTGGACATGATAAAACCCGGGACGGCGCATAACACCGCCATACCGCAACACTAATGCGTTTTCAATTCTCGCAGCACCGACATCGTATTTTTGCAGATCCGTCCTTCCCATCAGCGCCGGCGTGAGTTCTCCGGCGGCAAAGGAAGGCTTTAGCTGAAACATGCCCATGTTTTACCCTCCTATACAGTCATCAATACCGGTAAATCTCGCCGCCGCTAAATTATAAATGCCGGGGTCCGACACATTCTGTTCGTTCATATCGTCCGCTCCCGCCTCGGCAAAGAGCGCGTTATATGCCTGTAAGCAGCTCTGGGTCAGTCCCATGTTGCCGGTGAGCTTGAACGCGATATCCGCGGCTAATTTCCATGACAGCGCTTCTATAAATTCATCATCCATCAAGGCACAATCTTGTATATCATACACATACTCCGCCCAAATGTTCGGCAGGTTACAGTAAATCAACCGGCCTTCAGGGTCACTTGATAACTTATACTCCGTGTATTGCGGGATGTTTGTAAACGTCTTATTGTAGAGCCGCTTCAAATTAAGGCAGCTTGCAGGATAGCGGTATTTATATCGCCACTCCAAAGCCTCCGGAGAATCTGTGGCTACGAGAGCAAGCTGACTACGACGCAGCGCGAACGTCCAAGGCCACCTGCGCAACGTGGCCTTACGTGCCTGGTCATAGAATCGCCTGCAAAGGCGCGCATCCTCCGAAGGCTCATCGATAAGCTCAATCGCATCGTGCCCAATCCGGGCTAACGCCATATTACAGATAATCACTTTGTCCATACCGATTTCTCCTTATAGGAACGGCGGCACAGGTCATCCCGTACCGCCGTATACATCACTTGCCGGCTGTACCGGCCTTTCTTGTTACTCTTTTCGGTTTATCCACCTTTGCAGCTACCGGTTCCGGCGTGACAATTTCCGGGTCAATGGCTGCCGGAGCACCTGCCGAAGGAAATTCCCTAACAGCTTCCGGCGCATCTGCCGGTTTAGTATCCAGTGCCTCTAAGTGAGGCGGGGCTGCGAACGTATCGGCGAGATCTACAATTTCCCCTTTTTCGTAATAACGCCGATTAAAATAGCAATTGCGAATAACTTTGTATCGCATTACAGTGTCAGCTGCGTTCCGGTACTCATGTACGCAAACAGCTTGCCGCCGACAGGGGAAGTACCGGCATATTTCAAGCGCACATAGCGGTTACCGTGAGAGATAGGCGCATAGAACTGTGCCAGCGTACAGGCTTTAGTCTGTGCCATCGCAGCCGGTACCGTGATAGTCACTTCATCTACCGGTGCAGAAAAATCAAAGGTCGGAGCGCTCTGTACGGTGATAGCAGTCATTTTACCGCTAGTACAAGGAGCTGTCAGTTTCACATCAAAGAACAACGGGTGGATCAGTTTCGTTGCACCGCCCAGATCAATTGACTTGGTGGAAACTACATCTGCAGCCACCGCCTGGTTTTCAGAAAAAATCAATTCCGCATCAATCATTGCCATGGTGATATACCTCCTTAAATCTTGCTTTCCGTATTCAGAATTGCATCGCTGCGCAGGATAGGCACTCCCCAGAAATGGGTCTGTTTCTTTCCGCCGAACTCGTCAATAGTCAGACGCACGTTTGTTTTCTTGCTGGCGCAGATATCCAGATACGTCTTCAAAGCGCGGTTGCCAAAGAAAGCCATCGTGCAGTTATCTGGATTTTCAATCTGGTTATACGCACGGATCATGTTTTCCACAAAAGCATCAGCATTAGTAGCAGTCAGGGCGGTCGTATCGATATTTGCCAGACGAACCACATAGCGAGGATCGCGAATGCACAGGCCCATATCCCAGTTATACTGAGACTGATAACCCCAGTATTTGCCGCCGTTGCTGTCAGTAAGCTGCACGCGGCCATTATCACGATACTTAAAGCCGGCAGAAGTGCCTTCCGGAAAAATACCATACACAGTCTGCTGACCATAGCCGACTAACCACATAGAAGTCAGGTTGTTCCCGGTGCCACCGCAGTCAATGATCTGATCCGCCCAGATGGCATCCTGATTCGCTTTGTCGTAGTAGTAAGCGCTTAGTCCAGTAAAGCCTGCCGGATTCACTTTTTCATCGCCGTAGAAAAAAGTGGTTGCCATTTTCTGGTTCATAGCTTCCTGGTATGCCTGGTTCTCAGACATGCGCCAGGCGTTAGAGTTACCGTTGATCTGCATCAGGCGTTCGTCAATTTCTGCCAGCGCTTCCATCCCGCCACAGGTAAAAGACTGATTCTTGCTGGTGGATTTCCCCGGTTTGGTACCACGGTTGATCATACGCCATGCCACTTCCGGCAATTCCGCACGCACCGCAACCGTTTCCATCTTCTTTTCGTTACAGACCTTAAACGGCATAACGTCCAGGATCCGGTTTGTTTTGCTTTGCAGTTCCACAATCTGCTGCGCCGCCAGTTCGTTGTTGCGGCCAAAGCGTGCCGCCCAATCATGTAAGGTTACACAATCGCTCATTTTACTTCCCTCCGTAAAAATTAATATTTGCTGTTCGGAAACAGCAGATCTTCTGCTTTGGATTTGCCGCCCGCGGACTTGCCGTCCGGAGCCGTATCCTCTTGCAGCAAAGAACCAATGTTTTGCAGGAAACGCTGTACCGCAGGATTATACGCCACACCACTTTCAACCAGTGCCTGCATACACTCGCCACCGCCAAAGGTATCGACTGCTAATTTTGCAGCCCGGAGTCCTTCCGGTTTTGTCAGCCCCTGTTTCGTGCAATCATTTACCCATGTATTCTTCGTTTCTTCCGCCTGCTGCTGCATCGCCAGCATCTGCTGACAGTGCATCTCAATCAGGCGGTCTGCCTGGGCCTGCGTCAGTTTCGCTTCGTGAGCGATCTTGGTAAACTGCTGCTGCAATTCATCTTTCAAAACAAGCCCTTCCGGCAGTGTAAACTTGTATGTTTCAGGAACCTCAACCGCTCCACCCTCTGCGTTCGGTTCCCCCTCGCCCGCCTCTTTTTTGTCTACGGCATCCGCCGGAAAGTTAAAAGGGGTTTCGGTGCCGCCGGCGGCAGAAGTTACCGGTTCCGCCACCGGTGTACTTTCCGGAGCTGGGGTGGCTGAGGCAGGAGGCGGACCCGCCGCCCCGGCGCCATCTGCTTCAAAAAACGGTCCTATGTGATTTCTAAACATCTTCATCTTCCTCACTTTCTGCGGTCTGCCGCGCTAAATCCTCTCGTTCCATTTTGTACAAAAGCCCGTAGCCGTCTTCGCTTCGGTTTCCGCTTTGTATTCGTTTTATGATTTGTACTAACTCATTCGCTACGGACACTCTGCCAGCGCTGTACGAATCTTTGTAGGGTTCACCGGTAAATAGCATCGCCCCGTATCCGGATAGCTTTAGAATGCCGTAAATGACTTCACGCCCATTCTCGGTGTTTAACACTGCTTGCAATTTCATCAGATCCATCAGGCACCTCCAAGCATAGCGTTTATGATGCTGCTATCATTTGTGACCGGTGTCTCCGAGAGCAGCCGTGCCGCTTCCACGCCGTCCCGCAACGGTTTTGCCATTGCGGCTGCCTGTTCCATTTGCTGTTGCTGCGCCTGGGCCTGTGCACGTTGCTCCCGTAGCTTCTTCACTTCGTCTTCACTCCGCATCATCTTCTCCGGCGCGCCGTTGATCACTGCGTGCTGCCGTATCACAGCATCCATATCGATATTGTCAACGATTTCCGGAGCGATACCGGCAAGATTACCGGCCAACGCCAGTGTCTTTTCCAACGCCGGGCTTTCCACCATGCGCTGCGCCTGGGCCAGTAGCGATATAAATTCAACCTTGAGGTTTTCCTCTTGCCCCTGCAGCTCTTCCGGCACCGGCGGGAACAACCCATTGCGAAGCGCAATCTCAAAGGTTCGTTTTGTCAACGGAATTAGCACCTCATTGTGAAGCTGTTCCAATACCGGAGACAGCATCAACAGCTTTTCTTCGTGCCGTTCCGCCACTTCCCTTGCGGTCATCTGCGGATTATCCTGGCTACTGAGCATTACAAACAAGTCGTTGTAGAATGCGGCGGCGATCTGTTGCTGTTTCAGCTGGATCGTTTGCATCGCGTCTTCCCGGCTTCCGGTTGTTTGATACACCGGACGGATCAGGTTTACCGCGTTATCCGGTACGATCGTTTGCTTGCCAGGCAGCCTGTCTACTTTCCCCACGGACGCCGGCACCAACATGGCGGGGTCTGCCCGTGTTTCCAAAAGCCGCATGTTTAACTTTTCCAGTTTTTGCAACTGCATACAGTTCCCCAGCGCATTGTGCCCCGGTCCTGAACCGTAAATGCCGTTGGCCACAGTCGTCCAGCGCGGCATGATAAACGGCCTTTCGTGATAACCGGCGACCTTCAGAAACCTGTCGCTGCTACCGTCCTCGAAATAATAGCTGCGCCAGGGGAAATTCCCTATCGCCAGTTTGCCGGGATCGTACTTCAAGTTCTGCTCAATCAGCATCGTAACCGGAAAATACGCAGTCATATTGTTAGCTTTGTAAGCGTTTTTAACCTGTTCGCTACATACGTCAAACCCAAACTCCTGCACCATCTGCCAGGCCGTCAGCTTAAACCGCCGGGCAAAATGACTGACTCTGCCTCGCGCGTCAACATCGCCTGCGTATTCCCCACAGGTATAAGGCCGCGCCCATATCGCGTGATCGTAATCTTCCAGCAGCAGTGCGGAAGCGGTGCCAAACTGCGACAGCTCCGCATCAATATTCATCAGCATATTGTAAATATTGGACTTGGCATAGATACCCATCATGATATCTTTGCATTCTTCCAACCACAGCTTGACTGTATGATATTCTGCCAGCTCATCGTCCTGCAGTCCCAGCGAAAACCACGGCCGAGAAGGTGATGTAAGCCCTGCATGCAGACCTGCGCCGCACTTCTGACAGGCTTCCATCGGGTACGGCTCTAACAGGTAATAGTCCCGCCGCTTCCCGTCGGAGCTCTTGTCCTCTTCATCGAACCGGCCGCGCATCGGATTAATGTATCGGCTTAGCAGCTTCCATGTAGGCTCAAACTGCGACCGGGCCGTCATCATCTGAGCGACAATCTGTTTTTTCTTTCGCAGTACTTCGCTGTCCCGCAGCACGTCCTGCATAATCTTAGGCATCTGTGCCATGACTATCACTCACCTAACAATGCTTTTTTCACAGACTGCACGGTATCACTGATCATACCGTTCGTGCGATTCGTATACTGCCTGCCTCTTGCTCTTGCCAAACGGTTTCTGACATCTTGCCGCTGTCCTTCCGTAGCGCCGTCAATCGTAGCAGCGGCAGTAGAACCGGGAGCGGATGTTTTGATTTGCGGGCCACCACCGCCACCACCGCCAAGTCCGTGTAGCTGCGTAATGATCTTAAACATATTTTTGTCACCTCTCAAAATTTATTTATAACCCGGCAAGCGGGTCATATTCTTCCTCTTCCCCTGCTGCATACTGCAGGTCTTGTTGCCTGACAACCGGCCGTGCAAATGTGATTACGGCACTATCCGCTAAGTCAGGACTTTTCCCTGTCCGTTCTTTTAATTTTTCTTTGCTTTCCAGAATAATTTTCCCATCACGTGTAAACTTATATTCCACCGTGGACAGCTCGCTTTTAAGTTCTGTGGATTGCGGTAGGGCTCCGCCCTGCTGCATCCAATCCCGGCATTTAAAATACATCTCCGCTCTCAGGTTTGCGAACCGTTCACTGTCGCCGGCCCTTTCCCCAAACGCAACTTCCTGAACCTGCCAATAGTTTAGCTGATGTAACCGGTCCACAACGCCGGCCCCCATGTTGCCGACGTCAACGAACACAGCGTCCGGTCGTTCCTCTCGAATCGCAAGAATAACCCGGTCAACTACTTCCATGACAGATAGTCCCTGATAAACCTGTTGTGGTTTCATCCACAACCCTTGCCTACAGGTAATCGCCGTCCTGTCATCGCCAAAACGGGCCACATCCACACCGAGTACTACAGGCATTCCCGCCACATGTTCCGGCAATAATTCTCTTGCTGCGGAAGCAGTCACTAAGTCGATTGGCATAACCACATCGGAGGCACTGGCAGTAAAGTCACAGAGCAGTTCCTGTCGAATCTCGATATCCGTCATTTCCCGCTTCATCTCTTCCAGTTTCTCCGGCGGTAAGATGTTTGTCTCGTCCGCCCGGTAGCAGCACGTAAAGTAAGCGGGATCCTTAAGCGCTGCTAAGTACCGTTCGTAAAACTGATTCTGCCCCTTCGGAGTGCCGATAAAATACGCAAATCCGTCTCTGTCAGCCAGCGCTGGGACAATAATTTCACCGTACAACTCCGGCCGCATCTGGGCGTATTCGTCCATAATCACTCCGTCAAGATATTCACCCCGGAGCGCATCCGGTTTATCAGCCCCCACGATGTAGATCCTCGCCCCGGGGCTTCCCTGATGTTTCGTTGGAAATTCCACATACAATTCTGATTCGTTCCGGCGCATACCGGGAATCACGTTCGTGTAATACTTCAGATATTCCCAGGCAATTCGCTTAGCCTGATTCCGGTAGGGGGCCATATAGGCGTATCGTGGGGCGCGCAGATTGTTTTGTATCGCCTTTTTGATCAGCTCATTGATACAGCCTACCGTTTTCCCAAATCTTCGGTGGCAGACCAGCACCGCCCGCTTCTTTTGATCCATTGCCGGATGTATCACATCCCGCCAAATCGGGCGAGGGCAATACGGGATCGTAATTTTTTTGCTCATCTCTTTGCTGTCTCCTCAGAATCAGATTTTGCCCAAACAACCGACAATGCTCCACCACCCGGGCCGGTGATTTCCTGCCTTTGGATATAAAGCCCGTCCATTCGGTTCAGTGTATCCACAGCTTTGATACGATCTCTGTCTTCCTCGCTTTGTCGGGCGATTTTGGTCAAAATTTTACGTCGCTCCGTTTCATCTGCAATTCCTTGACGGTCAATCGCAGCCGTAAATTCTGCCTCTAGCTTTACGATTAAATTTTTTATATAGTCTACTTGAGTTAATAATCGCGAAGCCAAAACAATTGCGTTCCGGTTATTCTTAGGGTGATACCCCGCTGCTTTGTAGGCCGCTGCCGCTTCGTGTCTTCCTATGCCTGCCGTAGCGTCGCCATAAACATAGATATGGCAAAACGCATCATACTTTTCAATTTTTGTTTTCGCCATATCTACACCGCCTTTCATTTGGGCTGTGACCATACGGCAGGAGGCGGACCAGAGATCACAGCCCCGAAGTGGGAACATAAAAAGGAACCGACCCGTTAAGGCCAGTTCCTTTTGTATTACTATACCACAGTTTTTATACAAAAAAGTCTAAGACTTTTTAATTTTTTTTTGAAACACCCCTAATTGTGCCGCCGTCAAAGAAGCATAGGTGAGAAATTCTTCCCGCCAGTTGAAATAGGTACCGCGGGATAAACATAGCAAAATACAGGTAGTTTCCGCACTTTCTTTTAGATAATACCGGTGGTACATCGCCTCACCGATCAGGCGGTCCGCGGGGTATTGATACCATGTATCTTCGATTACCCGCAACCAGGTTTCGGGATCCTCTAATCCCATCACATTTTTTATCGGTTCCAACAATTCAATCGCGGTTCTCGCAGTCGGGTCCGCACTCCCCTCCGCCCTGGCAATACCTTCCCCGTGCAGATCCGCCACAGCCCGCGATATTAAATTCGCTCTGAAAAACAGCCTGTCGAAGAAATTCATTTCTCTACGGGTTAGTACTGCCAACAGGTTCACACCCCTTATTTCAAAATTAACACTGTAACAATTGAACCGATTAGAAACGCCCACGCCGCAATGATCATCAAAACGACTACAGTCATGCTTCACTCTCTCCTATCAGCCTATCAAGATACCACCGTGCTTTCCGCAAGTCCTCAACGCCGTTCTTATGCTTCCAGCGAATTAGATACTTTAATGCGTTCGCCGTGCATACAGCTTCCATTCCCATTAGGTCTGCCGTCACCGCCGCGATCACATCGATCGTTTCAAACCCTTTCGGGAACCCCCGCAGCTGATAATGCGCCGGACTGTTTATCATGTCTTCTGGATGTTCAACCGGATCTGCTGTCACGCTTTCCTTTTTCCTCAAAGCAGATTTTTTGGTCGGTACCGGTTTTATCGGCTCGTCCTTCACCGCTTTCGACGTTTGCCCCTCCGGACGTGTCGCTTCTTTACTCTGCACCGCATCAGGATGAACCCGCATGCACTCCTGTATGTCCCCTGCCGTGCATTTGAGATATCGCGTCAGCTTTTGCAACGTCCCACTGTGCCGTCTCCACGTGCCCTGCTGCATTTGTTGCGCAGCTATATTGCTAATATCGCCCTCATCAATCAGGTCGGACCATGTCTTCCCCAGCGCCTGCAAGCGATTTTCGATAAACTCGCTCAGTGTCATGTTTTTACCCCCTTGTACCGCGCGTCACAATTGCACACATGCATGCCCGCACTGTCTTGATACACGCCTTTCCCGTGACAGTACGGGCAGCTTGGCAAGTAGCGAGGAATATAGCTGCGCCAGATTTTTTGTTGCAGAAAGTTCAACGGCATTTTTATAAACTTCTTCTCTGTCCGGCTATCTGTAATCTCCTGGGCATACTTCTCCGCAGCGCATATCAGATCACCCGGAGCAACACCATTCACCATAAGCTGCAAAAAGGCAGCCTTTATCTCGTTGACAGTTCCCTGTTTCCGTGGGTACACTTCCCAAAAGGCGTCCCATGCGTCTTTTGATTTTAATTTATATTTATCCATCCATCCATCCAACGAGGCTGATGGCTTTTCAGGTTCGTTTCCCTGCGCAGCGGATTCTGAAATTTCAACAGCAACATTTCCTGCGGATGACAAACTTTCTGATTCGTAGTTATCCACAGGTAAACCGAAGTTATTCACAGGTTTGCTTAGTATAGAATTAACTGTAGTAGATTTATGGATGGTATTATTTAACCTAACCTTACCTAACCTAACCTGGGTTGCCAGTTTGTCAACCGTTGGTTTACCATTGGTTTCCACGTTTTCTTTATTTGGTTGACAGTTGGTTTCAATGGCTCTATCACTGGGTTTTTCACTACTTTTAGTAGCGATTGACTCTTGATTTTCTTCTGTATTTTTAAGTTTATACGTTCCATCTTTTGTCAATTCTAACATAGCAAATTCTTCTTTATAGATCGTTGGTTTATAACGATCTTTCCGGATGGAATTATTACGCAACCAATAGGCATCCACTACGACACCATTTGGAAACCGGATAATAAATCCATAATCGATAAGCTGATCCAAGTCTTTACTTGTCGCCCCGATCATCCTGGCAGTTGACTTCGCCTTGTCGTTAAAGCCATCATCATCCGCCTCAATACATAGCTGGAAATATAGGCAGCGTACGATTGGAGGAAGGTCTAAAAATGTATCATTGTTAACTACAGATTTTGAAAACATCCTGCGCTCAGCCATGGCAAACACTCCAAATTTTTTTTGTTAAAATAACATCTGTATCCGCGTCAGATACGGTTTAATATCCTCTACGCTGCGCGCTAAAATGTATGGTGCGAACGGTGCGACCCGGCGCTGGTAGAGTTTCTGTGCTTCACTTTGTTTTCTGGTGTGTCCTTCATAGCTTCACCTCAAAATAATGTCTGTTGTTCCTTCGCCTTGCGTACGCTTTTACTGTTCCCCTTGCAGCTTGCCCAGTGCGGGATAAACCCGATGCCGGCAACCTGCGAGACATCCCCGGAGAGTTCACACGCTATGACCTTGCCGGCCGGCGTAACGATACGGTTTTTGTTGTACTGCCCTTTGTAGTACGTCACCGCTCTCGGATTGCACGGCAGGTATTTCCCTGCCGGCGTCCGAATAAACTGTATCTTCGCTCCGCATAATTTACAGTTCATAGTTTATTCCTCTACTTTTTCGTATGTCTGGTTAAAAATATCCGGTTTGCAAGGGTACAGTTCTCCATGTATACCACGAATAACATAGTCACTAGGGCTGATAAAAAGGACGCCCTCTAATGTATTTATAGCGTGCTTCCAACTACGAATAAAAATCTGATTTTTACGTAATGCTACCTCAATCCAATCTGGTAAATCTTCATCGTCTTCAAGCAAGAAATCGCCACAATCATTAATTCCCGCATACTGTACAGCTTCTACTACCACTGGCTTTTTACGAAATTTCATTTGTTTGCCCCCTTATAATCTTGAAAAATATGGCTCTTTACGATATTCCAACTGATTGAAAACAGCCAGTAATTCTTGTTCGGTATAATCCTCGTCCAATCTTGTGACATAGTAAGTTAGTTCAGGATTTAATCGGCTCCTAATCCGGAGATTAAACAACATCTGCTCAGTTACATTTCTTGAAACAACATAATGCAACGGAGGTCTCCCTGCGCATTTATCAATTTCCATGCATACCGCGATCATTGGCGCTCTCCTTTTTCCTCTCTTTTTGCTCTTTCAAAAACTTTTTCCATTTCCGTTGCAGTTCTGCAGCGTGTTGCTCTCGTGTCATCTTCATATAGCAATATCAACATCTCTACCTGTTGCCATTTCGATCCCTGTACTTGCGCCACCACCGCCCGCAAAATTATCCACAATTATTTCTTCCATTACGCTACCTTACCTTATCTCCTACCGCCGTCACCGGCACGCCTGTAAGTTTTTCAATCTCCTCTACGAACAAACTCGTATCTGCATTATCGTTGCTCAAATGAATTAGGAAAATGCGCTGTAATCGTTTGAAATCGTTCGCCTTGATAAATCCCTTGAGCGTAGCTAAATTCATGTGGCTGTACAGAATTCTGTGCTTCCGTACAGGGTTTATCTCCCCGCCGTTGATGTTCTCATTCAAACGCTGCATATCATAATTGCATTCAACCATAATGTGCGTCAGATCTTCCGGCATCTTATACCGGATATAGTATGTGTCTGTCGCAAACAGCAGTAAAAAGCCACTGCCCCGGATCAGGTAAAGCAGCGGTTCTGCCGCGTCATGTTCCGCCCGAAGCGGGAGGACGGAGAAGCCGGGAAGTACCACCGGTTTCATTACCGTCACTACATGCAGGTTATGGTGCCCAACTACCTTACATGCTTCTGCGGTTCCACCGGAGCAATACACATCAATCCCATATCGCAGCACATCTGCAATCGCATGACTATGGTCTTTGTGTTCATGTGTAACCAGGCAGCCGCTCAGTTTACTTATGTCAAAACGGAGCGCTTTAATCAGCTTCGCGAACGGGATACCGCACTCCAATAACAATTGATGTCCCGCTCCGTCGTCCAGCAGGTAAGCGTTTCCGCTGCTGCCGGACGCGATAGCTTTTATCTTTAACATCAAAACTCAATTTCTTCATCAGGGGGTACGGTTGCGCCCATAATAGGAACCGCTTCCTCTACAGGCGCTTGCATCTCCGCTGGAACCGTTTGCCGGGACTGCTGCGTATGCTGCGAAATCGCAGTAAAAGGTTGCATTTGTTGCGGAATAGCAGCAAGAGGCGGGGTCACATTGATCGGTTCCCGATTCGCGTTGGCGCTAATTTCCTCTGCCAGTTCCGCTTCCGCAGTATCACTTTCACTCTGCTGCATAATCCGGAAGTCAGGATCAATCTTTTCAGGGTCCAACGTAACCTTGTTACAAGCTGCATTCACCACAGTTTTCAGCGCCATTTCGTCGTACCAGTTATCCCAAAACTCTTTAGACTTTGCTATTTTATGTCGCTTTTCGATATCTGCCTTGCTCATAATCAGCAAAAAATTACGATTAGGAACATTAAATTCCACATAGGCAAAGCCTCCTACTAAAATTCCTCTGTCAAACGGGTTCTTAATCTTAAATTCATACGTATCATAGGGATGCTGGGTATCTTTTTTATGAGGGATGAATTCGTCATTTGAATAAACCAACTCGTACTGCATATTCATGATGTCGTAGAACGAATACTTTTTCGTCTTAATCTCGCGGCCCTTGTACCCTTCCTGAAAATTAAGATCGTATTTCCCATTTTTGCCGTTCATATATGGGATTGCGAACAAATGATTAGCCAGGGTCATATCCAACCCCAGTTTTGCGTACACAACTATGCGCTGTGCTAACTTACCGTCCACATTCACGTTGTTCCACACATATGGAATCTTTTCTCTTGCCTTTGTTGCCCACGGTTCTTTACCGGCGGCGTCTTTCAATCGTTTCGATTCTGCGGCATTCAGCGCCTGGTCGCACGCAATAAAATATCCTTGTATCAAATTTTTCTGATGCGACGTAAGCGTTACCAAACCAGTGTCTTTCGTAAACTCTCTCATTACTGCGCTAACAAAACGTTGCGAATTGCTTGGCGCTGCTGCTTGTACTAACTCTTTGTTTTCATTTGTCATGTTCATTACCCCCTTTTTTTACGCCTGCTCTACCCTTAATTCTTTGTCTGCCGCACTTACAATCAACCTGATGACTTGTAAATCACCTGTGTCGGGCAGCTTCGTATAGCTCTCCGCATTATCGATCATGACCGGAGCGGAAAACCCATATTGCCTTGCCAGCGTTCGGATAATATCCAAGCCTACTTTGATCTGCGCTGCAGCGTTAAGGCTCTCATACGGCTTACCGTTCATCATCGTGTCGCAGCATTCCTCAATGCCTTCATTCGTGATGTTGTTCTTAAAGAGCCGGAAGCGGGCCACCTTAAAGTGTTCCGCGACCTTGCCGTCAATATACTCTGTCAGCTTCCTTGTATACTCATCGCAGAGAAACAGCATCTTTTGTAGATCCACGTAATTCGCCGATAGAGCGCGTTCGTTATCTTTCAGCTCCTGAATCCTGAACACAATCTTTTGTGCCTGCTTGCACTCTGCGATATTCTCTTGTGCTTCGGCTAACTGTTTCTGCTGCTCCATCTTTTCCTGTTCCAGCGCAGCTACCTTATCGGATATTCCCGCAGCCGGCGTGTTAATCTGTTTTTCCAGGTCTGCAATTTCGGCTCTCAGCCTTGTAATTTCTGCCGCTTCCGGATGAAGAGTTGCGTCAAATTCTTTTAAGGCGGCGTTCTTTTTCTCTACATCCTCTTTCCGTTGCCGGCATTCCGTATCCAGAGCTGTCTTTTGTGCAGCAAGAGCCGTGATTCGATCATTCAATTCCGTGATTTTTCCGGTATTCGCTTTCCCTTGTTCATTAATTGCCTTGAGTTTTTCTGAACGGTCTAGGTTAAAGGCCGCGACCCGTTCTTCCTGCTTACGTTTTGCCGTCTCCACCCGGTCCGCCGGCAAACTCTGTCCGCAGGTAGGACATACAGTATGAATATCTTCAACATGCGCCGTCCTGGCTTTTTCTTCTTTGAATTCCCTGATTAGATATTCTCGTTTGTTATTACAATTTTCTAATTCCATTCCTAACTTGGCGATAGATCCCTGCACATTACGCAGGTCTGCTTCTGTCACAGCAAGGCGTTGCTCCGCTTCGCGGACTTCGGATAACAGCCCGGACCGTTCTGCGCCCAACTTGCCAGCTTCTTCTTTTTCTTTGTCGACCTTCTCCTTGCATTTCGTGTTGTACTGATCTAACAGATACTTGTCCACCTTACCGGCTTTTGCCGCAGCAATCTGACTATTGATCAGTGTGATTCTTTCCCGCACCCGAGCTTCCTGTGCTTCATATAGTCCCAAGTTCGCCACATCCTGCGACGGCTTCATATTCTCACATTCCCGGATCGCCGGCGCGATTTCATCAATCTGTTTTTTTGTTTCTCGCAAAGAAGTTTTCGTCATCGCAGCCTGTTCTTCCACGCTGCGTCCGTGCAATGCGGCGCCCAATTCCCGCAAGTCCGGATTGCTGCCGATAATAACAGCCTGATCCACGCCGCCGATGATGTCTAACAGAATTCTTTTTCGCTCATCCACCGACAGGGTTTCATTAAAATACCGAGGTTCCGTCAATACCTTGAATTTGTTCTCATCGATAATCGAATTGATAAAATTCCGGTATGCCGTAGCGCCCTTGACCACCTCATTGATATAGTATGTAGTCGTGTGGCCTGCCATCACTTCAGCAAGCTGTCCCCGGGGCTTCGTCCATTTTTCTTTATAAACTTTTTTCAACTGAACCGTTCGCCCGTCTTCCATGTCGAACACGGCTTCTACCGTCGGCTCTGTCTTATGCACTACTTCCCCCTGTTCGATGCGCATAATGTCAAAGTCTTTTTTGTCTGCGGAATTTTTGTCGAACAGCAACCAGTTCAACGCATCTTTCAATGTCGTTTTCCCGGTGGCATTATCCCCATACACATTATAGTTTTGTCCATTACAATTCAGTTCAAAGTCTTTAATTCCTTTAAACATGCTTAATTTCAATGTGATCAGTTTCATATACGGCCTCCTCAAAACCTGACCTTCTCTATTCGTCTTCAAACCCATTTACTATCTTTTCATATTTTTCTTCATACTCTTTTTCCGCTGTAGCATAGATAGTCTTATAATCTTCGTATGTCAGGCCGGCGACCCAAGCAAGCGCTTTCGCTTCTGTTCGCAGCTGATCGTAATAGTACTGTGATATTTCTGATAGCAGCCCGAACGGATTGCGGTGTATATACACTGCCATCTGTAAGCAGAGCCTATGTATTCGTTGTAGGATTTCTTCCTCTGTTCTCATATATTACCTCCAAAATTGACGGCCCGGAGCTTGTGATAGTGCGTAGTTACTTCTTCGTTCCTGCTGCTGTTGCGCCGAACCGGGCCGTGTGATATACTTTAATTAGCTTTCCTATGTGCCTCGTCAGAGTTGCCGCTCTGAAGGGGCGTTTTTTATTGCGCTTTTGCTCTTGTCCATAGCGGAATTACTAATTTGTCTCCCGGACAAATGTGCTTGCCGGACAGTTGATTCCTCTCACTGATTTCAAACACAAATTCATTCAGCGTCTTTACCTGACAATCTGCATAACGCTCTGCCACAGCCCAGACCGTATCGCCTGTATGTACGGTATATACGATCTCATCTACATGTCCCGCTGGATTAAAGTCCCACAGACACGTGGCGGCGATTAACAACAGAACTACAATTAGCCTTGTCATTTTCTTTTCCCCTTTTTTCCGCTTCAATTTGTTTTCTGCGTTCGTCTTTCATGCCTTCGTATATCAGCCATGCGAACCTTTGTATTGCATAGTCGCTGAAAACGCATTCCTTATGTTCCATTCGCCTCACCTCTTCTTTCAATCCCGTGTTATAATCTCCTTAGAAAGGAGTGATAACATTGTCAACAAGCTTTTATTTTGATCATGCTCAAATCTGTGAAAATGGGCACGTCATCAACATTCACATAGGAGAACATCCTGAGTGCAACGCAGATTATTGCCCTTTATGCGGTGCCAAAGTTCTCTCTGCCTGTCCTCAGTGCGAACGCAGCATTCCCGGTAGTCATAACAAAGAAATATCTTATTTGAATCCCGTTTCAGGTCAGGAGTATGATCCATTATCTGTTAGTCCAATAAAGGAGGATATTCTCACACAAGTAACCCCATTGATAAACGATAAGGATTATGTAGTTCCCGCTTACTGCCCTCGCTGCGGTGCGCCCTATCCTTGGACGGCTGCTACTTTAGCAGAAGGAGAACGTATCGTTGATGCCTTGGATGAGTTGCCCCCGGATAAAAAGGAGAAACTAAAATCATACTTCCCGGATTTAATCATTGAAACGCCTCGTTCTCACCTTGCTGTTCTCGAGTTAGCAAAAATTCTTGACTGCTTACAGTCGTTTGGAAAGCCAATTTTAGTAAATTGGTTATCACAAAATATGCTGCCCATTCTATATGCCTTACTGCAAAGTCTGAAAAATGGTTAACTTACTTCTTCAAAGCACTTTCCATTAATTCCGTGTTCCCGTTTTTCGCCGCTATAAGTAGCTCAGAGTGAAGCCTTAATCCAGGGCAGCAATCATATCCGCAACGCCACCTTTTGTTCAGCACCCAGCAGTTACAAATAAAACGGATCTTCTTTGCGCACCTACAACAAAAATTACCGGGTGTTACAAACTGGTGGCAGTGTGGGCATCGTACTTTTTGAGGTCGTAGTTTGAAATCTTGTCTTTTCCACACCGGATTCACCCCCTATTCCACAACTTTTATCAACTTAACAAGGTAACCGAAGCTAATTACCCACACGATGAGGAGCAATAGAAGAGGCCAACTTTCTTCCAGCTTTGCTCTGACTCGTTCTCTCCAGCTTCTCTTCCTACACCCGCTTGGATTCCACAACGGCGGGTTTGCTTTTTTCTCAACCTCTTTTTCGTTCATGTACATCTCCTTAAAGTGCTATAATAAAAATCATAAGAAAGGGGACAATACAATGGAATTTTCCGCTAACACTATTGAAAAAATTTCAAGGATTTTGGCCGAAGAAATAACCGGTAGCAAAATAACCAATATGTTACAAAACCTTTATCTTGAGGATTCACCGAAAACGATTTTTGGATTAGCTTCAAAATGGGAACGTTTATATTACGCAATAGTCGTATCCCAAAACAACACCCATTCTGGAGACGCTCTTTTGCAAATCACCGAATATATTATGGATCCGGTAAACTTCATAGGTTCTGCTCCTGGGAAATTCCGAAATGCAATCGCAGAGCTAAACGCAGTACTATCGCTAAATGGTCTTGAAGTGAACGACTCAGGGAAAATTCGCCCTACTAAAAAGAGCACCACATTTTCCCAAGCCTACGAAAAAGCTGCTAATCTTAAGAAAGACCTCCAAGCTTTCCATATTCATCCTCAAGTACTTGCGTTTTGCCGCCCAGAAATTTTACAGGAAAACTATTTCCATTTGGTCTTTGAAGCTTCAAAGTGCCTATTTGTTGAACTACAGGCATTAAGCAGACTTACTATAGACGGTAACAAATTGGTCAATGAATGCTTCGATGGGAAGAATCCTTTAATCGTTATGAACAAACTCACGAACAATAACGATTGGGAAGAGCATCGCGGTTTGCAGTCCCTCTTAAACACCATCGTTTATTTGTATAGAAATCCGAAAGCTCATAATCCGAAAATATTTTCAGAAGACTCCAAAGAAGATGCCATTACCGCATTACTTATCATTTCAAAAGCACGTTACTTATTGGAATCTTGCTTTCTTAATGTAACTCGATGTTCCAAAACATGAACGCTCGCAGGTTCTTCAGGATAGACTTTTTCTATCAGATGCTCTACTCTTCCCACATAGCTTTCTGCTACATCTTTCTCAAAGAAAAACATCCCATCCTCAAGACAATTCGAAAAACTTCCTTGACAATCCATAGCCACATAATTTCTGCCATGAACTTTTGCTGCGATAACAAATGTATTCATCCCCTCACCCCCTCTCTTTTTCGTGGTATAATCACCCTAACGAAAGGGGGTGATTATTTTGGATATTTATGCTCAAATTTCCCATTTCATTTCTATTAATACTAATTTCAAATCTGTTGCTACCCTCATACTTGCCATTTTTGTAACCAAGTTGATTGATGCCGGATTTGAGACCTATATATCACCAGGAGTTGATTACCTACGGAAAACATATTTTGATAATCAAATTAGCAGGCGAAGCTTTTATAATCTACTTTTCGTTTTTGGCTGCGTGATAGGTCTTATCAGTTACCCTGCCCGAGCGTTCGATCTTAATACGGTTTTCTTTTGTACGCTCTTTTCTGTTGCTCTTATGGCAGCAGTCTGTCTACTTTTATTCCTTATAACTTCGATCTATATGCTGCCTATCGATATTCTCGCGTCTTTCTCTTTCTTCCGAATAAAACCTCAGAAAACAAGAGAGAAGACTATAGTGCAAGATAGTGAAAACACTGAGGATGAACACAACATCGGCTAACGTCAAGGTAAAATGTGAATCCATATGGCCCCTCCTATCGTGACATCCAAAAGTTAACAACGTACAAGGCCAACGGGTAAATAACTAATAAGAGTAATATCAACTTTAAGTATTTCATCCCCTCACCCCCTCTCGCCTTTCTGCCGGCGCTACCGACGTCACTCCTTCTGTGCTATACTTAATTCATACATCCGCTTTGTGAACTGCCATTCTCAATCCGGAAGTAAATTTGGACAGAAAGGAGGTTATTTTTATGAAGTTGATCTCTGTTGATTCTTCCAATGTTGATTCCATTGGGTATGAAGATGGAGTTATTGAAGTCCATTTTCATAACGGCTATGCGTATCGTTATCCGGGATGTTCGGAACGACTTTTCCATGAATTCCTTAACGCACCATCAAAAGGTTCTTTCGTTCATACCCATTTAAAAGGTACCGGAGAGGTCCGTATCCGCTAATCCCAATCATCCTCAAATGGAACGTGCACTTCCGTGGACAGCACTTCCACTCCTGCGCCTGTGACTATGACCGTAGTCATGGGCGTATACTTTTTGCGGATATACTCTACTAATGGTTGTGCTGCCGCTTTCAGTTCATCATAATTACTCATTCTTCTCACCCCCCTCTCACCGCCTGTACTCGGATAAACGCCTAACCTGTACGTT
>ULXL01053736.1_pt1 | contig 35125 bp, 22 predicted proteins | sample 1961241 | NCBI WGS metagenome assembly ULXL01 (sample SAMEA4835837, study PRJEB28245) | human gut metagenome | biome: gut microbiome; material: fecal sample | place: Denmark | collected 2008
GAGAAAGCACTTTCCCTCGGCAGAAATCTTCTTTTCAAAATTGCTTCGTCAACGCTCCTTTTATCTGAGCCGTCGTTAAAGGTGTAGGCGGCGCAAAGGCAAATATCTGCGTTTTCCTTTTCGCATTTGCGGTAAAGCGTTTCAAGTGCCTCGGGCTCAAAGTAATCGTCTGAATCCCAAAAGGCATAATATTTTCCGACGGCACAGCTCATTCCGTTGTTTCTTGCCGCTCCGGCAAAAAGATTTTGCTGAGTTAAAACTGTTATGCGGCGGTCTTTTTTTGCATATTCGTTAAGAATTGAAACGGAGGAATCTGTTGAGCCGTCGTCAATGCAGATGATTTCTATTTCCCTGAGCGTTTGATTAATAACGCTTTCAAGGCATTTTTTAAGATAGCGTTCTGCGTTATAAACGGGGATTATAACGGAAACCTTAATATCATTCATTGCGTTACCCTACCTACGCATAATATTCCACAATAATTTACTTTATTATATATTATTATATTATAGGTGTCAACAATAATACGAAATCGGTTTTGTAAATTTTCTTTGGTTGCTATTGCAAAAGGATTGTGCTAATATAGATATATGATGATTGATTAATAAGGGGTTTAATATGGATATTACATCACAGTTCAAAAAATTGTTTAACACTGCCGAGGAGCCGCTTTCTGTTTATTGTCCTTACAGAATTGCTCCCGTGGGGGCTCATTCGGATTATCAGCACGGTCTTATTTCGGGCTTTGCAATAAATCACGGAGTTGAAATCAGATTTTTGCCGACTGAAAACGGCGAGGTTAAAATTTTCAGCGGAAACTTTGAAGGCGTTGCAGAGTTTTCGGCTTATGAGCTTCCTCAAAGAAGCTATGATTGGGGCGATTTTGCAAAGGCGGCGTTCGTTTCGCTGAAAAGAAAGCACAGAATTGAAAAGGGATTAATCGGCTTTATTTACGGCAGCTTGCCCGTTGGGGGACTTTCCTCGTCTGCGGCGGTGCTTATTTCGTATATCTGTGCAATCTGCAAGATAAATGATATAACGCTGTCAAGAGCGGAGCTTATTGATATTGCTCTTTATGCGGAGCACGATTATCTTGAAATGAATGTCGGCAAAATGGACCAAAGCTGCGAGGTTTATTCAAAAAAGGATCATTTGCTTTTTCTTGATACGCTTGATGATTCCTATAAGCTTATACCAACAAGCAGCAATATGCCGGAGTATGAATTTGCCGTAATTTTTTCAGGCAAGGAAAGAAAGCTTGCAAACACGGCGTTTAATTCAAGAGTTGATGAGGCAAAGGCGGCTTCGTTTGCTCTGCGTGCCTTTGCGGGAATACCGTACGGAAGCTTCAAGGATTCCTATATGCGTGATGTTCCCAAAGAGGTTTTTGATGAGCATAAGGATAAAATTCCGCCTGCGTGGCGCAGAAGAGCCGAGCATTTTTACGGTGAGTTCAGCCGAGTTCAGCGTGGTGCAAAGGCGTGGGAGAGCGGAAATATAGAGGAGTTCGGCAAAATAATGTTTGAGTCGGGATATTCCTCGATTTATAATTGGGAAACAGGCTCGCCCGAGCTGAAAACGCTTTATGAAATTATGCTTAAATGCGACGGTGTTTACGGCGGACGCTTCAGCGGAGCCGGCTTCAATGGTTCGTCAATTGCGCTGATAAATCCAAATAAAAGAGAGGAAGTCAGCGAATTTCTTAAAGAGGAATATTTAAGAGCTTATCCGCAGTATAAAAATGATTTTTCAATCCATTTCTGCAAAACGGCAGACGGAGTGGAGCTTTAAAAATTTATGATAATGCAAAAGCCGCAAAAGCATTTTTGCTTTTGCGGCTTTCTTTATATTACTCGTAATGATATGCAAAAATCTGCGGTGCGTTTGATAATGCCATGCTGTAAACATAATCTCCTGCAAAGGTGCATCTTTGTGTATATGAATAGCTTTGCGCGGCGTTATTTATAAAGGTGTTTGTTATTTTGATTTCGTCGTTTTCAACAGTAAATGCGGCAACGCCTGTTTTTTGATTTTGTGAATCGTAAAAATTAACGGGAATTGCATAGTAGCCCTTTTCGTTATTAACGGCTATAGCCTTATGGGTGTACTGCGCTTCCGAATCAAAGCCGTCCAAAACCTGTGTGCTGATAATTTTTGGCTCGGCAGGGCTTGATGCGTCAAACAAAACAAGCTTAATTCCGCTTCTGACCTCGCCGTATTCGCCCTGCTCTGTTTCAAAGCCAATGCCTAAAATTCTGCCGTTTTCAAGCGGAATAAGCATACTTGAAAAGCCTGTTATTTCAACGCTTCCAAGCATTTTCGGCTCCTTCGGATTTGATAAATCAATAACAAAAAGCGGGTCTGTTTGCTTATATGTTATAACATAAGCGGTTTCTTTTGCAAAGCGAACCGCCTCTATGTGCTCGCCCTGCGCAATGCCTGTTATACTGCCCGTTTCTTCTAAATTTTCATCAAGGATATAAACTGCGCTCTCGCTTTCTCCGCTATCATCGGAATAGTCGGTAACTGCAATACGCAGATAGCCGTTATATTCGTCTAATGAAAACTGATTGTTAACCGTTCCGCTAACCTCTCCTTTTGCCGTTATTTTAAGCTCGTTCTCGCCGAGGGCTATTTTTATAATGTGCGTTTTTCCGTTGTTTATAAACGATAAGCTGTCTGAACGGTACAGGGAGGCAATGTCATTAGATGCGCTCTCAAAGCTTGTTATATATAAATTGCTTTCATTGCAGTAAACTTCGTCTGCTCCGCCGAAAAATGCTTTTGCAGACGCTTTTTTTTCGCCTGTTTTGGGGTTAAATGCGCTTACAACGGTGTATGATGCGGCGGAGGGCCTTCCCGTGTAGTAAATATCCGTGCAGGGAATTTGTGAGGCTTTTGAGTTTTCCGAAATGCTCGGAATAATCTGTGAGCTATCATAAAGATGGCAGCCTGTGATAAGATAAATCCGTCCGTCAATCATACGCGAGGAGGAGTAATATCCGCTCTGACTATATGAGCTTATCTCCCTTGGGCTCTCGGCGGCTGAAACATCAAATGATTGTGCAACCGTGCTTCCCTGTATAAAATCCTTCTCCTGCGAATAGGTATAATCGTTATATATAACCGTTAAAATACCGTCGTCAAGATACATTTCGCCAATGTAGCCATTATCGTCAATATCAATAACGCCGGTTTGATACGGCTCATCGCCGTTTGCCCTATAAATGTAAACGCTTGAATTATATGCGTAATAGATATATTCTCCGTCTGTTTTTATAATGTCTGCCTCGTCAACATTTTCAACCTGCCTGTATGTTTCGGCGTGCGAGGAAGAGGAGACTCCGTCGGAGGAAGCGGACTCCTCCGTAATCATATTATCGCCCTTGAGATTTCCATACGAAAAAAGGGAAACGCGGTTGATTTTTGAAACATAGCCTTCAATTTCGTCATAGCTTTTAAACGACTGAATTTCGTTTGGCTCTGCTGAGCCTGTTCCCGTTTTTAAAATCCCCGAGGTCAGCAGGGCAAAAACAAGCACAAAGCACGCCGCACAAGAGGCAACTGCCTTTATCGGAAAACGCTTTTTTATTTTTATAATTTTGTGCGCTTCTTTGCCTTCAATTTTATTTTTGATTTCGTTTTCGCTCAGCGAAGCAGGCGCTTCGGGTGCCTCGCTTTCAAATTTATTTTTTATAAATTTGAAATTGTCTTTATTTTTTTTCATAATAATTCCCATAGCCTTTCCGGCTACACATAGTTAATAAAAAATCCTAACGCCTTATTGTAGCCGGATAAGGCGTATAATGGGAATTTAGCCATCTCAAAATTATGCCTTTGGCAAATTTTGAGGGTGATATAATTGATTTAGTGTGATTTTCACACTAAATCACTCCAAATATTCTCTCATTTTCGCAAGGCTTCTGCTCAGCTTTGAGCGCACGGAGCCTGAGGTTAATGAGCTTATTTTTGCAATTTCTCTGCTTTTTAGGCCTCCCAAAACGGAAAGCAAAACAATGTCTCTTTCCTCCTCGGTCAGCTTTTCAAGGGCGAATTTTAGCTCGCTTCTTTCAATATGCCTTTCGCCGCTTTCGGTATCGGGCAAAAGATTTTCTGCGGCTTCGCTTCTGCTTCGCCTTTCAATTTGCTCCTTGATTTGCGAGGAGCAGGCGCAGAAAAGAATGCGGAAAATCCAAGCGTTAAACGCCTCGGGGCGTTTGAGCGTTTTGATTTGCTCAAAGGCAGAAAGAACACAGCTTGAAACGGCGTCCTCTGCGTCCTCATAATTTCCGAGCTTATAGTAGGCATAGCGGAAAAGCCTGTCCTTGTATTCGCCGTAAAGCAGGCAAAAGGCGTCTGCGTCGCCGTTTTTTGCTTTTATAATCAGCTCTTTGTCTGCCATATTCATTCCTCCCTTGCAAAGCAGTAAATAAAGAAACAATTGTGTCTTCACTCTTTAAGTATAAAATATTGCCCAAAGTGTTGCAATGAATTTTTATTTTCTTGAAAAAAAGTGTTGACTTTTTTAATTTCCTGTGGTATATTCTAATCGGTTAGGAAATACTAACTAATTATTTTTGCACTTGTGTTAGTTAATACTAACTCAAAAAGGGGGATTTGTTTATGCCTCTTTCCATGGCAGATCACGGAAAAGAAATGAAAATAATAAAGGTTGAAGCACGAGAGGAAACAAAGCGTCATCTTGAAAGCCTCGGCTTTGTTGAGGGTGCTGCCGTAACCGTTATAAACAGCCTTGGCGGAAGCCTTATAGTTAACATTAAAAATTCACGCATTGCAATAAGCAGGGGTGCGGCTAATAAAATTATGGTTTAATTAATAATATATTATTAATAGGGAGGATTTGCGGTATGACATTAAAGGATGCAAAAATCGGCTCACGCATTATCGTTAAAAGGATAAACGGCGAGGGCGCACTTAAACGAAGAATAATGGATATGGGAATAACGAAGGGCGTTGAGGTTTACATACGCAAGGTTGCTCCGCTCGGCGATCCTATTGAAGTAACCGTTAGAAATTATGAGCTTTCTCTGCGCAAGGCAGATGCGGCAAATATTGAGGTTGAAGAGGCGTAGCCCCAACCGCAGACGGACTGTAATAAAGATAAAAAAGATTATGCGCTGAAAAGCGTGTAATTTTTGAATAACAAGTTAGGAGAAACTAACAGTAATTAGGAAGCCTAACAACTATATAAACAAGCAGGAGGAAAGAAAAATGGGTTTGAAAATAGCACTTGCAGGCAACCCAAACAGCGGAAAAACAACCCTGTTTAATGCGCTAACGGGTGCCAATCAATATGTCGGCAACTGGCCGGGAGTAACGGTTGAAAAAAAGGAGGGCAGGCTTAAATCGGATAAAAGCGTAACATTAACCGATTTGCCTGGAATTTACAGTCTTTCGCCATATACTCTTGAAGAGGTTGTGGCAAGAAATTACATACTTGATGAAAAGCCCGATGCAATTCTTAATATTGTTGACGGAACAAATCTTGAAAGAAATCTCTATTTAACAACTCAACTTCTTGAGCTCGGTGTGCCTGTTGTTGTTGCTATTAATATGATGGATCTTGTAAGGAAAAGCGAAAATGAGATTAAGCTTGATAAGCTTTCAAGGGTGCTCGGATGCAAGGTTGTTGAAATTTCCGCACTGAAGGGCGAGGGTATAGAGGCTGCTTCAAGGGCGGTATGCGAGCAGGCACAGAGCGGAGAATATCAAAGGGCTCACAGATTTTCCGCAGAGGCGGAAAAATACCTTGAAGAAATCGAAGAAAAGCTTAAAGATATTCCCGAAAATCAAAAAAGATTTTATGCCATCAAGCTTTTTGAGCGCGATGATAAAATTCAGGTAAACGGCTTTTCCGCACAGCAGGCGGAGGATATTATCAAAAGGGCAGAGAAGCATTTTGATGATGACAGTGAAAGCATTATAACAAATGAACGCTATTCATATATTGCTTCAATTATTGATTTGTGCTATATTAATAAAACAAAAGGAAAGCTTTCCACCTCAGATAAAATAGATAAAATCGTAACAAACCGTTTTCTTGCTCTTCCTATTTTTGCAGTTGTTATGTTTCTTGTTTATTATATTTCGATAAACACAATAGGCGGCCGGGCAACAGATTGGGTAAACGATGTTTTGTTCGGCGAGTTAATTCCTCCTGCGGTAACGGGCGGACTTGAAGCAATCAATTGTGCTCCGTGGCTCATCAGTCTTGTTGTTGACGGAATTATAGGGGGAGTGGGCGCCGTTCTCGGCTTTGTTCCGCAAATGCTTGTTTTGTTTATTTTGCTTGCGCTTCTTGAAGGGTGCGGATATATGGCAAGAATTGCCTTTATTATGGACAGGATTTTCCGCCGCTTCGGTCTTTCGGGAAAATCGTTTATCCCGATGCTCATAGGCACGGGCTGCGGTGTTCCGGGAATTATGGCGTCAAGAACGATAGAAAATGAACGCGACAGAAGAATGACGGTTATAACAACAACATTTATTCCCTGCAGCGCAAAGCTTCCGATTATTGCGCTTATTGCAGGCGCACTGTTCGGCGGTGCGTGGTGGGTTGCTCCAAGCGCATATTTTCTCGGAATCGGTGCAATAATTGCCTCGGGAATTATTCTTAAAAAAACAAAGCGCTTTGCAGGCGATCCTGCTGTGTTTGTTATGGAGCTTCCTGCATATCATTTGCCCACGGCAGGCTATGTTTTTCGCTCAATGTGGGAGCGTGCCTCGTCATTTATAAAAAAAGCGGGAACGGTTATTTTGCTTTCAACGATTGTTTTGTGGTTTTTGCAGGGCTTCGGAATTGAAAACGGCAGGTTCTGTATGGTAGAAAGCCTTGATAATTCCGTTCTTGCGTTTCTCGGAAAATGTATAAGCTGGATTTTCATTCCTCTCGGTTGGGGAAATTGGAAAGCGGCGGTTGCGGCGGTAACAGGCCTTATTGCAAAGGAAAATGTTGTTGCAACCTATGGTGTGCTTTATCATTTTGCAGGTGAGGTTTCGGAAAACGGCACGGAAATTTGGGGCAGTCTTGCTTCTGATTTTACGATGCTTTCGGCGTATTCCTTCCTTGCATTCAATTTGCTTTGTGCTCCGTGCTTTGCGGCAATCGGTGCGATAAAAAGAGAGATGAACAATGCAAAATGGACTGCTTTTGCAATCGGCTATCAAACGGCTTTTGCTTATCTGATTTCGTTTATGATTTATAATATCGGCACTGTGTTTACAACAGGCTTTACCGTTTGGTCGGCTTTGGCAATCGTTGCCCTTGTAGGCTTTATCTATCTTATTTTCAGAAAAAACAAGTACTCTCCTTTGTCCTGAGCAATTTGAACCACGGTTAAGATTATTTTTAAGGTAAATGCTTAAAAAAGAAAGGCGGTTATGGTTTTGAATTTATCAACGGCACTTGTGCTTGCAGTTATAATTCTTATTGTCGGCGCAATTGTTTATAAATTAGTTAAGGACAGGAAAAAGGGAAAATCCTCCTGCGGATGCGATTGCTCCTCCTGCGGCGCCTGCTGTCCTTACAGCACCGCCGAAAAACAGAATAACGAATAACAAAAAGACCTAATGCGAAAGCATTAGGTCTTTTGTTATAAAAGCAGAATAATATTCTTTTATGAATTTGCAGGGGAGCGGTTTTCCGTAACGATTATACAGGCAAACAAGGTTTGCCCGTAAAATGTTACCCGTTGCCTATTTATTCGCAGATTATTTTAAAGAGCTCCTTTATTCTATCGGTCTGCTCCGTTAAATAAAGGTATCCGAAAAGCGCCTCAATGCCTGTTGCCGTGTGGTATTCTGCGTCGGATGCACTTTTTGGGGAATGGCCTGTTTTGGCGTTTCGTCCGCGCTTAAACTGTGCCTCCTCCTCCTCGGTTAAAAAATCTTTAATTTTAGAATATGCCTCTGTTTGCGCCTTTGCACAAACAAATTTAACGCTCTCCCTGTGCAAATCGTTTACGGGGCGGTTTGCCGTGCAAACGAGCTCCTCACGCACTAAAATTTCATAAATGCAGTCGCCGATAAACGCAAGGTTGAGCGGACTTAATTGCTTTGGATTAACATTTTTATCATTAAATCTCATACAAGCTCTCCGCTTTTTATCGTGATTTTACGGCACATATTCAAATTCAACATCGTAAATTGAAACGGTGTCGCCCTCCTGAATACCCTGCTCTCGAAGTGCGTCGAAAACGCCGCTTTTTTCAAGCACTCTTTGCATATATTGCAGGCTTTCGTAATCCTCAACATCAACGCCTTGAAGAACACGGGGAAACCAAGATGCTTCAACAATAAAGTAGCCCCTTTCGGGCTGTGAAATTTTAAAGCCCTCGTCGGATTTAATAAACGCCTCGGGCGGAATTTCCTCTGCCTCGTATTCCTTAATTGGCGGCAGAGTCTGCAATTTATTCCAAACCGCCTGCATAAGCTCCTTTGTGCCCTCACATATAGGTGCGCAGATTGAATAATATTCATAGCCCTGCGCTTCAATCCAATTTTTAAAATCCTCTATTTGCTCGGGCTCTGCCATATCAATCTTGTTGCCTGCAACAATCTGCGGTCTTTCGGCAAGCTCGGGGTTGAACTTAATAAGCTCCTCGTTAATTTTTTTGAAATCCTCCTTCGGATTTCTGCCCTCAAAGCCGCTGACATCAACAATATGAACAAGCAGACGGCACCTCTCAACATGCCTCAAAAATTCGTGGCCAAGGCCTATTCCCTCGCTTGCGCCTTCAATAAGTCCGGGTATATCGGCAATAACAAACGAGCTGCCCTCGCCCATGGAAACAACGCCGAGGTTTGGAACAAGAGTTGTGAAATGATAATCGCCTATTTTCGGCTTTGCCTGTGAAACAACGGAGATGAGGCTTGATTTGCCAACGGAGGGATAGCCCAAAAGCCCAACATCTGCAAGAAGCTTCAATTCAAGGCTAACCTCCCATTCCTCTCCGGGCATACCCGGCTTTGAAAATCGGGGAACCTGGCGGGTAGGCGTTGCAAAATGCTGATTTCCCCAGCCGCCTTTTCCGCCCTTTGCCGCAACAAAGCGCTCCGTTTTGCTCATATCAGCCATAACTGCGCCTGTTGTTGCTTCTTTAATAATTGTTCCTCGGGGAACTCTTATTTCAAGACTTTCGCCGTTTTTGCCGTGCTTTTTATCTCCCTCTCCGGGCAAGCCGTTTTTGGCGGAGTATTTTCTTTTATATCGGAAATCGGCAAGCGTTGCAAGGTTGTCGTCAACAACGAAAATAATGTCTCCGCCCTTACCTCCGTCGCCGCCGTCGGGACCGCCCGAGGCAACATACTTTTCACGGTGAAAGGCAACTGCGCCCGCACCGCCGTTTCCTGCTTTAATTTTTATTTTTGCTATATCAACAAACATTTTTTAACAGCCCTTCGGTGTTTTTTCAGATTTTGTCAAGCGCCTGCTGAATATCGTCAATAATATCCTCTGCCGCTTCAATTCCGCAGGATAAGCGAAGCAAATCGGGTGTAACTCCGCACTCCTCAAGCTCACTGTCTGAAAGCTGGCGGTGAGTTGTTGAAGCGGGGTGCAGGCAACAGGTGCGTGCGTCTGCAACATGGGTAACTATTGCGGCAAGCCTAAGGCTGTCCATAAATACGGTTGCGGCACCTCTTCCTCCCTTAATGCCGAAGGAAACAACGCCGCAGGTGCCGTTTGGCATATATTTTTCTGCCAATCCGTGCTGCTCATCATCTTCAAGCATTGCGCATTTAACCCAGCTGATTTTATCGTTATTTTTAAGATATTCTGCAACTTTTTTTGCATTTTCGCAATGGCGAGCCATTCTTAAATGAAGCGTTTCAAGGCCCACATTAAGCAGAAAAGCATTCTGCGGAGCCTGAATAGAGCCCAAATCTCTCATAAGCTGAACGGTTGCCTTTGTTATATAGGCGGCTTCGCCGAAATCCTTTGAATAGGTTAAGCCGTGATAGCTTTCGTCGGGAGTGGTAAGTCCGGGGAATTTGTCGTTTTGCTCCCAATTGAATTTACCGCTGTCAACTATTGCGCCGCCGATTGTTGAGGCGTGGCCCTCCATATATTTTGTTGTTGAATGAGTAACAATATCGCATCCGAATTCAAACGGACGGCAGTTAACGGGTGTTGCAAAGGTGTTGTCAATAATAAGCGGAATGCCGTTTTCGTGTGCAACCTGTGCAAACAACTCAATATCAAGAATATCAAGGCTCGGGTTGGAAATTGTTTCGCCGAAGATGCATTTTGTGTTTGGCTTAACAGCAGCTTGAATTTCCTCCTTCGTTGCAGTAGGCGGAACAAATGTGAAATCAATTCCGAGCTTTCTCATTGTAACATTAAAAAGGTTGAAGGTTCCGCCGTAAATGGCAGAGCTTGAAACAACATGGTCGCCCGCCTGAGCTATGTTGAACACGGCATAGAAGTTCGCCGCCTGGCCGCTTGCCGTAAGCATTCCCGCAACGCCGCCTTCAAGCAGGGCAATTTTTGCCGCCGCATAATCGCAGGTTGGGTTTTGAAGCCGTGAATAGAAGTATCCGCTTGTTTTAAGATCAAACAAATCTCCCATAGCGTCGCTTGAATCGTATTTAAATGTTGTGCTTTGAATTATCGGAACAACCCTCGGCTCTCCGCTTTTCGGTTTGTATGCGCCCTGAACGCAAATAGTGTCAAGCTTCATATTTATATCCTCTCCTTAATCAGTCTCCCTGGTAGCCGCAGTAAAGCATCGCTCCGCCCTGCTCGCTTATATCAAAATAGATACTGTCGCAAAGCGTGTTTTTATTATTATATGTTACGGTCCAAACCCTTGATGTGTAGCCGTATTCCTCACGGCGCCATCCGCCGTCATTAAGCACACAGCTCTCAAGCTCAAAATCATCAATCGTTGCTTCAATTCCGAAATCGGAAAAATCCGTTTCGCATAGGGCACTGTATGCAAGCTCCTCAGCGGTTTTTTCGTCTATAATAACATTTTCGTCATTTCTCGAATCGGTTATTTCCTCATAAGCAGAGGTGCTTTCGCTCTCCTTTAAGTCTGCTCCGTTTTGCTCCTTCGTTGTATCGGAGCAGGCGGAAATGCCGATTGAAATAGCGGCACAAAGCAGGATAACTGCAATTTTTTTATATTTTTTCATATTCATCATTCATCAGTCTTTAAGAAAATGCGTCATAATGCTCGGGCCGAAATCAATAAAGTTGCCCGTTGCGGCGGCAGTTTCCTCGTTTATAGTTTCAACTCCCTCAATTTCTTTGCTTTTATGGTAAATCAAATACGGCACCGGGTCGCTTGCGTGGGTGCGTGTAACAATGGGAGTTGGGTGGTCGGGAAGCACCATAATTTTGTAATCGTCAAATTTTTTAAGCCCCTCAAAAAGAATAGGAAGAACTCTTTTGTCTATCATTTCAATGGCACGAACCTTGTTTTCAGGCTCGTTTCTGTGTCCGCACTCGTCTGTTGCTTCAAAATGAATATATGCAAGGTCGTTTCTTTCAAGCAAATCAAGTCCTGCCCTTGCCTTGCCCTCAAAATTAGTGTCTATATATCCCGTTGCACCCTCAACCTCGGCAACCTCCATTTTTGCGCATCCGCCTATTCCTTTAATTAGGTCAACTGCGGAAACAACCCCGCCCTTAATTGAGTAAATTTCTTCAAACGGGCTTATTGCAGGCCTTGTTCCCTCGCCCCAAAGCCAAATGGAGTTTGCAGGTCTTTTTCCTCTTTTCTTTCTCTCAATATTTACGGGGTGATCTTTAAGAATATCATAGGATTTTTTCATCATTTCAATAAGCGGCCTTGCGTTTTCGCTCTTCGATAAATAATCCGTTATAACCTTTCCCGTAATATCGTGCGGCGGAGTCATATTTCCAAGCTCCGTTGTTCCGTTTGCCCAGATAAGGCAATGCCTGTAAGAAACTCCGGGATAAAATCTGAAAACGGCATTGCCAAGCGCTTTGTCAACCGCCTTTATAAGTATTTCCGCCTCTTCAGAGGAAATATCGTCTGCGCAGTAATCCTCAATTGTTTTTTCCTCATAAGGCTTATCGTCCTCGGAAAGCGTAACAAGATTGCACCTAAGCGAAACATCGCTCGGCAGCATATCAATTCCTATCGAAGCCGCCTCAAGCGGACTTCTTCCCGTGTAATACTTCATTGGGTCAAATCCCATAACGCTCATATTTGCAACATCGCTTCCCGGTTTAAGTCCCTTTGCAACAGTTCGCACAAGCCCAACCTCGCTTCTCTGTGCAAGATAATCAAGATTCGGCTTTTCAGCAACCATCATCGGTGTTTTTCCGTCAAGTGCCGGAACGGGATAGTCTGCCATTCCGTCGTATAATACTACAACATATTTCATTATCTATTATCCTCCCAAGCCGTGTCTTTTTCCGTTATACCTCGTTGTCGAAAAATTTCGCTCGGTTACATACAGAATGTATGCGCCCTTCAACGAAATTTTCCTGCCGCCTTGTCTAACGCAAAAATTCAACGGCTTTAATAAAATGCCTTTTTCCGTTATACCTCGTTGTCGAAAAATTTCGCTCGGTTACATACAAAATGTATGCGCCCGTCGTCGAAATTTTCCTGCCGCCTTGTCTAACGCAAAAATCCAACGGCTTTAATAAAGTGCCTTTTTCCGTTATACCTCGTTGTCGAAAAATTTCGCTCGAGTTTTCGTGCGCACGAGTGCAGCTGTCGGCTGCTCAAAGATTCAACGGCTTAACTGACAGTCTGATTATTTAAAATAATTAACTCCGCTTTCAAATATTTTCATATCCTTTTCAAACGGAACATTCTTATAAAGATTTTCGCCCTTTCTTTCGCAATGGCCCATTTTACCGAAAACGCGTCCGTCCGGCGAGGTTATGCCTTCAACTGCGCAAACGGAGCCGTTCGGGTTAAACGGCATTTCGGCAACGGGGCTTCCGTTAAGGTCAACATATTGAGTTGCAATTTGTCCGTTTTCGGCAAGGCGCTTGATAACCTCGTCATTAGCGGCAAATCTGCCCTCGCCGTGTGAAATCGGAACTGCGAAAACATCTCCTGCGCTAACGCCCGAAAGCCACGGAGATTTTGTGCTTGTAACTCTTGTGTATGCCATCTGCGAAATATGTCTGCCGATTGTGTTAAAGGTAAGTGTCGGATCCTCGGGCTTTATCTCTCTTATCTCGCCGTAGGGCACAAGACCGAGCTTGATAAGTGCTTGGAAGCCGTTGCAGATACCGAGCATAAGGCCGTCTCTGCAATTAAGGAGCTTTTCGATTGCTTCCTTGATTTTCGGGTTTCTGAATGTTGTTGCAATGAATTTGCCCGAGCCCTCAGGCTCATCACCGCCTGAAAATCCGCCGGGAAGCATAACGATTTGGCTTTCTCCGATAGCCTTAACCATCTTTTCAATTGTTTCGTTAATATCATTAGCGCAAAGGTTTTTAACAACAAGAATTTCCGTTTCTGCGCCTGCCTTTTCAAAAGCTCTTGCCGTGTCAACCTCGCAGTTTGTGCCGGGGAATGCAGGGATAAACACCTTTGGCCTTGCAACCTTGTTTTTGCAGATGAATATTGAACGCTCGTCCGAAAGCTCAATTTCCTGCGACATTGCGGCGGTTGCCCTGCTGTCTGTTGGGAAAACGCCTTCAAGCTTGCCCGTCCATTCATCTATAAGCTCGTCAACCGTAAGAACATCGCCGTTTATAATAAACACGCCGTTATCGTTTGTTGTGCCGAGCTCGGTAATATCAAATCCGTCAAATAATTCCTCTGCGCCGTCTGCAAGCTCTGCAACAATGTTGCCCTGCTTTGCGGCGAAAAGTGTTTCTGCGTCAAGATTTTGTGCAAAGGTAAAGCCTGCTTTGTTTCCGAATGCCATTTTGCAAACGCATGCGGCAGAGCCACCCTCTTTAACAACAGATGCAGAAAGCACCCTTTTGCTTCTGACGCCCTCATAAACCTTCATCAAAAGCGCCATTGCCCTATCGTATTCGGGCAGTCCCGAGCCTTCGCAAACGGGAAGGTTGAGCATAACAACCTTAGAGCCTGCCTTGCTGAACAAGGCAGAGCCTGTTTTTGAAGCCTCTGTCATACCGACTGCAAAAGAAACGAGAGTGGGCGGAACATCAAGCTCGTTGAACGAGCCGCTCATACTGTCTTTGCCGCCGATAGACGGTGTTTTATATCCGATTTGAGCGGTGATTGAGCCTAAAAGAGCCGCTGCCGGCTTGCCCCAGCGCTTCGGATCGTCATTAAGTCTTTCAAAATATTCCTGGAATGTAAGCCTTGCCTCGCTCGGATTACATCCTACTGCGGCAAGCTTTGCAAGTGATTCCGTAACGGCAAAGGCAGAGGAATGAAACGGGCTCCAGCGTGAAAGCTTCGGAATAAAGCCGTATGCCATAGCGGTTGCCGTGTCTGTTTCTCCGTTTTCAACGGGGATTTTTGCAACCATAGCCTCCTCGGGAGTAAGCTGATATGCGCCTGCATAGGGCATATTAACGGTTGCCGCACCGATTGATGAGTCAAAGCGCTCAACAAGTCCCTTTTGGCTGCAAACTTCAAGCCTTGAAAGATTGCATTTAAGAGCCTCGGAGAGCTTTTTGCTTTTGAGCTCGGCAGGAACAAGATTTCTGTAATTTTCATTTTCGTCAACCGCCGCAATAACTGCGTCTGCGTGCTGAGTAACGCCGTTTGTGTTAAGGAAATCACGGCTGATGTCAACTATTGTGTCGCCCCTCCATGTCATAACAAGTCTGTTTTCGGAGGTAACAACCGCAACGGGCGTTGCTTCAAGGTTTTCTTCGTTTGCAAGCCTGATGAAGTTGTCAACATCATTCTTATCAAGCACAACAGCCATTCTTTCCTGCGATTCGGAAATGGCAAGCTCCGTGCCGTCAAGTCCGTCATATTTCTTCGGCACCCTATCAAGGTCTATTTTAAGTCCGTCTGCAAGCTCGCCGATGGCAACGGAAACACCGCCTGCGCCGAAATCGTTGCATCTTTTAATCATTTTTGCGGCCTCAGCCTTTCGGAAAAGCCTTTGAATTTTTCTTTCGGTTGGGGGATTACCCTTTTGAACCTCTGCACCGCAGGTTTCAATTGATGAGCTGTTGTGCGCCTTTGAGGAGCCTGTTGCACCGCCGCAGCCGTCTCTTCCTGTTCTGCCGCCCAAAAGAACGATAATATCGTTTTCCTGTGGAACCTCACGGATAACATTTTCCTTAGGAGAAGCACCTATAACTGCGCCTATCTCCATACGCTTTGCAACATAGCCGTCGTCATAAAGCTCGGCAACCTGTCCTGTTGCAAGGCCTATCTGGTTTCCGTAGCTTGAATATCCCTGCGCCGCTCCTGTTGTTATCTTTCTTTGCGGAAGCTTTGCGTCAAGCGTATCCTCAAAGGAAACGGTTGGATCTCCACAGCCTGTTACACGCATTGCCTGATAAACATAGGCTCTGCCCGAAAGAGGATCACGGATTGCGCCGCCGAGGCAGGTTGCCGCACCGCCGAAGGGTTCAATTTCCGTTGGGTGGTTGTGAGTTTCGTTTTTAAACTGAACAAGCCATTGCTCCTCTTTTCCGTCAATAACAACGGGAACCTCGATTGAGCAGGCGTTGATTTCTTCACTTTCGTCAAGGTTTGTTATTTCTCCGCGCTTTTTGAGCACCTTTGTTCCGATACACGCCATATCCATAAGGCAAACATCCTTTTCGCGTGTGCCGTAAACCTCTTTTCTTATTTCAAAATACTGATTTAATGCGTCCTCAATAGCATTTGCGTATTTTGATTTTTCAACCGTTATGCTGTCAAGCCTTGTGCTGAAGGTTGTGTGGCGGCAGTGGTCGCTCCAATAAGTATCAATAACCTTAAGCTCTGTTAGGCTCGGATTTCTCTTTTCCGTTTTGAAATAGTCGCGCACCCAGCATAAATCGGCAATGCTCATTGCAAAGCCCATTGATTTGTGGTAATCCGCAATTTCCGTGTCTGTTTTTTCGATAAAGCCGTTAATTCTTGCAATGTCGGCAGGAATATCGGCTTTAATATCGAGTGCTTCGGGCAGAGCCATTGAAGCCTCACGGGATTCAACGGGGTTGATTATGTATGCTTTAATTTTATTAAATTCTTCATCTGTTATATCGCCCTTAACGGCAATTATTTTCGCACTTAAAATTTCGGGGCGCTCGCCTGCCGTAAGAAGCTGAATGCATTGCGCTGCGCTGTCTGCTCTTTGGTCATACTGGCCGGGCAGGAATTCCGTTGCAAAGCATTTCCAGCCGCTCTCGATTTCAAGAGATGTATATATATTATCAAGGTTCGGCTCGGAAAGAATAAGGCGTGCCGCTTCGTCAAATTCCTCTCTTGAAAGTCCCTGTGCGTCATATCTGTTGATAAGCCTTAAATCCTCAAGTGCGGTTATGCCCACGTTTGTTTTAAGGTCATCAAGGATATGCCTTGCCTCAATGTCATTTCCTTTTTTCTTTTCAACAAAAATTCTGAAAACCTCTGCCATTTTGCTCTCCTTTTCATAATCAGAAAAAATTATTATTAGTATAATAACACATTGTTTTGCTTTTGCATATAGCAAATTTTAATTTTCGGCATAAATATTAACAAATTGTTCGCAAATAAATAATTTTTGTGTTATAATGCCGATATAATATACTGTTGGTGTGTTCGGCACCTGCAAAATTGATAATTAAACATCGGTTTGATGAAGGGAGTTTCGTTTTTAAAGTGAATGAAAACACAGAGGAACGAGCATTTGAAGTTGATTTTTTAAATTGCGTTGTTGATAAAGAGGATAATTTTCGAGTTGTTGATTCAGACAGTCATTTTTCTTCGTTTTTTGGAGTTCATCCGTCAAAAATCCATCAGGGAAAGCTTTTTTTGCAGGAAATAATCAATCCTTCCGAAAGGCAGGAGGTTTTATCTAAAATCTGCAAAAAGGATTCCCCGTATATTTATATGGATTTTGATGTTGTTAAAAAGGACGGCAGGCGTGATTTTGTTCATTGCACCGCCCAAAATTATGAAAATTCTTCACTTTGCAGACTTGTTTTTGCAGATGTTTCGAGAAGCAGGGAAAAAACAGAAAAAATAAGAGAGCAGGCTCGTGAGGTTAACCACCTTATAGACCTTGTTTCGGGCGGTGTTTGTCTGTTTAGGGTAACGCCGAATATGCACTTTGAGGCACTCTATCTTAACGAGGCGTGCTGCCGCCTTTTCGGAACGGATAAGGAGAGCTTTAACAGTAAGGTGCACCGCATTGACGAGCTTATTCATCCCGAGGATAAAACGCTTGTTTTTCAAGCCGTCGGCAGGGCGATGGCAACGGGCGAGGAAATAGATTTGGAATATAGGGTTATGCCGCATAAAAACTCATATATTTGGTGTAAATGCAACGCCGCCGTGCATAAAAGGGATGAGGACGGAAGCCCGATTTTTCACGCTGTTTTTACTGATATAACAAGAATAAAGGAGGCTGAAAAAAAGGCGGACGAGGCAAACGATAAGCTTATCAATTTGCTTAAAAATCTCAACGGAGCAATATTCTTTACAACGCCTGAAAAGCCGTTTGCCTGCGACCTTATCAGCGGCGATTTTGTTCGCCTTATTCAGTACACCAGAGCCGACTTTTTTGAGAAGCTTTCAGGCGACCTTTCAAGGCTTATTCCGCAGCCGGTTAAGCCGCTTGAGGACGACATAAGAAAGCAGATTTCAGAGGGCGGAAAAAGTGAAATTACATATAAAATTTCCGCAAAAGGTTCAAAAACCGTTTGTGTAAAAGATTCACGAAAGCTGATAACGCAGGAGGACGGCTCCTCGGCGCTTATCTGCGAGCTTTTCGTTCAGGAGCCTTAAAAAATCGGCAAATGATTACACAAAATTATTACACACCGCAGAGCTGCGTGCCCTGCGGTTTTTTGTCGTTCTACTTTTTGTTTAGTAAAAATATACAATTTGGAATAGTAAATTTTGTCGAATATAACAATGGAATTAAAATGTAAAAAAATATATAATATTACCGATAATGGCGTATTATTAATTAATATCTAATTTATATATGAATTTATTTGTGGAGGCTGAATGTATGAAATCGTATAAAGTAAGAAAGCGCATAATAAGCATATTTCTTTCGGTGCTGACTGTTTTTTGCAGCTTAACGCCCTGCTTTTCTGCGCTTGCGGATAACAGCAGTGTTATAGGCTTTTATAACATTCAAATCTTCTATGAGGACGGAACGCTCGTTCCAGAATTTGCCGAGGACGGCGAATCTCCGTATATCGAGTATATGGTTGAGGGCGAAAAAAAGCAATTTAAATATAGCTTTATTGATTGTTCCCTGCCCGATAACGGATATGTTAAATGGACGAGCGACACACCCACCGTTTGCGATGTAACGGAGGATGGTCTTGTTCGTGCGTTTGACTCCTCAAAGGGCGCTGCGGTTAGGCTTTGGCTTGATAATGAGGTTGGAACGATTCCGCTTGTGGGCGGGATTATGAAAAAAGCGCTTGAAAAGGTTTTGTTCAATGATAAGGTAAATCTTGACACAATGGATACCGACCAAATCATCAGCCTTGTTGAGGATGCCTTCGGCTCCGATTCAATCCTTGCCGAGTATATTGATTCCTATAAGGGTCAGCTTATTGATTCGCTTCGCACATATCTTGATAAGGTTCACACGGTAATTTACTGCACAATGTATGATGCCGACGGAAATATTCTTGATCAAGACAGCTTCAGCGTTGTTGTTAATAAATCGGAGGAGATATATGCCGATTTTATTCCAAACGGAACTCATATAACAAACAAGCAGGATGTGCCGACAACCGTTGCAAAGGGCTCAAAGGTTCAGCTTTCTGCCTGCACAACACCCACAAGGCTTCACATGGGCGTTATCTATTCGGTTAAAAGCTCTTCAATTTTTGATAACGGAAAGGTTGTTGCAACCGTTGACGATTCCGGCCTTGTTTCCTTTAAAAACACGGGAACGGTAACAATTCTTGTTTCTCCCGACACAGAGGGCTTTATCAACAATCTTTTGAAATACATAAACTATATCTATGAGCTTGAAAACACGGGAGTTATTGATTCGGGCCAGATTGCGGATATACTCATAAAATATGTTGGCCTCGATATGAACAGAAATGTTCTTGCCGCAATTTTGGACACCTGCTTTGCTATTGCAGATATTGCAGGCGACACGGCAGATCCCGTTCAGCTTACTGCAACTGCCGTAAAAATCATTGCAAATATTATACTTCAATTCACAACAAATGACTCAATAACCTTTACGGTTGTTGAAGGCGTTCCGATGACGGATTTCAAAATTGCCGGTGCAACCGCCGTTAAAGAGGGAGCCCAAATTCAGCTTGAAATAACAGACACAAAGCCCGTTGCGGCAATAACAAACGACATAACCTGGACTTCAAGCGATCCAAGCATTGCTTCGGTTGATCCGGTAACGGGAACAATAACGGGCAGAGACGCAGGAGGCTCGCTCGGAGAATATTCACAGCAAACAGTAACCATAACTGCCACCTCGGCGGCAAATAATATTTCAAAAACATACGATGTTACCGTAACGGGAAAAACGGGACGGTATTTGAGCGATGTTGAAATAACAACCGATTATGCATCAATAAATATAGGCGGCGATGAATATTGCCACGCAACCGTTTATCCAAACCGTGTTGCAACCGCAGATAATCTTTATCTCCATTGGGGAATTGCCGTTTTGAATGAAGAAACGCAGGAAACCGAATATCTGTGGGCGGGCGACGCTTATCAGGAAACGGATGAGGCAGGCAATCCTCTTACCGATGAAAACGGCAATCCCGTGATGAATGACGGCTCCGTAACAGACGGCATAGGAAAAATAGACAGCACCGGTCATTATTGGGCGGTTGCGGGCGGAACCTGCACCGTTGTTTGCAGAGCCGAAACGGGCTACTATATTTATGACGGAAGCTTTTATCAAATTTCAGAGGTTATGACCTCAAAGGATATTGATAACGGCCAGCCTGTTGAAAGCATTTCACTTGCCGCAACGGGAACAACGAACGGAAGCACACTCACAACTTCACAGGTTGAGGTAAACGGCGAAACGCTTAAATATGCAATGGTTCGCATTAAAGCGGGCGACGCCGATATAACATATAACAACAAGGGAGCAGTTATAACTGCTACAATTCTTCCTGAGGATGCAACAAACAAAAATCTTATTTGGCATATTGATAACAATAATTTCACTGTAAGCCAAGATAATTCAAACGGCACGGCAAAAATAAAGCTCTCTGCCGCAAATGAAGTTGCGCAAAGCGTTAATATTTACTGCGTTTCCGAGGACGGAGATGTTAAGAGCGATGTTATAACTCTTTGTGTTGCAAGAAATTATGCAAACAGCAATAATATCGTTGGCGATAATCATTCCGTAACAAACGGTCAAACGCTTTCGGTTGAGCACGAAATGAGCTTTGACGGCTCGCTTTCCGGTAATAATGCAGTTTGCCGAAACGCAAATTGGTATTCCTCCGATGAGGATGTTCTTCAGGTTGTCAGCATAAACACCTCAACGGGTAATGCCGTTGTTAAGGGCGTTGATGTCGGCACGGCAACGCTTACCTGCGTTTCTGCAGACGGCGGAATAAAGGACGAGGTAACCGTAACGGTTTATCCCGATAAGAGCAGACTTAACGAAATCATCAGTCTTTGCGAAAAAACGATTATCCGCAAAACAGCCGATAACGCAAAGGATTATCAGGAATATATGAGAAAGCTCAACTATGCTTATTATATTCGTGATGAGGTTGCCCTTGCATCGCAGGATTCGGTTGAAACATACGCAGAGGAGCTGCTTTATATTTTCTATAAGCTCGGCGGATTCATAGGATTAAACAGTGTAACGATTTTAGACAAAAACTCAAATAAAGCGGGAGAATATATCAGCGTTGATGTTGAAACCGTAAGCTATAAAAACACAAAATACGATTTGGGATATTTGCTTAATCCCGTTGGCGCAATGTATAGCAGCATCGAGTGGTCGTCCGACAGTGATTCCGTTTCGGTTGATAAAAACGGCGTTTGCAAGCCAACCTCAAACTCCGAGTGCTATGCAACAATAACGGTTACCGCAAGGGATTATATGGGCACCGCCGTTTCAGACAGCGTTGTTATCTCCTTCGGAAAAACGGTTGCAACGGGCGTAACGATTGAGCCCGCTTCGGTTGTTGGCGGAAAAGCCGGAGAGACGCGTCAGCTCGAAGCAAAAATTTCTCCGCTTAATGCTTTCGGAAAAAGCACGGCAGATGTTAAGGCCGTTACCTGGTATTCAAGCGATGAGGGTGTTGCCACGGTTGATAAAAACGGTCTTGTTACCTTTGTTTACGGCGGCGATTGCGAAATCACCTGTGTAACAAAGGACGGCGGCTTCGTAGGCACCTGTGCTGTTAATGTTGTAACTAATTATGACGCTCTGCAAGAGCTCGTTAACACATACACAAGCCTTTCACTCGGCGAGGAAAACTATTATCCCGACACTTATGCAGTCTATACGGCAAAGCTGAATGAGGCAAAGGCACTTATTGCCGCACAGAATTCAACTCAAAAAGAAGTTAATCAAATGTATTCGGAGCTTGAAGCGGCATATAAGGGATTGAGGAAATACACATATATCCAGCGTGTTGAGCTTTATCTTGACGGCGAGGCAACATCTGATTTCTATCAGTATGATTTGTCGCTTCTCAAGGAGGGACTTTCCTATAAAAATGCAAAGCTTGACCTTAAAGTTAGGCTTTATCCGAATAACGCAAGCTACAGCGAGGTTAAGTGGGAATCCTCAACGGATTTAATTTCAATCGATCAGGACGGTGTTGCAAAGCCAACTGAAAATAAGAGCTGCTACGGCAGAATAACCTGTACGGTAACAGACCACTTTAACCACACCTTCAGCGATGATGTTTGGGTTTCCTTCTCGTATAAGCCGGTAACGAAGGTTGAGGTTGCTCCAACTGAGCTTAAAGGCAATGCGGGAGACACGGGGCAGCTTGTTAAAACAATTTATCCAACGGGCGACTCGCTTGCTCATATAGGCGCTGCTGAAATAAAGGATGTTTATTGGGAAAGCGATAATGAAAGCGTTGCCACCGTTGATCAAAACGGACTCGTAACCTTCGTTGGCGCAGGCGCAACAACAATCAGATGCGTTTCGTATGACGGCGGCTTTGCAGGCGAATGCAGAGTTTCAACAAACGGCGACAGGTCTGTTCTGAGAACAGTTATCTCTCAATATGAAAATGTGAATTATATGGATTACACATATAATTACGGTATGGCGTTCAAGGCGGCTTATGAGGAGGCACAGGTTGCTCTTTATGACGATACCTATACTCAGGAGCAAATAGACGCCGCGGCAGATAAGCTTGCCACCGCAGGAGCCGCTCTTGCAGGCAATGAATTTGTTGTTGCTCAAACGATTAACCTTTCGTATGATAACCAAACGCAAAATCTCGTGGGCAAATATGAATCAAAGGACCAGGGAACGCTTGCCGCTGACGCAACGGCACACAGCTATAAGGGCACAAGCCCAACATATAATTCAAGAACTGTTCTAACGGCAAGCATGCCTGCCGACGCCGCTTCAAACTACACAAGCATTTCCTGGGCGGTAAACGAAAAATCGGATAACACCGAAATTTCAACAAACGGCAGCACAATAACAATCAATGCCGCAAAGGCAAGCCAAAGCGCAAAAACAACCTTAACCGTAACGGCAACAGACACCTACGGCAGAACGGTTTCAAGAACCGTTAGAGTTGTTGTTGCCAGATATATTGTAACGGGTGTTGCCCTTGATAAAACAAGCGTATCGCAGTATGCAAATGCAGGAAGCTTCCAGCTTAGCGCAACTGTTTCTCCAAGTGATGCAAAGGTTCAGGAGGTTTTATGGTCGTCGAGCGACGAAAGCGTTGCAACGGTTGATTCAAGCGGCGTTGTAACTCCGAAAAACACAGGCTCGTGCGTTATAACCGCAGAGTCGTATGACGGTGCAATAAAAGCAACCTGCACAGTAACCTTAACAACGGATTACACAAAGCTTGCTTCAAGGTATGCCGAATTAAAGGATTTCTATGACGCAAATAAGGACACTCAAAAATACACAAACGCTTCAATGGCTGTTCTTAATCAGGCGCTTGTTCAGGCAAACACCATAATTAACGAATCAACGGCGAAGCAGGCCGATGTTGACCTTATGATAGCGAAGCTAAACGAAGCTTATAACGGCCTTGTTCTCTTCGTTCCTGTTTCATCTGTTTTAATATCTCCCGTTGCGGCTGATAATCTTTCAGTCGTAAACGAAGGCTTTATAAGATATTCGGCAACCTCGCTGAATAATGTAACCGTTCAGCTCAACGCTTTTGTTCTTCCTTCTGATTCAACTCCGATTTCATTAACCTGGAGCTCCTCAAAGGAGAGCGAGGGTATAACCGTTGATGAAAACGGCTTTGTAACAAAAACGGGCGCAAGCGCAGATTATGCAATAATTACGGCAACTGCAACAGATGAGCTCGGAAACACCGCCTCGGGCAGTGTTTGCATTTCCTTCGTAAGAACTCCTGTTCAGTCGGTAAGCTTTGAGAATGAAATTGTTTACGGGGCTCCCACAACAACAAAAACAATCAGCGCAACGGTTGCGGGCTCAACCTCTTTTATTCAGCCAAGCATAGCCGATTGCCTGTATTATAGTGCAAATCCGAAAATTGCAACCGTTGATGAATTAACGGGCGTTGTAACCTTTGTTGCAACAGGCGAAACGGTTATAACCGCAAAATCGGCAGACGGCGGACACAGCGCAACAATTAGGGTTGTTACAACTAATGACACAACCGCTCTTGCCGCTGCAATCGAAGACTATTCAACTGTTGTTTACACAGATTACGCTTATGATTACGGAACTGCGTTCAAAGCAGCTTATGATAATGCCGTTGCGGTTTGCAATGACTACACGGCATCGCAGGAAGTAATAGATGATGCTTTAACTCAGCTTCAAACGGCTTATAACAGCTTGAGCGGTCATCCGTTCATATCGCCGGGCGATGTTCAAATTCAGCTCAGCGATTCAACGGTTGTTCAAAACGGCGGAACTTATGTTAAAAACGCTAATAATCAGCTTGTGCTTCAAGGCGTTTATGCAACAGGCGCAATGATTAAATCGGCGGTATTCACCTATGAAAACGCAATTAATTTAACCGCACAGGTTCTTGACGGAAAGCTTCTTTTAACAAAGAATAACACCGAGGCATCTGCTTCAATTGATGTAACCTATACCGTAACAGACGATTATGACAGAGAAACGGTTGTTACCGCCTCAATCAGGGTTATAGACGATAAAACGCCTATAACATCATTTAAGTTTGTTTATAACGGCGCAGAGGTTGATGAGAGCACAGGTGTAACCTACACCGCCGCAACGCTTTCTAACAAGAGCATTCAGCTCGGAATAAACACCTATCCCGAAAATGCAGAAAACTACACCTCAATTAAGTGGGAGACTTCAAATTCAAAGATAAGCGTTGATTCGACGGGACTTGTTAAGATAAACGGTGCGGCAACCTCGTCTAACTACACGGCAACAATAAAATGCACAATAACGCTGAGCGACGGCTCAACGATAAGCAATTCAATCCCCGTAACATTCAAGAGAGGTTGATAGGAGGTGCACAGGATTGAATAAATTAACAAAAAAATTTATTTGTGTTTTAACATCGGCAGTCCTTGCGCTCTCCTGCGCCTCGTGCGCATTTATTGCCGCCGCAGAGGATACTGTTGCAATTAATGCGGTTAATTTTCCCGATGAGGTTTTCAGGCAGGTTATTTCCGAAAATTATGACACGGGCGAATCGGCAGGCTATCTAACCGCCGCCGAAATTGCGGCGGTAACGGAAATGCCGCTTGTTTATCTCGCCTCGGGAAGCATCTCGGATTTAACGGGAATTGAACACTTCACCTCTCTTAAAAGCCTCTATGCAGGCGATTTGGGAGTTTCAAAGGCAAATTTCAGTGCACTGAAAAATCTGCAAAAGCTTGTTATAAACGGTAACGAATTAACAACCCTTGATGTTTCAGCCAACACTGCGCTTACGGATTTAAACTGCCGAGGAAACACCTCGCTTCGCACACTCACGCTTTCATCATCTATAAAAAAGCTTCAATGCGATGAGTGTAATCTGCAAACTCTTTTCGTCAGTGTTTGTCCGAATTTAACATATTTAAACTGCTACGGTAATCAGCTTAAAACAATTGATTTAAGCAAAAACACCCTGCTTGAAGAGCTTAACTGCTCCGAAAATCATTTAAAGCAGCTTGATCTTTCGGCAAACACATTGCTTGCAGGAAAAATAACGGAATATAATGTAGGAAGGCAAACGATTGATGCAACGGCTTCGTTCAGCGGTGAAACGCTTTCCGTTCCCGTTTCGTTCAGCGATTCGTCGAAAATTCAGTCGTCAAACATTCCTAATCCGAATGAGGTTCAAGAGGGCGAGGAGGATACCTATACCGGATATGATTCCTCGTTTGGCGTATTCTCCTTTACGGATTATGATATTATCCTTTCGGGAATTGATTATAAATATGACACCGGTGCGGCAAACAGCGAGGCTATGACGGTTCACATCAATATCAGCAAGGATTTTTACAGAGTAAGATATTTCTCTGATGAGCAGGAAAGCGCAATTGTTCGCCTCAGCTATGTTAATTCGGCAGGCAGCTGCTCTGCTCCTGCGTTTCCGCAGGCGCCCGAGGGTATGGTTTGCGTTCATTGGAGCGGCACCGCTTCAAATGTAACGGCAGACACCGATATTTATGCAATTTGGAGTGCGGAGCACACAGAGACGATAACGGGCTTTGAAAACGGCACGGCTTTTGTTAAGTGTACGGTTTGCCAAAACAGCTATGAAGCACGCTTCCTTGATCATATCAATTCAAGGTTGGGCGACGGAGCTTATATTACCGCACTTGATGTTAATAAGGACGGCGTAATTAATATAAGAGATTACACAATGCTTTATAAAAATGAGTTTTAATCCGTTAGGGTAACGGTATATTTTTAAAAAACGGTTTTTAACGGGGCGGTTTTCCGTCCCGTTTTTTCTTCTCTCAACAAAATTACACGCCGTAAGCGAAAACCGTTATTGCTTGCTTTCTTTTTCTTGATTTGTAATGAATGTTTTGATATTATTAAAATGTATTAAAATATTCGGGGGAATTTTTATGTCAAAATTAAAGGAAACGGCTTTAAAAATATATGGCGGAATAAGCTCTGTTGCGCAGAAAAAAATCGTAAACAGAGAAGAGGGCGGAGCCGTTGCGCCCGAGGTTAGCGCATTGCTCAGGCGTGCCGCCGCCGAGGGAGCCGTTTTGCTTAAAAACAACTCAATTCTTCCGCTTAAAAAGGGAAGCGTTGTTTCTCTTTTCGGAAGAGTTCAAAATGATTGGTTTTACACGGGATACGGCTCCGGCGGAGATGTAAACAGGCAGTATGAGGTAAATCTTGCAGACGGAATCAGAGCCTGCGAGCTTCTTTCCCTTAATGAAGAGCTTGCCGAGGTTTATTCAGGCTGGTGTGAAAAAAATAAAATTGCCGAGGCAGGCTGGGGAATGTGGCCTCGCTTTTATCCGGAAATGCCCATCTCCGATATTGAGGTGGCAAGGGCGGAAAACAAATCGGATTGTGCGGTTGTTGTTATCGGCAGATCTTCCGGAGAGGATAGGGAAAACGCTCTTGAAAAGGGCAGCTATTATTTAACAGATGAGGAGCGTTCTTTGCTCAAAGCCGTTCGCTCTTATTTTGAAAAAACGGTTGTTGTTCTCAATATAGGAAGCGTTATTGATTTTTCGTGGGTTGAAGAGCTTGATATTCCTGCCGTGCTCATTGCTTGGCAGGGCGGTATGGAAAGCGGAAATGCCGTTAGCGATATTTTGTGCGGCAGGATTAATCCCTGCGGCAAGCTGACAGATACCTGCGCCGCAGAATATTCCGATTATCCAAGTGCCTCCTGCTTCGGAAACGCAGAATATAATTATTACAAAGAGGATATTTATGTTGGATACAGATATTTTGAAACCTTTGAAAAGGAAAAGGTGCTTTTTCCGTTTGGCTTTGGATTAAGCTACACGGAATTTGAGATTTCTCTGCTTGAAAGCAGTGCGCAGGAAAACGGCTTTTCGTTTACGGCAGAGCTTAAAAACACGGGAAGCCGTGCAGGTAAGGAGGTTGCCCAGCTCTATTTGGGCAAGCCGTGCGCCGTTCTCGGAAATCCCGAAAAGGAGCTTTGCGCGTTTGTAAAAACAAAGGAGCTTCAACCTAATGAGGCGCAGAAAATTTCGTTTTTCGTTTCTCTTGAACAGCTTGCCTCTTATGATGAATCGGGCAAGGCGGGCTTTGCTTCGTCCTATGTTGTTGAAGCAGGCGAATATGATTTTTATCTCGGTAATAATGTTAGGTCAAGCGAGAAAATTTTCTCTTATTATCAAGAGGAAACGGTGTGCATAAGCACCCTGTCGCAATGCTGTGCTCCGAAGGAGTCGTTTGGCGTTATAACCGCTCTTGAAAGCAACACAAGGAGATTGCCGATTTTCAGACCGTGCAGAGCAAATGAGGTTAATCTTAAAAAAAGAATTTTAAGCAATCTTCCTCCCGAGCTGAAAAAATCGAGTAATGAAAATATAACGCTTGCAGATGTTAAAGAGGGAAGGGCGTCGCTTGATGATTTTACGGCGCAGTTGAACGCAAAGGAGCTTGAAGCCATAACAAGAGGCGATTATTCAATGAACAGTCCGCTCGGCGCAAGCGGAAACGCAGGTGCATATGCAGGCGTTTTGCCGTCGCTCAGAGAAAAGGGAATACCTGCCGTAACAACAACAGACGGCCCCTCGGGCATAAGGCTCAGCGCAGGCTGTATGCTTATTCCGATAGGCACTCTGCTTGCGTCCTCCTTTGATGAAGAGCTTGTTTTTGAGGTTTATTCCGCCGTTGCGCAGGAAATGAAAAGCAGGGGAAGCGATGTTCTGCTCGCTCCCGGAATGAATATTCACAGAAATGTGCTTTGCGGAAGAAACTTTGAATATTATTCGGAGGATCCTTATTTAACGGGCAAAATCGGCGCGGCGGCAGTTCGCGGCATTCAGTCGCAGGGCGGCGCGGCGTGTCCAAAGCATTTTGCGTGCAACAATCAGGAGTTTAGAAGAACAATAAATGACGCAAGAGTTTCCGAGCGCGCATTAAGGCAGATTTATCTAAAAGGCTTTGAAATCTGTATTAAAGAGGCAGAGCCGAAAAATATTATGACCTCTTATAATAAAATAAACGGCGTTTGGAGTTATTATAATTACGATTTGTGCACCTCAATTTTAAGAGGCGAATGGGGCTATAACGGCTGTGTTATAACAGACTGGTGGATAAAAAACGGCAAGAGCCCCGATTTTCCCAAAATCAAGGCACAGGCTTACAGAGTGCGTGCGCAGGTTGATGTGCTTATGCCCGGCGGAAAAAGAGTTGGGCTCAAAAGACCGGACGGAACGCTTCTTTCCTCTCTCGGCAAAGAGGGCGGCATAACGCTGGGCGAAATTCAGCGAAGCGCAAAAAATGTTATCCGCCTTGCGATGAATTCATCTGCGTTTAAATAATCCTCTTGACAAGGGTGTTATTATATTATTAATGATAATTAATAGTTGAAAGGCAGTGTAAATTATGTTTAACAAAAAGAAGGATTTAGTTCCCGTTTCGCTTTTAACAGGCTATCTCGGAGCAGGAAAAACAACTCTGCTTAATCATATTCTTGCAAATCAGCAGGGCTATAAGGTTGCCGTTATAGTTAATGACATCGGCGAGGTTAATATTGACGCTTCGCTTATTCAAAAGGGCGGAAATGTTACGCAGAAGGATGAAAATCTTGTTCCGCTTTCAAACGGATGTATTTGCTGCACTCTTAAGGTTGATTTAATGAAGCAGATTATCAGCCTTGCAAAATCGGGCAGGTTTGATTATATTCTTATCGAAGCCTCGGGAATTTGCGAGCCCGGTCCGATTGCAGGCTCAATCTGTATGCTTGACGGAACAGATCCAAGCGTAAAAATGCCCGCAGTTTGCCGCCTCGATAATATCACAACCGTTGTGGATGCAAAAAGAATGGCCGATGAGTTCGGCTCGGGCAAGGATTTGCTCAAAAAAGACCTTGATGAAGAGGATATTGAAAATCTTCTTGTTCAGCAGATTGAATATTGCACAACGATTGTTCTTAATAAGGTTGATGAGGTAACGCCTAAGGAAAAGGCAGAGGTTATTTCTGTTATCAAGGCGCTTCAGCCGGAAGCAAAAATTATTGAAGCCACCTTTGGAAATGTTGATGTTGCGGAAATTCTTTCAACAAACAGATTTGATTATGAAAGGATTATTGAAAGTGCAGGCTGGATAAAGGCTATGGCAGGCGAGGGTGAAAATTCCGAAAGCGAACACGAGGAGCATGAGCATCACGATGAGCATCATCACGATCACGAGCACCACGGCGAACACGAAGAGCACGGACACCACGGACACCATCACCACCATCATCACGATGAGGGCGAGGCGGAGGAATACGGAATAGGCACCTTCGTTTATCAGAATGTTCGCCCGTTTTCAAAGCAAAAATTTGAGGAATTTGTTTTTGCAAAATGGCCTGCCGAGGTAATCCGTGCAAAGGGACTTTTCTGGATTGCAGAGGATCCGAACACCGCTTATATCTTTGAGCAAAGCGGACGGCAAAAATCAGCAACGGATGACGGCAAGTGGATTGCCTGCTTCCCCGAGCGTGAAAGAAAGCAGATTTTGCAGATGAATCCCGATATTGCGGCGGCATGGGATGAAAAATACGGCGACAGAATTAATAAAATAGTTTTTATCGGCAGAAATATGAATAAGGAAGAAATCATCAATGCTCTTGATGATTGCATTGCCGAATAATTTTCCGATTAAAAAAGCAGGCGAAGAGCGCTTTTTAGTGCAATCTGCCTGCTTTATTGTTTATTTTGTACACATAACGGTGCATTTTTTTGTGAATATTCCAAATTGACATTTTATTTTATTATTAATATAATTAAAATGTGAATAAAGTGTTAACAGAAAGAGTGGTGCTATGAAAAAAAGTTTTTTAAGCAGGGAGCAGCTGCCTGCCGTTGCGTCAATTGCTTTGATTTTTATCTGCTATGTTGCCGAAAAGGCATTTAAGCGTTTAACGCCGTGGAATGAAGCTTCTGCGATTGTTCAGGCAATCGTTTTCACCTGTGCCGTTTTTGTTGCCTTGGCGCTTTTGTATAAATCAAAGGATATTTTTTACGGCATAATGGCTTCTGTTTTTGCGTTTAAAATGCTGCCTCCCGATTTATTAATGCTAAGATACACTAATATAGACGCCGCCGCAGTATATTATCTTGTGCGCAAGGCGGCTCTTGTGCTTTTCCTTTTAATGATTTATAAATTCTATAAAATGCAGGAAACGCAGGATAAATATGAAAAAATTCACGCCGCATCAATAGGCGCATTGTTGCTTGTTGTGCCGTTTTGCAGCGAAATCGGGGCTCAGTTTGCAAAATATACGCTGATAAAAACGGGCAGTATGATGCTTCCGTATGCCTTTCAGGCGGCGGCATATATTGTTGCGGTTTTAATTCTTGCATGCGTGTGCTTTCTTTTCAAGGGCAAGGGCGCTTTGCTTATTGCCGATTTTTCGATTATCGGCTTCTTTATAAATGCCGCACGCAAGGCCGCTTCGGCGCTGATTATTGCAAATGCCGGCAATCATGTCAGCAAATCGTATATTTGTTGGATAATAATTTATGCCGTTTTGGCGGTTATTATGGTTCTCGTCAGAAAAAAGACGAAAACGAATGCTGTCAATAAATCGGCCTAAGCCACGCTGAAATTAATAAAGAAAAACTGCCGAAGAAACGATTTGCTTCTTCGGCAGTTGGCTTTTCCGCCTTTCCTGCGGGTGTTATTTAATCATCTGAAAGCACACTGAGCTTACTCTTGAATTTTAGATTTTGCAGCTCACGGTTTTCAATACTAATATATATACACTCTTTGCACAATCCCTGAATGTCGAGCTCAATATCCTGCAAGGTGCAGTTTCCGTTTTCTTCATAAATACAAAAGCAATTTTCACATTTCATTTTTACCACCAAAATAATTATATACTAATGTATATAAAAATGCAACCAAAAAAGGTTATAGAAATATAACCTAAAATGAGCATAATTATATTTAAGGTGATAATTATGTTTAAAATTGATAACGAGCTTAAAAGTGCAAATATTCCAAGAACAATACGATTTACCGAGCCCTTGTTTGAAAAGCTTAATAAAACTGCCGCAGAAAACAACATTTCATTTAATCTTCTTGTTTTGCAATGCTGTAAATATGCTCTCAGTGATATGCCCGTCGAAACGGACGATAATCAAAAATAATAAAGAAAAAAGAAAAACTGCCGAAGAAACGATTTGCTTCTTCGGCAGTTAATTTTTTGTTATTTGCCCTCTTGTGCAAGCTTTTCGGGAGAGCCGCAGCATTTCTTATATTTCTTTCCGCTTCCACAGGGGCACGGGTCGTTCGGGCCAACCTTTTTGCCCTTTCTTACGGGCTCCGGTTTAACGGTATCGTCTCCGCCGGAGGAGGTTGCGGTTATTTTTGCAACTGCCTTGCGCTCAACATCCTCACGCCTGCGAACAACGGTTGTGAACATCATTTTAACCGTGTTTTCACGGATTGTTGCCGTCATTTCGTCAAACATATCGTAGGATTCCATACGGAATGCAACAACGGGATCCTGCTGTGCATAAGAACGAAGATGAATTCCGTCCTTCAAATCTTCCATTGCGTCAATGTGGTCCATCCAAAGAGAATCAACATTGTGAAGCAGGATTTTTCTTGAAAGGTCAAGATAAATCTCTTCGCCGAAGGCTTCTCTTCTTTCGGCAAGCTTCTTTCTGCCCGTTTCCTTGAAGAGCTCGATTATCTCGTCAAAGCCAAGCTCGTCAAGCGAATCACATTCCTCGTCTGTAAGGAGCCAGCCTCTGTATTTCTCTTTAAGTCCTTTAAGGTTCCAATTGGATCTTTCGGCGTCCTTTGCACAGTAAACGGGAACATTTTCCTCAATGCTTGAATCAAGCATACCGATTATTTTATCGGTTAAATCAATTCCGTCAAGCACCATATCACGCTGCTTATAGATAAGCTCACGCTGACGGTTCATAACATCGTCATACTGAAGCGTTTGCTTTCTTATTGCAAAGTTTCTGCCCTCAACCTTTTTCTGCGAGGATTCAACGGTGTTTGAAATCATCTTGCTTTCAATCGGCATATTCTCGTCAACATTAAGCCTTCCCATAACGGCTTTCATTCTTTCGCCGCCGAAAAGCCTCATAAGGTCGTCTTCCGTTGAAAGATAGAACTGCGATTTACCCGGATCGCCCTGACGGCCTGCACGGCCTCTGAGCTGGTTATCAATTCTTCGTGAGTCATGGCGCTCCGTGCCTAAAATGAACAGTCCGCCCGCCTTGCGAACCTTTTCTGCCTCGTCTTTTATTTCTTCCTTGTATTTAGCCTCAAGCTCTCTGAATTTTTCTCTTGCTTCAAGAATTTCCTCGTTATCTGTTTCGGCAAAGCCCTTTGCCTCTGCAATGAGCTCATCGGTGTATTGCAGGCGCTTCATTTCTGCGGTTGCAAGAAATTCTGCGTTACCGCCGAGCATAATATCTGTTCCACGGCCTGCCATATTTGTTGCAATCGTTACGGCGCCGAGCTTACCTGCCTGCGCAATGATTTCCGCTTCACGGGCGTGGTTTTTAGCGTTCAAAACATTATGCGGAATTCTTTCCTTTTTAAGAAGCTTTGAAAGAAGCTCACTCTTTTCAATGCTGATTGTGCCAACAAGGATGGGCTGCCCCTTCTCGTGGCATTCCTTAATCTGCTTTATTGCGTTTGTAAATTTTGCTCTTTCGGTTTGGAAAATAACATCGGGCAAATCCTCACGCAGAAGCGGCTTGTTTGTTGGAATTTCAACAACATCAAGCTTGTAAATTTCGCTGAATTCCTGCGATTCCGTCATAGCGGTACCCGTCATACCGGAAAGCTTTTTGTAAAGTCGGAAATAGTTTTGGAAGGTTATCGTTGCAAGTGTTTTGCTTTCGTGCTCAACCTTAACGCCTTCCTTTGCTTCAATTGCCTGGTGCAGACCGTCATTATAGCGTCTGCCCTCCATAATACGGCCTGTAAATTCATCAACTATTTTAACCTGTCCGTCTGCAACAACATAGTCAATGTCTTTTTTCATAACGCCGTTTGCCTTGATTGCCTGGTTGATATGGTGAAGAAGCGTTGTGTTTTCCATATCCATAAGGTTTTCAACGCCGAAGCGTGCCTCTGCTTTTTTAACACCGCTTTGGGTAAGGGTTGCCGTTCTTGCCTTTTCGTCAACAACATAGTCGCCGTCATAGGCCTCCTCGGTGTCCTGCTTTTCGTCCATTTGGGCAACCTTGTCCATTTTAAGAGTTTTTGCAAACTCGTTTGCCTGGCGGTATAAATCGGTTGACTGCTCGCCCCGTCCGCTGATAATAAGAGGAGTACGGGCCTCGTCGATAAGGATTGAGTCCACCTCGTCAACTATTGCAAAATTATGGCCTCTTTGAACCTTTTGCTCTTTATAAAGCACCATATTGTCTCTTAAATAGTCAAAGCCCATTTCATTGTTGGTGCCGTAGGTAATGTCGCAGGCGTAAGCCTCCTGACGCTCGTGGTTTGTTTTTTCGTGAATGATAAGTCCCGTTGAAAGACCTAAAAAGCGATAAAGCTTTCCCATCCATTCGCAGTCGCGCTTTGCAAGGTAATCGTTTACGGTAACGATATGAACTCCGTTTCCGTCAAGCGCATTAAGATAGGCGGGAAGCGTTGCAACAAGCGTTTTGCCTTCGCCCGTTTTCATTTCGGCAATTCTGCCCTGATGAAGAATAATTCCGCCGATAATCTGAACGGGGAAGTGCTTCATTCCAAGCACACGCCACGCACCCTCACGGCAAACCGCAAAGGCGTCGGGCAGAATATCGTCAAGCGTTTCGCCGTTTGCAAGTCTGCCTTTAAGAATATCCGTTTGCGCAGTAAGCTCCTTGTCGCTCATCGGCTGATATTTGCTTTCAAGCGCAAGAACCCTGTCTGCCGTTTTCTTAACTCTCTTAACCTCTTTTGCGGAATAATCTCCGAAAAGTGCAGTTAAAAATTTATTTGCCATTGTTTCACCTCAAAAGGAATTTTTTGTTTATTTCAAAATCCAAATAACTATTTTAACATAATTATCCGTTTATGTCATTACTTTTTTTATTTTATTGCCTGCATAATTGATGTGAGTGCGCCGCCGGAAACGGCATCCTCTGCATTTTCATCAAAAACGAAAACAAGATTTTTCTTCCCCTCTTTAACGCTGAGCGTTATTTCAATCGGCTCCTCGTTAAAGGTTGCCTCGTCAATCATATCCGTAAGCTCATTCAGGTTGGCGTCAAGCCATTCGTCGTCATCAAGTCTTTTTAAAAGCTCAATCGTTGAATAGCTTTTCATAAGCTTGCTTGCAAATTCATAAGCAACGCCCGAAAGCTCCTTGTTGTAAACATTAAGAGTAACCGTTTTTGCCTCGGTGTCAATATCTGTAATCTCATATTCCAGATTTTCAAAAATGGCAGCACCGAGCTCCTTAAACTGATTGTGCTTATTTGCGTAGCCGATAATTGTGTTTAGCGTTGAGGAATCAACATATTTTTCAAGCCTTTTGGTGTTAAATTCCGTAAGGGCAGTCATTGCCGTGTTAACGCTATCCGTTATGTTTTCCTCTGTCATTTCAACTCCTGCGCCGGAGCAGGAGCAAAGCGTCAGTGCAAGTAACACTGCCGAAAGAATTACCGCAATTGTTTTTTTCATAGCCGAAACTCCGTTTTATAAGATTATTAAGTCTATTATAAAGGCTCAAACACTTTTTTTCAATATATAATTGATTTATTAATAAAATAATATTATAAAATTAAAAATTAGT
>ULXL01050318.1_pt1 | contig 34897 bp, 50 predicted proteins | sample 1961241 | NCBI WGS metagenome assembly ULXL01 (sample SAMEA4835837, study PRJEB28245) | human gut metagenome | biome: gut microbiome; material: fecal sample | place: Denmark | collected 2008
AGCAAGTTGATTGTATCACACCCTGCTAAAAAAATCAAGCAGGGTATTTTTATGCCATTTTATAACTATACTTTGAATTATTGTTGCGAATATTTAAAGTTTTAGGGATGATACAATGAAATTAGCTAATGGATATGGCAGCATAAGTAAACTACAAGGTAAAAGGCGGCCGTCTTCAAGACAGTTGGTATAGAAGCTTACAGGCAAGTGCATTAAAAGCACTAAATATGAAGCATACAACTCACGAAGCAAGACACACTTGCATTACACAAATGACAGTACACAATGTGAATGAAAGTGTTATTAAAGAAATAGTCGGACACAAAGCCGCACAATCATTCACAGAGAGAGTATACACCCATATCTATATGAAAACAAAAATTGAAGCAGTCAACACAATTCATACATAGAAAAAAGGGATGGCGTATGCCGTCCCTTTTTCATACCTGATATTGAATTGTTGCCTACTTGTTACCTACTTGTTGCCTACGAAATGGCTTTATGTAGTTTTCAACAGGCTAAAAAAATGAGCAACCACATACATTTTTAGGTTCAATGTAGTTTTTGAATAAATGGTGGAGATGGCGGCAATCGCACTCCTCAGGGTGCTTTGCACCACGGAGTGCCTGCTTCGTATCTTATTCCTGCATTGTTTTCAACAATGCAGATTCTTGCGGCTTCGATTGCCGCAAATTTAAAAAGCACCGCTTTTGCGGTGCTTTTATGGTGGAGATGGCGGCAATCGCACTCCTCAGGGTGCTTCGCACCACGGAGTGCCTGCTTCGTATCTTATTCCTGCATTGTTTTCAACAATGCAGATTCTTGCGGCTTCGATTTCCGCAAATGAAAAAGCACCGCTTTTGCGGTGCTTTGGTGGAGATGGCGGGTGTTTGTAGGTTTTATGCGCCTTTGCAAGCCTTTTGTTTCCCGTGCGTATCCCCCACAACAGTTCGCTACCCACCCGCAATAGGTCTTCATTATAATTTATTTTATTACATTATATAATATAATATAATACCTGAAAAAATGCAATAAAAAAAAGCCCCCCTTCACAGAAGCAAAAGGGGGCAATTTGTTATTTGATGTATGTGTTTTTATTGTAGTATGCGGCAACATAGCCTGAAGGTATCTGAAGCCAAATGTTGTTGCCTTCTTTGATGACCTTCTGCGCTGTTACCCTTGTGCCTTTTTTCAGCACAGCATACTTGCCTGACTTCGCATTCTTTCTGCCGTCAACCGTCAGTTCGGTAAGCAGTTTTTGTGCGTACTTTGTTCCAGCGCCTTTGCGCACCTTCAAATCGGTTTGCAGGGTGTATGTCTTGCCAGCCGTGTATGTCGGCGCAGAAGAAGCGTGGGTTGTAGTCTTCGGCTTTTCGGGTGTTGATGCTGACCCGCTGAAAATGTTTTCATACAGGTAATTTGTATCAACATTGCCCTTCACACCTTCAACCTTGCCCTTGCTGCTGTTCTGCCACATCTGATATTCACCCTTGTATTTGTCGGTGCCTGATGTGTAGTGCGCAATCCAAGTGTAGTATTTTTTGACCGTTGAATTCAGTTTGTTTCTGAACCAGTCAAGGTTCGCATAGATGCCGACCCTGTAACCGCCTTTTTTGATTGCGGCATTGAAAGCATCTGTAATTGCGGTCAGCGTTGTTTTGCCAAGCCCTGCAATTGTCGGGTCTTCCATGTCACAGTATATCGGCAGTTCAAAGGTCTTGCCTTTAATCTGCTTCAGCACCCATTCAGCGCCCTTCGTTGCGGCAGCGGCGGTCTTTGAATAAATGTAAACATAAGCGCCTAATTTAACCCCCGCCTTCTTTGCGGCGGCATAGTTTTTTTCAAACAATGCGTCCATTTTATTCTGCGTATTACCGACCCAGCAGATGCGCAAGATTGCAAAGTCAACCTTCTTTGCGACCTTCGCCCAGTCAACCGTCCCGTTGTGTTCAGAAATATCAACACCAAAATATGTTTTGCTCATAGTCTTCACTCCTTCGTATGATACAAGATAATAGCAAGGGTTGCCTTCGTGCCGTCAGGCTTATTGTAGGCAACATTGTCATAATCGTTTTGATTAAAACAAATCATCCGTCAGACTCCCCGCCGCTTTCGGCATCTTCGTCAATTTTATTTTCATCTTCTTCAGTCTTCTTGTCACCTGTTGACCTTAACTGTAAAAGCACATCTTTCAGCTTCTGCGGTATCGGTACAAATTCAGCCGCATTTTCAAGAATTGATATACCTTCATTACAAATAAAAAATGTGATTGTCACTTCACGGAGCGGCACAGCGTTATTCAATACCCGCTGAAGCACAACCGCAACAACAACCACAACAAATAGAATGAATTTCTTAATCAAACCCTTGAAGCCGATTTCGCTTGAAACAGTCTTTGTGTAAAAGCCTTTTGCAAGCCCCGTCACATAGTCAAGCACAACAAGGACAATCAGGGCATACAGAAGAACATCAAAGCCCCCGAACATAAACGCTAATACACCCCCGATTGTGCCACCCAGCACAGAAAAAATATTAAAGTCTTTCATAATAAAATACTCCTTTTTAGCATAAAAATAACCCTGCTGATTGCATCAACAAGGTTGTATCAATTATTCGGTTTTGAAGGAAACTTCACATCATACGGAAAGCCCTCCTGCTGCGGGATATCTCTTAATGCCTGACGATATACAGCCATTTGACAACCGCAAGCCGCCGTTAGTTCGGTGCAAATTGTTTTCACCGCCGCAAGAAGCGTTGATGCGGTGATTTTGTCAGGAATCGTGATGCCCAGCCTGTCAAAAGTGAAATCTTTGTCGGTATCGGCAAGAAGGGCGTTTCGCTTTGCCCTGATTTCCTTTGCCAGCCTGTTATACTCTGCCTGTTTCGCCGCCGCAAGCCAGTCTTCAAATTTGTTTTCAACATCTTCTGCAAGCCCCTGACGGTTCATTGTTTCAAGGGTGTAACTGTCATATTTGTATGACACAACCTTTTCGCCGTCAACTTCGGCTTCAATGCGTTCAATGTTATCAGCAAATCTGATGACCGCTTTGCCTTCAGACACATTGACCTGATAGGCAGCGGGTCTGCTGCTGCTTTCTGCTTTCATTTCTGATAACCTCCTTTATCTTGTCAAAATCAAGATACGGTTTAATGTATTTGTTGTAAAAATTGTATGCGTTGCAATGCTTTATCCGCCCTAAATATGACATAATACCTACGCAATTTCTGAAGGGCGGATTTTACATTTTTGGTAACCGCCGTCATATACGGTTCAATTTTTTCCAAGCGGAAAGGAAGATGATGTGCAAGTGCTGTATTATCATTGAATAAGTAAGACGGGCACCGTGCCGATTATTCGTATTAGCAGCATTATTGTTGCAATAGAAGGCGAACAAGACGCAAGAAAAGCGCCCTGCACATCAAATCCCTATTGAATTTTAATTATAAGAAGCCGCTGGGGGACGCTGTCCCCCCAGACCCCCTATTGATATGACCTGTAAGAAAGACGGGCACCGTGCCGAGAAGCCGTAGTCGTAGAAGCAGCAGAAGAATTGCAAAAGAAGGCGAACAAGCCGCAAGAAAAGTCATTTCCGCCGCCGAAACGAACCGATTTTGCCCCTACCGTTGCGTTGCCTGTTGTCCTATCACAAAAATCAGTATCTGATGCACCGCTCCTTTCTGTCGGTAAGGTTGCCCACGGATACGCTTCATCAAGACCCAATTTGCTGACAAAGCCCGTCATTGCAACATCATAACCCAATTCCGCATAATCTTCTGTTATTGCCGTACCGTATGCAGCAAGTTTGTCTGTTACAGAATATTTGCCGCCGTTGTTCAGCACACCTGCAAGCCATGTGTAATAGCCGTACAGATTTTCAATACCCCTGTAAACAAAGTCCATGCCCGTGCCTTCAGGAGCAGCAAATACACCTGATTTGTATTCCAAATAATAATAAATATAATTTGTTGCACCGTTTCTGCCGATATTTACATTGAACAATTCTTTATTGTGAATATCAACCGCACCACCGTCAAAGTTGATTTTCAAAATGTCAATTTCGTATTCTTCATCTCTGCCAGCAACTTCAACATTTGTGATGTGTCTGATTGCAATTGAACCGTCAACTTCATCCTTGATGTCACAGTCACCTGTCGCATCTTCGGCAGCTATACCGTAAATTGAAATTTCCTGACCGACAAAGTATTGCAGTTCACCGTACACATAAAAATCATTGCCCCTTGTCTGAAGCGTTGTATCAGGTGCTTCAGACAATGCCTGTTCAACTGATACATACATACAATCTTTACCATACTTCACATCCGTTGCATAGAACACAGACTGGCTGTCAAGCGTTGCAAATTCAACAATGAACAGCGGCACAAGCACATCTGAATATTCAGCAATATCAAGCTGATGCCAGTTTGTACCCCTTGCCTTTGCGTATTCAACCGCCCAACTGTATGCAAAGTCTGCTACCGTTGCTGTCGGTGTCGATTTACTGTCAAGGATATTTTCATTGTCTTCTGTTGAAAGAAACGCTGCAATGTAAATGTGGTCAAGTTCGGTGCCGTCTGCCGCAATAAACGGCTTCGGCAGCCTGTACCTGCTGTTGATTTTCTCTTTTGAAATGTACCAGTATTCTTTTGCGCCGCTTTCATCAAAGTAGTGCGCAATATAGAATTTCGGTATTTCAACCATGACCTGACCGTCTGTACCGTCTTCCTTATAATCGGGGTCACCTTCATAATGATTTACAGCACCGCTGTTTGAAAGTGTACACCGTTTGATTTCGCTCCACGGGTAAATCGTGTCAAAATCATTTCTAATTTCTTCATCTCCATTGCCCTTGAAGACCTGCGCAATTAAACCTGTTGCATCACCCACTCTTGTAAGTGTCGGGCTATGACTGGGAATGTCACGGCACACACCGTACTTCGGCACTTCACCGTCAATGACACCGCAATCATAACTTGTTTCATCATTAAAGTAAATCATCAGGTGATGATTTATAACCTGAATTGAAGCAATTGATTTGCCCTTCAGGTTCGGCGTGGTTATCGTTTCAGCGCCGATTGATATACTTAAAATATACTCCGATTCCGTGTCTGATGTAACTGTAACTTCACTTTGATTTAACTGTGCGGCTTTTTCTTCAACCTTTTCTGCAATGTGTTCTTTGATTGCATCAACCGACAGGGCTTTTGTGCCGTTGTCTGTTTCAACAACAAAGGTTTCATCACCGTTGAATTCCTCCAGCAATTCATACTGTCTAATTCGTGCCATAGTTAATCACCCCTTTATACACCGATTACATAGCGCAGCACAAAGCGGGAATTTTCATACTTGATGCCGCAAGCGCCTGTACCCGATTTATTGTTGTTGTCATTGCCTGTAATCTTCGTGTTGTTGATGTAAATGTACTTGTTTGCTGCCCTTGCAAAAAGCCCTTCGAATAAACAGAAACTCCAACCGCCGCCGCCGTGCTTTGAAACAGCCGCCTTCGGTATGAAGAATGAATGAAAACCGTAATTTTTCGCTTCTTTATCAGCGTACACGCTAAAGACAAGCACAATGCCGTTTGTCTGATTTTGAACAGAAGGTATTGTGAATGAATGCGTTGCCGTCATATAGTAAGCGCCCGACCACAAGATGCTGTTTGCGTTTATGTTTGTAAACTTTGTGTTCACCGTATCTGCAAAACTCACCTGCGTATCGTTTATACTTCTGATGCTTTGCGCCGTTCTTTCTTCTGAAGAAAGTATTGAAGCGCTTATCGCCGCAAAAGATGCTTTCAGCGAATTGATTGTGTTGCACACACCTGCAATTGAAACAATTGAAAAGCCGTCTAATTCAACCTTGAACAGCGGCATTTCGTGAAGCAATGCACCGCCCCTGATGTCACCCTGCGTGACAGCAGGTACAGCGGGGTCAGATGCGGCGGGTGTACCCGTCACAATATCAATTTCAGCGTCTTCAATACCTTCCTGCGTTTTCGTATAACGGCAAACAATCAGGTCAAAGCGTTTCATACCATTCTGACCCTGCGCAACCGTCACGGTGTCTGTCTGCTGCACTCTGATATGTGTGCCTTGCAGCACAACTTCAGCATCAGGCATCTGCACAACATTGTTGTCAAGCTGCGTTGCAACAAATGTGCTGGTGTCATCACTTAACAGGTAATCATTACTGCCGATAATTGCTTTGAGCAAAGCGCCGACATCATCAGAAGTGATGTGCGGTGTGCCTGTATGCCCTGTAATAATTTTAGGCATTATTGTTTACCTCCTATTTCATAAGATATTGATTGTTTTTTGTTATTGTATTTAATGATTTTTCTTGTGATAGGCTGGGCAATCGTCAAGCCTGTAATGTAGTCCCTACCGCCGACAACATCACCGATTTCAAGTTCAATGTCATCTTTCATTGTCATTGAATATTCGTCAGCAGCATTGATTTCTGCAAACTTCTTCACGGCATCTGCTGCAAGGTCTTCTGTTGATGTATTATCATACAAGTACACCTTGACATTATCGCCCTTCGGTATTGCGCTGACCTGCGTTACAGCCCCCGCCGCATTACAAGAAAAATAAAGCACTTCACGGGCTTTCAGTTCGCCTTTGCCCAGTGCTATCATATAGTTATATTTGTTTGTAACCCTTTTGATTTTGAAATTCACATCATTGTCCTGTGAAAATTCAATGTCTTCAGAATAATCAACAAGCGGTTTTGCGGCAAGTTCAATGAAGAAGTCATCTTCAACCCGCACCGCCTTTATACTTAATCTGAAGCCCTTTGAAGCAAGCATCTTGTTGATGCCGTCAAGCAAACTGCAATAACGGTCAAACTGAAAGCCCGAAACGGAAACACCCGTGCTTGCGCTTGATACCTTAAAAAGCGTATTTGAAAATGCACTGTTCATAAGCTGCGCAATACAGGCATTCAGTTCACCGCTTATCGTCTTATAGTCCTGACCGCTTGCAGGTTCAATGTACTTCTTCTTCAGCATTCCCCTGAAGGTATCGCCTGTCAGCGTTTTTTTACGCTCTTTTGTGCTGATTTCGGGGTCATTGAATATGCCGCCGTATTCGGTGCCTATGCAATATAAAATATTGCCTTCAATGTGCGCTTCAGGATCATAACTGTCCAGCGCTATGCTGATTTGAAAGTCATCTGATGCACCGACATCAAAATCAAGACTTGCGCCTTCGTCTAAAAAGCACAAGTCTTTTTTGTTTGCATCTGCAATTATAAAGTCCATAATCAATCACCTGCCGCCGATTGTACGCTGATAGGTTCGTTGTAATTGTCCCTGATGTATTCGCCGTTTGTATCAATTAGGTAATACCTGCTGTCAACAACTTCAATGTCGGCAATATCTGATGCGCTCTTTGCGGTGTATGACCATTCAGGTTCAGACCGCTGCTGCAACAGCATCAGGTCAAATGAAAATTCATTATTCCATTGCACCTGCTTGTTGCCGCTGGGTATCGCCGCAAAGACCGTCTGTTCTTTGTTGCGGCAATTGAAATAATTTTCAACATTGCCCTGCGCATCATATTTGTAAATTTTCTTTGTCAGGGTGTTCACTTCAAGCCTTTCACCAGCCGACAATTCACAATTGAATAAATAGGTGTAATCACCGATTGTGATTTGTGGGTCTTCGCAAGCGCCGTATATATTCAATATAAACTGACTTGCAAATGCAAAGGGGTTTATCAGCGTATTTGTTGCATAAGATGCTGCCTGAAGGTCAAAGGGAAAATCGCAGTCAAAGTCAACATCATATTCACCCGCCGCCTGTGTAGTAGGTACGAATGAAAGTGTTGTTGCCTTCACCCATTCGGGCTTGTCTGTTACAACCGCAAATTCGGTCTTCAGGTAACTCTCGCTGTTTAGGTATTCGCTGTTTGATGTACCTATCAGCCAGCATTCCATGTAATAACCGTTGCAGTACAATTTGCCCTTCTTATTCGCAAGCACATCTTTTTCAACTATTTCATAGGCTTTGTTTCTTGCCTGTCTTGTCTGCTGACCTGATGCCGACAGGAACAAAACAGGCAATTTCTTTGTGACAATGCCCCTTGTAAAGCCTGTGATTTTTTCGTTTACGCTCTCATAACCCCATTGATAATCACGCAAATCATTGTAAAAAGCAAAGATGCCGTCTTTGCCGAAATACAGCGTTTCGCCGTAATTGTTCAAATAGTAAAATTTATCAAGCATATTTCTTCACCAGCCTTGCAAGTTCTCTTTCATCAAATTCAATGCCCATTGTCTGAAGCGCCGCAACAACCTTTTCATACATAGTGCGGTCAATATTGATAATCGCCGCAAGTATCTTTTCAAGCGTTGCATTTGCATTTGCGTTTGACTCCGCAACCGCCGCTTTAATCATTGTCATCAGGCTGTTTGTGCCGACAACCGTTTCACTTCCTGCTTCACCTGCGCCCATAGGCTGACCCTTTGCATTGACACCGAAAATTGTCGGTTTTTCAAGGATCATACCGTTGTCCATAGCCTTCGCATACCATTCAATGCTTAATTTCGGTATAGAACCTTCAAGCAAATCTGATACCTTCCAGCCGCTGGGTGAAATGCCGAAATGCGGCAGCTTAATATCAGGGAATTTCAGTTTTAATTTCTCAAACATACCCTTGATTGCATCAACACCCTTTTGCACAATGCTTTTTGCGCCGTTGATGACTGTATCAATCTTGCTTTTGATGCCGTCAAAAACATTCGTGACTGCCGTTTTTGCCGCATTCAACGGTGTTGATATAGCATTCTTGATTGCATTGAACACATTTGTCACATTCGTTTTGATGTTATCAATACGGGTTGCAATAAAATCTTTTACAGCAGTAAAAACCGTTGTAACAACATTTTTGATTGCGTTAAATATCGGGGTCAAGAAATTCTTGATTGCGCCCCACACCGTATTCCATACGGTTTTAATCGCATTCAGCACCGTTGATATAACCGTCTTGATGTTGTTTATTGCGTTGCTGATAAAGGTTTTTATTGCATCAAAGGCAGCGAACACATATTCTTTGCAGTTTTCCCAAATGAACCTGAAGGGCAATGTTATAATCTGAAACGCCGCTGAAATGATGCTTGCAATAAGCTGAAATGCAACCGAAATTGCATTGCTTATTTGATTCCAGATTTCAACTACCTTGTCCCACAAGCCTGTAAAAAAGTTCACAATCGGGTCAATGATGTGTTCTTTGAACCACCCTGATACAGCACCCCATATTTGCTGAATTACGCCCCAAATACTTGAAGCAAACTGCCCGAAATTGTCAATGACCTGCTGCAAACCTGACAGCAATTGCGGTATTGACTGAATTATACCTGTTATTAAGGCATCTATGATTACGGGCGCAGCTTCTATGATTTGACTTGCAATTTCAGGAATCGCAGCAACCAACGCCATGAACAGGGTGATTGCCGCCTGTATCAATGCCGTTATCGTTGATTGATTTGTCAAAAATGCTATGATTGAATCCGTTATTTGCGGCAATGCGTTGACCAATTCAAGCCCGATTTGCATTACTGCATCTAACACATCAGGCAAAATATCAAGCAAAATATCAATTAATTCAGGCAATGCAGCCACCAAACCGTGCAACAGGTCTTCAGCCGCAACAAGCAGCTGCGGCAGAAGTTCACGCAGCACAGGCGGAATCTGTGGCAAAATACCCTGTATCAATTTCGGCAATTGACCGAAAACCGTTGTAATACGGGGCAATAATAATTGCAGAAGATTGATTGCGTTATCAAGAACATTTGAAAGCAGCGTATCAAAATCCTGACTGTCATCCGTAAGACCGACAAGCAGATTTTGCCAAGAAGCCTTTAATGATGACATAGAACCCTGAATTGTTGTTGATGCTTCTTTTGCCGTTGTGCCTGTTATGCCCATTTCGGTCTGCACAATGTGTATAGCATCAACAATATCTGAATAACTGCTAATATCAAATTTTTGACCGCTTAACTTTTCAGCATCAGAAAGAAGCCTTTGCATTTCTTCTTTCGTGCCGCCGTAACCTAATTTTAGGTTGTCAAGCATTGTGTAATTCTGCTTTGCAAAACCCTGATATGCGTTTTGAATAGATTCCATAGATGAACCCATTTTGTTCGCATTATCTGACATATCGGTAATTGCAAGGTCTGCTTTTTCTGCCGCCGCTGCTGTATCGCCGTTCAGGCTCTGCAATAACGCCGCTGAAAAACTTGTGACAGTTTCCATATAATCGTTTGCAGAAAGCCCCGCTGTTTTGTATGCGTTGTTTGCATAGTTCAAAACAGTATCGGCACTATCTTTGAAAAGCGTTTCAACACCGCCGACTAACTGTTCATAATCTGCATACGCATCAACAGCCTGTTTTGTAATCGCAACAACCGCACCTGCACCAGCCGCCAAACCTGTCGCAACAACCTTGCCGACCTTCAGCGCTGCTGAACCGATTTTTGAAAACGCTCCTGATAATTTACCTTTTGCGCCTTCAGCTTTGCCCGTTGTTTCGTCAATAGCATCATTTGCTTCTTTGTTTCGTATAGCAAGGGTTGCAAATAATTTGAATAATTCCATTCAATCAACCTCCGCTTTTGCGGGGGTCAAACCCCTGTAACATAGATTTTGAATTATTGACCGTTGCTTCAAAATCATCAGGTGTCATTTCTTGCGGTTCGTCAATTTCAGCCTTTTTGAAATCGTCAAAACTTTGATTGAAGACCTTGTGCAAATAGAATTCCCACGCCTTGTCTTCTGATACGCAGCCCCATATTTCATCAATGCCTTGCGTGAACAAACCGTTTGAAATTAAAGTGTCTAAAAAAACAAAAGGGCTTGCATATCTGCTGAATAGCAAGTCCATAAATTTAATTAAACCTACTTGATGGATTTTGAAACAACCGAAATAAAATCCCCCAGTTCTTCTTTTTTGAAGAAATTGATGATAATATCTGCAAAATCGGCAGGAGGCATTGTGCGCAGGTCATCTTCTGTCAAATTTGTTACTGAAGCAAGAAATGTAAAGATTTCTGCTTCGCATTTGTGCATATTTGCAAAGACAACACCTGCAATATCAAAAGCAACGCTTGCACCAAGCGCCATGATTGCGCTTTTGTTCTTCTTGCCGCCCTGCGCTGCAAACGCAGCAAGGTTTTGTGTGTCAAGGCAACTTTTCAGTTCCCTGATGCCGATTTTTGAAATGATATTACACAAAGGAAAAATATCTGTTGATGTCAACTTTCTGAATGTATATTCTGTCATAGCGGTTTAACCCCTTTCATAATAAAAAAATGATTAGTTTGAAGACGGATAATAAATTTCAACAGGCAAGGTATCAAATGTACCTTCATCTTCAAGGTCTGCATTGCATTCAAAGGTTGCTGCAAGCGTTCCTGCTTCTTTGTTCTTGCCTTCAAGTTCAAAGCCTGATGTGCAAAGCGCATTGTGCATAATGACAATGATTTTCTTGCCTTCAAGCGTTTCACCGACAAAACCGATATTGTCCCAGTAATCACCTGTTTCAATGTCAGGCTTCGTTGTGATTTTCGTGTATGTGCTGTCTTCTGCTGCCGTGCTTTTGCCAATAACAGCAGCCTTCATCAGTTCTGTTTTGATTTCGGCAAAATTGATTTCCATTTGTGCGGCTTCGCCCGTCTTCTTGTGAAAGCCCTTTGTTTTGACAAGCACACCATCAACTTCAACCGTTGTAACTTCAGGCGTAACAGAAAACTTTGAACCGCCAGCCGTTGCGCCGACAATACTGTCTTCAAAGTTCCATGACCCCGCCGCACCGCCTGTGCCAGCGGTATATGCAAGGTTCTTGTGAATAGTACCCGCACCGAACATAATATTTTTCGGTGTGTTTGAAGTAACGCCGTTTCTACCTGCTTTACTCATTGTTCACACTCCAATCTTTAAGTGATAAAGTTATTTGAATTCTTTTCAATTCTGCATCATCTTGCGCTATAACAATAGAAGCGGCAAAGGTAATTGAAATACCACTGCCGCTTTCTGATATGCACCTGAAATCCGCAAAATGCTGTTTGATTTTTTCGCTGATTTTTAACAAATCAAAGACTTCACCCCGTGTAAAACCGTTCAAGAAGAAAGTGCCCGATTGATAGCCGTTTTCGTCAACAAAATCATCTGTGCTTATTTCGCCGACAAAATACGGGTATTTCACCTTGCCTTGCCACCTGAAAAACTGATAATTTACACCGATTTTTCGCAGTTCATCTTTAATAATATTCAGCGCTTCTGTTATCATTTGAAAACACCCCCAAACACTTCTTTAAACCCTGCCTCCAGCGCACCCTCCACGCTTTTACAGGCATAATATAAAGCCCTTGAAGGCGTTTTGCCGTAAGTGAATACCTTTTCGCCCTTTTCATTCGTATAAAACCAGCCGCCTTTTCTGCCGTTGCCTTCAAGTGCGTATTCACCCGTGCCGAATTCTTCCCATATTGCATTTTCATCAGGTGAACCGACCTTTGCTTCAAGGTCATCACCTTTTGACTGCAAATAATAATTGAAAGACCGCTTTGTTTTGCCTGTTTTAACCCTTGTCAGGTCACGCACAGCATTACGCAGTATTTCAGCAGACTGAACAAGCCATGTTTCTTGCGCATCAGCAATCGCCTGTTTTATAACCTTTGCGTTGTTCGTGAATTCAATTTTGAAATCAGACATTCGCATCACCGCCTGTAAACTTCAAGTACAATTCAAGGTGTTTGTGTAATCCCATAGGGTCATCAAGATAAAGCAAATCATACTTCAGACCGTCAATCACAACCCTTGCTTTTTCGCTGTTGATGCTGAAGGTATCGTCACCCGATTGTGTCTGAATGGCAACACCTTCATTATCTGTTATCTTCTTGTCATCAGTATCAAGAAGAAAGTGCAGCTTGTGCAGGTTCGCATAATCGCAAATGAAAATATGCGTTGTTTCTTCGGTCTTCGCATTGAAGGTTGTGTACTTGCTGCCGCCGCCGCTGAAGTCAAGAAAGCCTTTCAGCTTTGCAGCGTTCACCCAAGAAGGCACAACCTCCCCGATTTCGTTTTCGTGCGCTTCGTCATAAATCTGAAGAAACGCAAAAATGTTACCGCCTATCTTTGACATAATCAAAACCTTGCCTTCACATACGGCTTCAAGAAGCCCAACAGCGCAATGGGGTATCCCATAGCGGTGTTTGATGCGTCCTGATTGAAATATGTGACAGAATGCCTTGAAATCGTTTCAGACTGCACACCTGTTTTGTCCCTGTTTTCAATATCCCACTTCAGAAGGTTGATGCACCCTTCAATTACATCATCAGGGTATTCAACCTTTGTAATCAGGTTTTGTTCGCAGGGGTACAAGGTGCCGTCACACTTCACACAATCGTCAATTTCGGTGATTTTATATAATCCCTGATTGATTGACTGTGTTATCTGCAATGTGTCATTTACGGCAATATAAGGGCTTGTGAAAAGTAATGAATTTTCATCTGAAGGTGCAACAAAGCGAATTGCCCTGTTTTGAAAATTGTTGTTTGTGTAGGCTCTGATTGCCTGTTCAATCGCCTTCATCTTTCTTTCAAGTGAGGCATCAGACAATTCAGTTTCGCCCAGCTCTTTCTTTAATTCAGCAATACTGATTATCAAATCAACACCTTCTTTCAAAAAAACAACCCACCGCATTCACGGTGGTTATGATTATGATGCAGCAACCGCAAGGAACTTTGCAACAACAACCTTCGCTGCATTTGTGAGCGCAACACCGTAATACTTGCAAGCGGTAATATCGGTAATCTGCTTCTTCGGGAACCACTCTGTGTCAACAGTAGTATCCTTCTTCAGGAAGATTGTAAGTGCGGGGAGTTCATCTTCGGTGTACTCTGTTTCGGGGCTGTCGGGTTCAATCTTGATAATCGGGTTTGCATAGTATTCAGCAGATGCAGCGTTCACCTTATCGCCTACCTTTAAGGCAGTAATGCAGTAAGGCTGAATGGTTGCAAGGTGCTTGTTTGTGCTGGTTTCGTTTGCGCTGTCGGCAACAATAGTGATAGAACCGCTTGCTGCCTTTTCGTACTTAACAAGCACAACTTTCTTTGACTTCTTAACCCAAGCGCCAGCAACCTTGCCGATTGCACCCTTGACCGCAACACCGCCTGTAAACTTATCAGCGGAAAGAAAATCAGGGTCAACAAGCATCTGTGTTTCCTGATTAGGATGAATGAAAAGCACCTTTTCAATTTCATCTTCTTCATCTTCAAACTTGCCGTTTGCGGCAACAACACCCTTGTAGCCGATAATGCCAGCGGTGCCATCGTGAACATTGTTTGAAGTATATGCAGCGGTGATGCAATCGCTGTCAACCTTGCCGATAACAGCCTTTGCAAGCTGCATTTCAGCCTGACCAACAGGGTTACCGTGACCGCTGTTCACAGCCTCCTGCGTAATAGAAACAGACTTCATTGCCTTCTTGACAGTAAACTGTGTGCTTGATGCCGTAAGTTTGGTGGGTGTAATCTCTGCACCTTCTGCAACTTCTTCAGCATCACCGATATAGTTCCAGCAAGGAACTGTTTTTGTGTCACCTGCAACACCGACAAGCGTGGTGTCAACCTTCGCATACGGGGTGATTTTTGCAAGCGCATCAATCTTCGCATCAATAGCGGGACCCATTACTTCGGGATTGATAATATCAGACATCATTGTAACTGACATAATAAATACCTTCTTTCTTTAAGAATTCATAATTTCATTGAATTTTTCAGGGTTTTCCTGATAGAATTTGTTGCGTTCAGGATACGGCATAGAAAGCAATTCTTTCTTCGTGATGCCCTTGTTTTTGTCATCTTCTTCAGGCAACTTCTTTTCGTCATACTTCTTGCCCGAACCCGAACCGCTAAACTGCTGGGCATACTGCGTTTTAAGGCTTGAAATTGTGTCATCAATGCCTTTGATTTTGCCGTCTTCGCCCATTTTAACTTTGCCCTTCTGCTTAACCTTGAACATCAGGTAATCAACATCAACCGCACCCGCTTCAGTCAGGGCATTACGCAAAGCATTGTCAGTCTTTGTTGCCGCCAGTTCGTCAGTCAGCTTTGTGATTTCGGCTTCGTATTCAGTAACCTTCTGCTGCAAGCCTTCATCACCCTTGTTTGACTTTTTCAAATCTGCAATTGTCTGCTGCGCAGTCTGAAGCTGCTGCTGGAGGTTGCCCTTTTCGGTTTCAAGGTCTGAATACTTGTTTGTGCTGGTGTATTCGCCTGAAGCAAGGTTGCCGATTTTCACCTGCTTGTCCTTGTTCGCTTCGTCAGCATTGTAAGCATTCACCTTTGCTTCAACCTGTGAATAAAGGTCATCACCCAAAATTGCCTTCAAAAAGTCCATAAAACCTTCCTTTCTGCCTTTTCGTTTTTATATGCGGTGTCTTCCGCTAAAGGCGCAACAGTTTATATCTCATATTGCAGGAGTAATATTTGACAGTTTATATCCCGTGTCAAGGGGTGAAATATATGAAAAAAGCACCCTGTTTTCACAAGATGCTTCATTCAACATTATTAAATTTGAGCATAAAAAAAGCGCCCGTAATCAGGCGCTTATAATAAACCTTTTTCCTTCAATTTGTCATAACACCATTTGATGTCTTCAAAGCATTCTGTTTCAGCTTCTTTGTCGGTGAAGACATCATCAAAAGACCGCTGCACAAAGACTTCATCAAAGTAATAATCAACTTCATCAATCATTGCTTTTGAAATGTTGTCCTTTTCAATCTCATATACTGCAAGCGAAATAACAATGCACATTCGGTAATCTTCACGGGTTGTTGTATTCTGATAGAACCAACTGTTTTCCCATGTGCTTGCTTCTTTTGCTGTGAAATAATCAGGGTGCTGCTTTATATCATTTTTGAAATCTGCATAAAGGTTTAATTCTTCTTGCTTCTTTGCCTGTGTTTCCATACATCACCCTCCACTTTCTTATTTGATACAGCATTGACCTTTACACCGTACTTTTCGGCAAACTGCCGCATTACACCTTTGCAACTGTCGCACATACCCCTTTCAGAAAGCAATGTAATTTCATCAAAGGGGTGTTTTTCGTGTTGCGCCGCAAGGTATTCAAACAACTTTGCTTCGGAATCGTGAAAGGTACCGTCACGCATTGTACCGTCACTTTTCATTACATCAATATATTTGAATTGCCTTTTGTCTGTCAGCGGCACACAAACCTGTTTGCCTTTGTATTTGCCTGTTTCAGCAACGGAATCAATTCTGCTGTGCGCAAGAAACAGTTTGTCTTTCTTCTTGCCTATATACACACCAGCAATATTGCCTGAAGTTTTATACTTGCTTGTGAAATTTGTGCGCTTTTCGGTTATTACCTGACTGTCAAGGTCAAGTATTTGTTTCGGTGTCAGATGTCCGCTGTCAATCTTGTACTGATTGACAATTCTGTAATTCTTTTGAAGGTCTTTCCACACATCAGGCGTTGCATATTTCATTTCATAGAAATCTTGCAAATTGTCAGGTGCAATGCCCTTCAGGACTTCATTATATCTCCTGAATTGCTCCCTGTCAACAGAAGATGCAGCCTTTTCAGCCCTGACCTTGCGCACCCTGTCAGGATCATTCAAATACTTTTCTTTGAATTCGGCATAATTGCTGCATTCTATTATTTCACCCGTTTCATTGTCACGCCGTAATTTGTTGCCGCCAGCCTTGAAATACCAGCGGGGCAATTCAACCATATCACAACGGCAATTGCAGCGTTCAGAAGCAGGTGCATTCGGGTCATGGGGGTACATCAGACCGTTTGAAAACGGGTCTTCAATTTCTTGCCACTCTTTATCAACCTTCTGATGCGACTCCCTTGTTTTGCCGTCAAGAACAGACCGCCAAACCTTTACAACATCAAGCCCTGCCGATTTCGCAGCCCTTGCAAAGTCCATGTCTGCTTCGCATTGAATTCTGCCGCCTTCTGTTCTTGCAATTCTTAACGCCCTATACATTGATGACTGCCCCAAATTGCTGATGTTTCGGGCAATTTCAGTATATAACAAATCTGTTGCAAAGCCCCGCTGTATTTCTGATATGACATCACGCTTCAACTGCGCCGTGTCAACATCAATTCGTTCAGCAAGTTTGACATCTTCGCTGACCGTTTCTACCGCCTTTACAACCTGTTCTTGATTTAACGGTGCAAAAAAGCCTTCGCCTACCCCTTGAAGGGCGTATGCTGACCCCACAAAGCCTGTTTCATAGCATTTCGCAAGGTAATCAGTAATTGTTTTGTAATTTTCGGTTTTCAAAACATCAAGAAATGCTGAAATCTGCCGTTCAAGGTTCTTTTGATATTCAATTTGATATATTCTTGACTGCGTTTCGGGCAATGCCTGTAATGACCTGATGTTTCGCTTCACATCAGCAAGCGCCCGTGTGTAATTCTTTGTCAAGGCATCAATTACACCCTGTTCATTGTCAATATTGATTTTCAGCAGTTCTTTTTCACGGTCAGTCATCTTCACCGCCGCCTTCGCCTTCTGTCGGTTCTTCTGTCGGTTCATTTGCAAGCGCTTCACTTGCCGCATCTAAATCAAGCGGGTTTTTCGGCAGCTTGTCTTTGATTTCTTCATAATCAATTTCAAGAATTTCACAAAGCGCCTTCATCAGGGTTTCATCATCAAACTTTGATGCAACCGCAAGAAGCGTGTTGATGATTATTTGCTTTGTTTCTGCCTTCGTCTTTTCAATGCTTGCATTGTCTGCCGCATTCGTGATAACTTCGGGCTTGATGTTGAAATACACATCTGATGCCTTGTATGCGGTGTCATTGTCATTGTTTATTTCATCAATAACAACCTTCACTATCTTCTTTAAAAATGCTTTCAGGCGCTTTGCAAGTTTGTTGCACTTCAGGTCAAGCAGCGCATACCTTGATTTGATAACAACATTTGTGATGTTGCCGTCACCGATTTGTGAAGAATTGAAGCCCATGCCGAACCTGTAAATGTTCTTGTCATCAAGTTCAAGTTTCGCCAGCCTTGCCTGATACGGTATATCAACCGTCTGTACTTCAATGCCGCCGTCAGGTTCAACACCGATAATCTTTTTTGTCTTCAGGTTCGTTTGCAGTTCGTCAAGGTTATCACCCTGAAAGCCTTTGACAATGTGTATCGGTGTATCAAAGTCAACAAGGTTATTTGACAGACCGCAAGCCATCATATCATAGTCATCAATCAGCGCTTTAATCGGCTTCAGGTGACTTGTCTTTTGACGGCAACTGTCAAGCCTGAAGAAGGGAATGAACCCGAACCCGTCATAATATGTTGCGGGGTCATTTTCCTTCTTGTAAAGAATGTGCGGACGGGGGTTGATTTTTTCGTCTTTGTCAAGTTCAATTTTGCCTTCACCGTCAGCAACATAATAATATGTCTGCTGGTCATCCCAGACCTGAATGCGCTTGATTGTCTTGTTTGACTTCGCAATGCGGTCTGTGTACCAGTAAATAACATTTTCGGTGTTCGTGTCGGTATCTTTTGCCCTGACTTCAACAACACCCATTGCCTGTGCAAACTGAAAAGCAATTCTTTCTTTGATGCTCTTGTATGCGTACATATAGCCGAACCCGCCTTTGCAGGTATCGGTCAGCGTGTCACTTAATTCAGCAATGAATTCTTCATCAAAGTATTCATCAAGAAAGCCTTGCAATTCAGGGTCATCAGAAGCAACCAGCGGTTCATCACCTGACAAGATGTACTGCACACACTGGTCAACAAGTTCAGTAAAGAATTGATGACAGATTTTGATGTTGCTGCGGGTCTTGTCTTCAACCAGTTCACCGTCAGCATTGTAATAAAAAATGCGGCTTTTCAAAATATCGTGTTGCCCGTCATAATAATTGTGACCTTCTTCCGCCGCAAGTTTCAAGGCGCTTTGCTTGTCTTCGTTTATTAAATTTAGGATTTCGCTTTCGTTCAGCATTGAAATCACCCCTTTATATCAACCATTTTGTTTGTCTTATGTATTTTTCAAGCCCGTAACGCATTGCATCCATAAGGTGGTTAAAATCATCAATCGGCACATTCAGCTTGTTGCCGAATTTGTCTTTTGCCCAACTGTAATTGCTGACTTCGGTTAAAAAGTTTACACAGCGGGGGTGTATGATGATTTCAAAGTCCTGTATATACTGAATGCCGTTGTTGATGCTGTCTTTGCCCTTCTTTGCGCCTGTAATGCGCATACCGTAACCCCGCAATTCGTCAATGCTTTTCGGCTCTGCGGAATCACCTGTGAAGCGGTCTTTGTTATAACCCAGCCTTGTGATTTCTTCGTATATGCGCCGATTTGACAAGCCCTTCTTGTACAGTTCGTCATACACATATATCTTTTTGTTTGCCGTGTCTATAAAGCCGATAAAGGCGGCGGTGGGGTCATTCGTATAACCGAAATCAAGCCCGAACCCGTCTTCTATATCGTCAAGCAGCACAACCGCTTCTTCGGGTTTTTCTTCAAGCGTTTCAAACGCTTCTTTTGTCATCAATCTGAAGGGCATTTCTTTCCAGTTCTCATACACAAGCCCGTCAGTAATACCCCAGCCCCCTAAACCTGCAACAGCGAAACGGCGGGGGTTGTTCTTCTTCATATTTTCAAAGACCTTCAAATCGGCGGCATCAAGAAATTCATTGCAGGTGTAGTTCGTTGTCATTGCAAGAATTTCACCGTCTTCGGATATGTCGGTCTTGCGTTCTCTGTATATAGGCTTGCCAGCGGCATCATAGCCTGTCACTTCATCAAAAAAGCGGTGCTTCAAAAAGTGCCGTTCGTTCCACGGGTTGAAGGTGATTGTGATTTGCTTGAAAAGCGGTGCGGGTATTTCGCCCCTGATGCTTTCATCAATCATATCAAAATCAGTTTCATCAAATATTTCATACGCTTCTTCAATCCACGCCCAGCACAAATAGCCAACTTCAACCGTGATTGATGTTATCTTCAGCGCATCATCAAGACCCCTGAACAGTATTTTTTGTCCTGTTTCAACATTCGTGATTTCAAGGGGGTTTTCTTTTGCTACCCATACATCCTGAAGCCCCAGCCTGTTGATTGCCCACTTCAAATCGGCGAAGCAACTGTCTTTCAATGTGCGGTATGTTTTACGAATAACAAGAAGATTTGCTCCGCTGTATTTCGCCTTTGATAAATGACTGATGTACCACAAAGCCGTTGTCTTTGATTTCTTTGATGCTCTGCTGCCTTTGCAAACCCTGTACCTGCCTTTGAAATTCCAAAAGACCTTGTACCCGCCGCCGACAAAATCAGACATCTTGAAAACCGCATCAGGCTTCTTCGTCTTCAAGGTCATCAACAATCACTACCTTTGCGCTGCCTTCAATGTTCACTTTATCGCTGAATAAACCGTAACGCTTGCCCAGCAATTCGGCAGCTTTGTTCACATCAGAAACCCTTGTGTCTGTTTCAACAATGCAGGGCAATTCATCATCTGCTGTGACTTTTCTGCCTTCTTCGTCAAAATATGACTTGCGGTGCCGTTCAGATGCAACCACCTGTTCTTTGACTTCACGGCGCAAAACAGCCGTCAGCGTTTCAAGCACTTCTTGCTGTGATGCAACCTTTTCAGATTGCTTTGCATTCATCAGTTCTTGCATATATTCTTGAATTTCGGGTTTCTTCAGGTTTTCGTGTCCTATGCAATAGGCAGTCTTTTCAGAATAACCCGCCCTGATAGCAGCCTGTGTTGCGTTCAGGTCAATCAGGTATTCATTGCAAAACGCTTTCTGCTTCTCTGTCAATGCCATTGCGCAACACCACCCTTCTATATGCAATCGGCATCTTTGAAGGCTTTGTACATTTTCGGCGCCTGAATAGCAAACCAGTCAATCATTTCTTCATTTGTTGCCCACTGTTCAGTATCAGCCGAATTGACAGACAAGCCGCTTTCATACATAAATGCGTGTGTGATTTCGTGCCTTTTGACCTTCTTTGCATAATAGTCAAGGTCAGCAAGGCGGCTTTCATCTTTTTCAACCGTCTGCATATCAAGAACAACAATGCGTTTGACTGATGTGTCGGTGTACCCGTCACAATTCTTTAGATGCGGAAATTTCTTCACCGACCCCTTCAGGATTTCATACTTCGTGCCTAAAATGTCAACCTTCATCAAATAGTCCCTTCAAAAAAAGCAATTCGCCCGTCAAGCCGATAGCGCAGCTATTACCATAGCGGGGCATTACACACACCCCGCCGTTCATAAGGTTCAAAACAAAAAGCGCCCCTGATGCGGAGCGCCTGTGTTTTCCTTCAATGCACCTGCGTACACCGTCAGAAGCATACGCAAGCGCTATTTGAAAGGAGGAGCATAATGGCTACCTGTGCGAATGCGCAACGGAAACAAGCCTTGCGGCTTTGCGCATTTTTCATTATGCCTATTATATTATATTTGATATTTTACTGGGTTTCAATGCGTAAAGTGTATCCAAATGTGACATTTGTTTCATCTTTCAACATACCCCGCAATCATTCTGTAAACAGACTCCCTTGTGTAGTGCAAGACCTGCCCGATTTTCTTGTAATTCTGATGATACACAAAGCGCCTGATTGCAATTGCCCTGATTGTTTCGTCTTCAATAGCAAATATAAAGGCATTCAGGGCTTTCAGTTCTTCACACACTCTGTGATATTCAGCTTTGATGTTCGGGTCAATATCAAGGCGCTGTATTGACTGATTTTCAACAACATTGCTGATTGTGTTGCTTTGTATCGCAGGTCTTGATGTATCAACCCCGCTGATTGAAGAAGGTATGTACTTGATTTCAAAAAATTCCTTCTGCTTCAGCAAGATGTAATAATTATCAAGGCGCTGCATTGTCATTTCAGACATTGTCATCACCGCCTTTGTATTCGTCATCAGGGTTGTATTCGCTTTCAAGCAGTTCTTTCCATTGCGCCGCCCGTTCATCAAAATGCTTTTGCAATTCAACCTTTTCTTCGTTTGTGAAGGGGCTGCCGCAAGAATCCGACCAGCCGACAATCGTGTTGAATTCAAATACAGTCAACTGTCGGGCAAATTCGTCAATGTTCATCAGCTTCATTCGTTCAAAGACTGTGAAGTCCTTGTGTTCGCCGTGCGGGTTGTACCCGCTGCCCTTCTTGAAGCACCCGCCCAAAATGTTATGGTAACAAAGCGCTTCTTTGCATTCTCTGATGCCTTCGGTGAAGGGGCAGGTATTAGGCACCCTGCCGTAATCGGTATCCTTCTTCTTGTCTTTCTTATAACCTGATGCTAAACCTAAACACATACTGTTTCACTCCCTATCAAAATAATAAATAATGCAATCATCAGAATTGCTGTAAATTTGTACCACTTCATATTGAAGCACCTTCATAACAATCTGTTTCATCAATGATGTGTGTTACATTATTCCAATTGAATTCTGCAACACATTTTACTGCGACATTTTCATTTGCTTTTACGGGTATAAATTCTTTCAAAAAGCACAATTCTGTGCCGTCCGCTCCGTACCGTTCATATTTATCTGCATCAATATGAATGACGGCTTTTGAAATTAAACCAACCGCAAATTTTGCCATATCAATACCCGCCTTTCTTTCTTTGAATTTTCGTTGCCTTTATGTATCGCACAACTTTCATCAAATCGCCTTCGTGTTTTGCATAGCATTTCAAGATGCGGTTAAAATCAATTTTTCTTGCCTTTTCAAGCATTTCACAATATGTAGGGCAATACCAGTCATTTGCTGTACAATAATCACACACACAACGGCAAAAGCGGTCAATATCGCCCAAATCTTTTTTTGCTTCTTCAACCGTCATTTCACACCTCCTAAAAAGTCACGCATACATTCAATACTGCGGCGGCAATCCAGTACACCGCCTTTTTTTATATCGCCGCTGAAAGCGTAAACAGATGCCGCACCGACATCAAGCGCAATCAGAAGCAACGGGAAAAAGTATTCTGCTTTCATTTTGTTCATAAAGCCTCCGTTAAAAGAATGATAATTGATTTGTGATAACTTCCTGATGCTTCGGCACAAAGATTTTTTCTTTGACTTCAGCGCCGCTGCCTATTGCGTTATACTGCTGGCGCTTGCTGAAGGCGGCAATCTCTTTGAACCTGTCATCAGGCATTGCATATTCGCTTATGTAAACAGGCACAACCTGATGTTCAGCCCATTCATAAAACGCATTGTGGTCAAAACCGCCGTATGATCCGCACACCGTGTCTTTGTACGGTATGTCACAATAAATTATGCCTTCTGTGATTTCAAATTCATCATAACTTTTATTGTGAATTTCAAGGGTTTCCAGCCCGTTAAGGCGCTGCAAGCGTTCAATATTTTGTAGCCGTTCAAGGCTTTCAATGCGTTCTAACCCTTCAAGGCTCTGTAATTCATATAGCCTTTGTTCGCTTTCAAGGTTATGCTCCTTGATATAAGCTGAATATGCAAGCCGCCTCAATCGGCGGTTCTTGATGTCTTCATATACAGGCAATTCAAGACCGTAATACTTTTTGAAGCCTGAAACATCAAAGAAGAAAATTGCATTGTGCAGACAATGTTTCCATTTCTCTAACTCTGCGCCGTACATATAGCCTTCACCGCTATTGCCGAAAGACCAATTGTATTTGATATACGGGCAATCTGACTTGCGGTCATTGAACATCTGCCTTGTAATGAATTCTGATGTGTCAATGTACTTGTCAATGCCTGATACCGCCTGTCTGAACAGCGTTGCAATATCGCCTATATCGTTATAAATCACTTTACCGTACTTCTGCGACAGGGCAGCGCAATGTGTGATTGCACCGCCGCCGCCGAAAAGGTCATATAATCTTGTTGCTGGAGGCAGTAAGGCAACAATGTCATCTGCAATACCTGATTTGCTGCCTAAATAACCGACACCCCACCTTGCTATACTGCATCACCCCAATCTAAAGCCTGTCCGCAAATGCGTTGAATTTTTTCCTTTACTGTCATAGTTCAACAGCCCCCTTCAAATAATCGGGTTCAGAAAACAATGAATACTGAAGTGGATTGTCACCGCACCACCACATCATTACAAAATACGGGTTTTGCCACATTTCATCAATCGGCAGCCCTGCTTCTTTTCTCGCATCAAGCATTCTTTTAAAAGCCCGTAAATAATTGTCCCTATATTTCGGGTATCTTATAAAGTCTGCTTTCATACCTTCGCCGCCTTGTTGCGGGCAACCTATACAGCCGACCCGTTTACAACCTGTGCAAACCCATGTATTGTTGATTGCTTTAACTTCATATAAAGGGTTCGGCTTGATGCCGTAATGATAAAGAAATTCATATACATCTTCATCTGACCAGTCAACAATCGGGTTGACAAGCGTTGATGTTGTCCTGTAACACATTTCAACAAATCGGCGGTTTTCGTCATTGTCTGTATTCAATATCAATCCGCCCTTTGTTGTTTTTTTATAATCAACATCATTTTCAATTGCAGCCTTTTCGGTGCTGACAGGTTTCCCGATTATAGTTACAAGCCCGTGATTGTTTTTGCGTTTTTCACTTTCTGCCCATCTTGAACCTGTAACTTTTACCCTGTATTTGCCCCCGCCTTCTTTGTAATGTTCACAGCAGTAACGCATCAACCGTGTAGGCGGCATTTTCTTTTGCACTATCAAGTCCCACATTGAAATATCGGGTCTGCTGATAATGATGCCGCTTTTCTGCCGTATGTAGTAAATAGTTTCAGGCGCATCAACCGTTGTCAAACTGTGTACTGCTTCAAAATTGACACCAGCCATATCAGCAAGCGCAAGGATCACATCACTATCTTTGCCACCGCTATAACAAAGGAAATAAGGTTCAGTTTTAGGCTGAAAAGCCTTCAGGTGTTCAATCGCCCGTTTTTCTTTTTCTTTATTCATTGCAGTAATCTGACTCCTTGTAAATCTTGATGAAATCTTCAAGGGTCAAGACGGCAACCCATTCACAATTGTTGCGGCGGTGCATCACAACAGGTATTTCACCCTGCTGGGCATCAACCTTTGCCTGTGCAAGCGCATCATACAGGCGCAAGCCTTCATTGCGTTTGCATTCAATGTGAATGTTCGGCAAGCCGACAACATCAGCATCACCGTTTGCGCCGCAATACTGCTGCCCCCTTCTTGTATCAAACCCAAGATTGCGCAGCAGCTTTGCAAGTTCTCTTTCACCCGCCTTGCCCTTGTTTCTGCTTCGTTTACCTGACATAATCATCACCCCTTCAAATACTGCCTTCAAAATCTTCTTTGTATGCCTTCTTGATATTGTCATCTTTAATCGCCCAAGTCAGCACAAGTTTGAAGCGGTCTTCACAATCAGGGTAATCCTTCAACTTTTTGCAATATGTATTCAAGGCATATTCCCTGACATACTTTGACAATTCGCAGTATTCAGCAACAGTCAAGGTTGTTTCACCGAATAACCTTGTTTTTTCGTCTTCTGAATAATCGGCAAAAGAAAAAGTTTCTTTTGACAGAGTGTAATTAGTCAGTAAGTCAGCAATATTCTTTTCTCTATTCTCTTTATCTCTTATCTCTATACTCTTATCTCTATACTCTGTGTGACAATTTTGTGACAGTAGTGTGACATTGTCACACCCTGCCGCTTGAAGCGCCTGATTTTGTCTGCTCTTTCGCTTGCGTTCAGCGGCGGCGGTTTCGCTGCCTATCATATTTTGAACATCAGTCATAAAAACAGTTTGGTCATCAAGCACTTCAATCATCTTCAGTTCAATGAAAATTTGCATTGCTGACTTCACAACATCAACATTTGTGTTTGTGATTGTCGCAAGCATTTCTTCATTGTAGGGAATAGCATCAGAAAAGCGCAGGTTGCCTTCGTGCGTTACACTTTCAACAAGCAACTTCAGATAAAAAAGAATATAGTCCTTGCCGTTTGGCATACTTTCAATTATTCTGATTTCGTGCCGCTTGAAAAAATCTTTGTGCAGCTTTAACCAGTAATATCTCTTTTCTGACATACCGCATCACCCTTCAATCAGCGAATACCTGATGTAATTGACGGGTTCACCGAACCTGTTTTTTGCGCTTTCAGGCTCTTTCTTGAAAGCATAACCTTCTTTGATTAGTTCGCTGATACGCTTCGGCAGACAGGCAACACCTAAATCCTGATAGGCTTCCCATGTGGTGATGCTGCCGAACCTGCGTATATATTCAATAATGCGGGTGCGCTGATTTTTCTTCACTTTCATAATCAAGCCCTCCCGAATGGTAAATCGTCATCATCATCAATGATTTCTTCAAAATCGCTTGCATCAGCAGAAGCGTAATTCAGCGGTGCCGTGTACTGCGGGGGCTGTGCGCTTGCAAGCTGCGGGTTACTTTCGCTCTTGCTGCCGCAAAATGATGCTTCATTCACAACAACATCAAATGCCTTGCGCTGTTCGCCGTTCTTGTCGGTGTAATTGCCTGTCTGAATAGAACCTGTCAAGGCAATCATCTGCCCCTTGTGAAAATTTCTGCTGATGAATTCAGCGGTGCTGCGCCATGCAACACAATCAATGAAATCTGCCTGTCTTTCCTGATTTTTCGGTGTATAGCTGCGGTCAACAGCAATCTGAAAGCGCAGTACAGAAACATTTGAAGGTGTGACCTTCAATTCAGGTTCATAGGTCAAGCGCCCCATAATAGCAACAACATTCATTAGAAAAGCCACCCCCATTTGCTAAATCTCTTTTTATCAGGTCTTGCCGTCATAAACTTTCTGAAATTGTGAAGCCCGTTTTTGTAGGTCTTGCGGCTTCTCTGCTTGTGTTTGTTATACATATAGTTCAACTCCTAAAACTTGATTTATTTGTGCATCAAGGCTTTTCACAATGCCTTCACAATCGCCGAAAGCAGCGTGTGCCTTCCAAGATTGATAACATTCATTAAATTTTGATAATTCAACCTTGCCTTCAACAACAAGCTGCGCCATTTTCTTATACTTGCGAAAGGCATTTCGCTTGTTTTCGTTCTTGATACGGCAAAGCACTTTACCGTCTTTGATGTAGGTGTGAAAGCCGAGAAATTTAATACCTTGCTTGAATGGCATTATTTGCGTTTTGCCGTTCAGCGTTAAATTCAAACTGTGTATGATTTCTTCAATCTGAACAAGGCATTGTTTCAAGTATTCTTTGTCCTGATGTATCAGGTAAAAATCGTCCATATACCTGCCGTAATACCTGATGTTTGTTTCTGAAGCCACAAAGCCGTCTAATTCGTGCAAATACATTAAAGCAAACACCTGACTTGACTGGTTGCCTAAAGGCAAACCAGCGCCTTCTGTGCTGTCAATAATTGCATCACACAGCCACAACAAATCAGGTTCATCAAAGTATTTGCGCAATAGCCCCTTCACAATGTTGTGGTCAATCGTATAGAAAAACTTTGTCACATCTGCCTTCAAAATATATCCGCACATACCGTGTTCATCATAGAAGGCTTGCATCTGCTCTTTCAGGGTGTTCAGCCCGAACAATGTACCTTTGCCCTTCTGCCCTGCAAAATTATTCCTGATGAATACATCTTGCAGTTTCGGCAGAAGCACATTATCGCAAAGCGAATGTTGAACAACCTTGTCCTTGAATGATGCCGCTTCAATCAAGCGCTGCTTCGGCTCATACACATAAAAACTGTTATACTTTGTAACCTGATATTCTTTGTTTTCAAGCATCAGTTTCAATCGTTGTATGCCGTCAAGCGCTCTGATTTCAAACTGTGCGGCGCTGTTGCGGTATCCTTTACCCGCCTTCGCCTTCTTGTATGCTTTGTATAGATTGTTAAAATCACATATCTTTTCAAAATCTGTCATATATCACTTTTATTGCAACGGTCAAAAGAAAGGCGGCAAGTTCGTTTGAAAGGAATGTACTGATTTCGGCATATAGCGTACTCCGTCTGACTTTTTCCCAAATCGCACGAACCCCGTTGTTGTTGTTACAATTGTTGTTGTTCATATTACCGCCGCAAGCAACGCAGCGAATGTGCAAATTCAACCTGCCGCCTGTGCTGATTATCTTTGTTTATCCTTTGACCGCCATGCAATAGTCATAAATTTTATATCAGAAACAAGTTTTGACCAAAAATCAGCACTATTTGATTGAATGATTTGCAAATCAAGGCACATTTCAATATAAAAAAGCAGTTCATCACAATACAAAATTGCTTTTGTCTGCAATTCATTTCTTGCCACTTTGTCGGTCAAAAGCGTTCTGTTCGCTTCAAGCAAATTTTCATATATTTCCATTGCCTTGTTTTGCATCTTGTCACAAAGCGTAAAGCGGTATTTTTTTGGAAACTTCTTGCTATTTGAAGTAACCTTGATTGTATGCACACACAATTTCTTTGCTTTGATGACAACCTGCAAATCACCTTCTTGTTTCATTGATATACTCCTTTATTCTGATACAAAGATATTAGATTTAAAGATGCAAACCGCACGAACCCCGAGGTTGTTGTTACAATTGTCGCCGAACATAATACCGCCGCAAGCAACGCAGCGAACAGCGTACTGAACATCACGGTGGGGTGTTGAAACTGCATTCGCAAGCCACCACCAGTCATCAACTTCATACGGTTCTATGCCTTCACTATGTTTGCGGTATTGCACATCAGTCAGAAGACCTGTTTTGCGGGTAATTGAACCGTAATCCTTTAACCCGTCATCTGTTGTCAGGTCAATTTCAAATTCACACATATTATCAGCGCCGATAATATCAGCAATTTTGCTTTCAAAATCATCAAGAACCTTCAGCACGGATGCATTCGCAAGGTTGTTTGTGTCATCATCAAACCTTGTGTTTTCGGCAATAAAATCCCTTGTCAAGCAGAAGGTTTTGCCGTCAACCTGCTTCAGCACGATAAATTCAACATCACCGATTTTAAAGGTTTTGTACTGCTCAATATAGGCAAGCTGCACTTTGCTATGTTCTTTTACAATCTTGACTTCGTAGCCAAGCGCCTTTGTGATTTCTTCAATTGTCATTTCTTTTATTTCGCTCATAATATAGTCCTTTCGTGTTAAAGATAATTTTTACCGAATATTCGTCTGAATTCGTCAATGCTCCAGCCGTACTTTTTTATTGCCGCCTTCTGCCCTTCTTCGTGAAGGTATTGCATTTTTTCTTTGTTGAAATGCACCCCTTCAGGCGGTTCATTGTGGCAATCGTGATGCAATCTGACCTTCAGACCGTAATGTTCACTTTTTTTGCGGTTCGCACCGCCGAATATATGATGCCACTCCGTTGCGCCGTACCCGCCGCATAAGAAGCACACATCATCATCTTGCTGTAATATTGATTTACTCATTTGACCACCCCTGCATCAGCGTTGCAAGTTCACGGGGGGTCATTGTTGAAATGCCGACAGACTGACAGTCCTGCACAACCATATCAATCAAGCGTGACATTTGCTTTGTGTCATAGGTGCTTGACCCGTAATACAGAATGACATTTGTGCAGCCCTTCAGCTTGCTTTGCTGCGTTTCGGTTTGCCAGCCTATGCCGTTATGCTCCCAGCCCTTCGTTAAATCATCAACCGCTTTGTCAGGCACACAAACAACCGTATTGTTGCCGCCTATGTGCCTGATATAACTTCTGTATATCTCAATAGCGGGGGTGTTGATTTCTTCGGCAAGTTTATTCAGAAGCACCCAAAAATACGCATTTGCATCAAGGGAGCGCCTTTTCCTGAAGCGTACAAGGCGGCAGGTCAGGTCAAGGTCTGTCAACTTCTCTGCTTCGGCAAAGATGTTCTTTTCGGTTTCAACCGTCAACCTTGCCGCCCCAGTCTTGTAATCTCTTGTCAGGTCAATGATGCGGCATCTGAAGTCATCCATATTTCAAACTGCTCCTTTCGGGGGAAAACCCCTTTTTTCAGGCATTGCGCAAGGTATGTCAATTTCGGCAAAAAGTCATTCTGTATAAAAGCATCATTCGGTTCAATCTCATAGAATGAAAGCCTGTCAGGGTCAATGTCATTGAAAAAGTTTTTGTAATCACCGTCTGTCAATCCGTATGCGACCACATAAGCCTTTTTCAGCCCTGCCGCAAATAACTGAACCCACACCTGCCGCTTGTACCGTATAGGCAATTTGAAGCCCTTTTCAAAGCGGTATGTTTTCACTTCAAAAATTGTATCTTCTGAATTGCCGTCAAGGTTCACCCGCAAGCGAACATCAGGCAACCTGATTTGCTTGTCCTTTTCGGGGGCTTTTATGAAGTCAAGTATCTTGTGTTCATAGTGCGTACCCGCAAGCATTGCTTCATTAGTGAAATTGTTGCTGTTGAAGGCAGCCTTTTCAAGCCACCAGTTCGCAAATGATGCTGTTGACCAATTGCCGATTATGTAATTGACATCTGATGCGCCGAACCAGCCGCTTCTGTCTTTACTTGCTATCATTGCCGTTTAACATATTGTTCAGCGTTCTTTCAAAACGATTGATTGAAGTGAAGTATGAAAACAAGCCTTTCATTTCTTCAATCGTCATATTGTTACGCTGTGCAATTTCGTCTTCGCTGATGCCCTGCTTCATCAAGGTTGTAACCTTTTCGAGAATGCGCTCCTTTATTGCCTTTAATGAATGCTTGCTCAAATCGTCAGCAACATCAGTAATATCATCAATATCTTCTGACCATAAGCCGAACCCCAAGCCCGTGCGAATTGCAACACCTTTTACAAATGCCCTTTTCTGTGCATTGCCCAAGCGCTGCTGGGTCAATGAATTGTCTTTCACGGGGTTTGACCCGTTCATCAGCGGTTCACGCTGAACAAATTGCAAGTCATCAATCGTGACCTTCACTGCAACTTCATAACAATTATTTGTGTTGCCGTTCTTATCGGTGAAGGTCTTTTCGCTCATAAACAAGGAACTGCCGTTTTCGTTTGTCAGCGGCTCAAAGTCAACATATTCTGCACCGTGCTGATGCAGAAGGTCAACACAGACCGCCCACGGCAAATACTTTGCATCATCTCTTTCCTTGACATACTCTGAAATATCAAGTTTGCGTAATTCGTTGAATGGTTTTAACATAAACTGTCAACACTCCTTTTGTAGTTGTCGGCAAGGCAATCTTCGCAGATTTCATCACCGTCAATTTCGTAATAGTCTTCGTATATTTCGCCGCCGCAAATGTCACAGGTAACTGTCACATCACAGCCGTTTGTCTGGTGGCAATTATCACAATCAAGTGCGCCGTTGCATCCTTTGCCGTTACAACTAATTGCCATCTGTTTCACCGCCTTCTTCGGTTGCCGCAGCTTCGGCGGCTTCTTCGTCTTTGTATTTGCACTTGTCAAAGATGCCTTCAATGCGCTTCAGCGGCAATGTTGCATTTGTGATGTCAGCCCACATATCAATTGCGCCGCTGCCTTTTTCAACATTGTCTGTGTGAACAACAACACCGACAACAAGCCTGTCTTTCTTGACCCTGCACAAAACCTTGTCACCCTTCTTCAAGCCGTTGAAGGCTGGTGCTTCGTACAAGTAAACCTTTTCAGCGTTTGTGTATTCGGGGTGTCTGACAATGACAAGCCCTGTCCATTCGTTCATATTGCCCTCCTTATTCAGATACAAAGATATTAGATTTGAAGATACAAACCGCACGAACCCCATTAAAGCTGACACAATTGCTGCAGTACAGATTACCGCCGCCAGCAACGCAGCGAACCAAATATTGATAGCCTCTTTCGGGTGTTGATGTAGCGTTTGCAAGCCACCACCAATCGTTCACTTTGTAGGGGTAAATCAAGCGGCTGTATTTGCGATATTGCATATCTGTCAGCAAGCCGTACTTCGTTTTGATTTTGCCGTATGTGTCAAGCCCGTCATCAGAAGTCAGGTCAATTTCAAATTCAATAACATTATCTGCGCCGAATGTCTTTTCAAGTACGGGCAGCTTCTCTGTTTCAAGTTTGCGCCTGATGCTGCTTTCAGCATAATTGTTGCTGTTGCCGTCAAACTGCGTATCTTTATAAACAAAATCCCTTGTCAGCGTTAAAGCCGTGCCGTTAGGAAGAAGGTCAAGCAGTATTCTTTCAACACCGTCTGAACCCTTGAAGGTTTTGCCGATTGCAATTTCACAAAGTTTTTTCTTTTCCATATTTAATTTCCTTTCGTAATTTGATTGAATAATAAGTTTGTATATACCTTTTGCATTTCGTACATATCCGCTTCAGCCTGTGCCTTGTGCACCGCCCTGCGTTGCTTGCGTTCTTTCTTTTCAATAACTCTGCAAGCAATTTCAACAACTGCACCTGCAACCAGCCCTGCAATAGCAAACGGGTATAACGAAACAATAATTATGATTAAATCTTCAATCATATCAATTCACCTTTTCTGTAATGCCTGTTTCTTCAAAGAATTTCTTGCGGTTTATGTAGTAATCCCCCCTGCCGTTGTTATATACGGCATAGCCGAACCCGAACCGCTTGTCCTGCAACCCTTTTCTGACGAATGCGGGGTTTTTGTGCATCAGCACCGCCGCTTCTTCAACCTTCAGGGTTTCTGTGTTTTCAAAAATAAATATCACACTCCTTGATTTTTGCGGTGACATTTGCTATAATCAAAGTGTTGTGGGCTTGATGTATAACAAACATCAACCTTGCCGCCTGTTCATTCGGGCGGCGCTTTTTTATTTGTCGGCATACATTTTTTCAAGCTGTTCAATGCGTTTGAATATACTTTTGATGTTTTCACCTTCTTTCTGTTTATCATCACTGCATCAAGCGTTGCATTTTTGGGACGGTTTTGCTAAAAAAATAGCAACCTTGTCAGCCGCCTTTGTAATATGCAGCACATCACAAATCCTTTCAATTTCGCCCGTCTTGAAATCACTTTTGTTGTTGATTTTCAGGCTGAAAGTATCTTTGTTCATACCGATTTCCCGTGCAAAACTTGTCTGCGTATAACCTGCGCTGACAATAATGCCCATCAGACGATTTTTGTTTACCAAGTAATCACCCCCTTTGCGTTTTTCAAAATCGTTGCATTTTTGGGACGCCTTCATCATATCATATCACAAAAGGGTTGTCAAGCATTTTTGGGACGAAATTTTGATTTTTTCAATTTTTGTCTTGCTTTTTTGGGACGGCTATGGTATTATAATTTTGCGGAGGCGACATAATATGAATAAAATTGCTGAAAGATTACTTGAAATGATAAACAAAAACAATATATCATACGGCGAATTGTCAAAGGAAACGGGCATACCGAAATCAGCAATTCAGCGCTATGCAACAGGCGAAACAGAAAAAATTCCTATAACAAGAATTGAATTGCTTGCAAAGGCGCTTCATACAAGCGCCGCATACATTATGGGCTGGGTTGATGAAAATGATGAAGTGTTCAACATCAAGAACATTATGCCCCTGCCCCGAACAAAGCGCCGCCCCCGTTTAGGTGTCATTGCTTGCGGTGAACCTATACTGGCGCAAGAAAATATTGAAGATTATGATGAAGTGCCTGAAGATATGCAATGCGACTTCACCTTGATTTGTCAGGGTGACAGTATGACAGGCGCAAGAATAAATGATGGTGACATTGTATATATCAAAGAACAGCCAATTGTTGATAACGGTGAAATAGCTGCTTGCCGTGTTGACGGTGAATTTGACAGCCATGCAACATTAAAGCGCTTCTTCAAATATGATGACAGGGTTGTGCTTCAATCTGAAAATCCGCAATACCCGCCCTTTGTTTACATCAAAGAAGAAATGAACAAGGTACATATTTTAGGCAAGGCGGTGGGCTTTACAAGCAAATTATAACGGAGGATACTATGGGCTTATTTGATAAAATCAAGAAGAAAAAACAACAAGCACTTATTGAAAAATCAATGGCTGACTTTGAAAAAGCTGAAGACATCAACGAAATGTCCAAAGCAATCAAGCCTTTGTTTGAAGCAGGTATTTTGAATGAAAGCAATATGTTTGCTGAAGATTTAAAGCATTTAACCCCTGAAGGCAATTTGCCGTTCGGCTGGCATCAGTCAGCGCCCGAAATTGAAGAAATGGATGAAAAGTTAGGTTCGCTAATTGATGTATATGTAAACCTTCAAAACAACGGCGGTTCGGTTGATGCAAAGATTGATATAATACACGGCATTCTTGCCTATCTCGCAGACTACAAGGCGTATTGTTACGGCAAAAATGAATGTTATATCAAATACTTTTCTGATTTCTATGAACATTGTCACAATTCAAGAAACCCCGACTTTACTATGCAATCACAATATGAAGGCTTTTTGCAAGAATTGCTTGATAATTATGATGCTTTGAAACTGCGTGAAACACTAATAAAAACCTTGCCTGATGACCTGATGAATTATTTGAAGGCTAATAACGGCATACTTCAAAAAGATGTTTACAAGGCATTTGACAAGGTTGTAAAAAACGATATACAAAATTTGTTGTATCAATGGTCAAAAGAAGGCTGCATCAAGCGTGAAAAAGAAGGCAGCACATACAAAATCACTATAAACCCGTAATGGCAAACACCATTACCCGAAAAGAACTTTTGACAAGGCAGAAGCCATTACAAAAAAAGCCCCCAACCGTCTGCAAACGGTCAGGGGTTCGGCGGGTGTGATACACACCAACTTAACAACAACATTATTGTATCACACCTTGCCCCTTTATTCAAGGGGTATTTTTGCGCCCTTTTTCGCTTTAACCTGCATCATTTTCAAAAAGATGCACAATAAACAGCGGACAGACCGCCACAAATGCCCCAAAAATCAATTTTTCGGTGAAATGAATGTAACTTTCACCACATAGAAAGGAAAAGGTGATACAATGCGACTACCTAACGGATACGGCAGTATAACAAAGCAGAAGGGCAACC
>ULXL01072627.1_pt1 | contig 34391 bp, 40 predicted proteins | sample 1961241 | NCBI WGS metagenome assembly ULXL01 (sample SAMEA4835837, study PRJEB28245) | human gut metagenome | biome: gut microbiome; material: fecal sample | place: Denmark | collected 2008
GGGGAAATACCGAGGCAAGCGTTAAAATGACGTGCTACAGGTATCTTAACGCAGAAAAGAGCGATAAAAACTAAGCTCGTTACTTTTGTTACACCGTCCTGTGTTACAATGCAAGCTGGAATTCAAGACACGCGAGAGGCGGTACACGGTTCTGCCTCCGGCCTTACCGCCTGTGTCTTGAATTCTATTTTTGCAGATAGGAGGCCCGCGCCATGTACCGCGATCAGAGGAATTACGAAAATCTGAATAGAGCAAAGTTCATCGGCGCGGGAGCCTTTGACATACCGCGCATTCTGGCCGAAGTTCCGACCGCGCCTCAAAGCTGGATCGGCTTTAACTACGCGAAAAGCTGCAAGGACCCGCAGCACAAGGGCGTGCATTTCTTCATTGACGACTACCAATTTACGCGGCTGTGGACAAATCCAGACGCATACCTCGATATGCTGAGAGCGTTCAAGTGCGTTTTTACACCGGATTTCAGCACATACACCGATTTCCCGAAGGCCGTCCAAATTTGGAATCACTATCGCAAGCACTGGCTCGGCGCGTATTGGCAGAGCAACGGAATCACCGTTATTCCGACGATCTCATGGAGCGACGAGAGCAGTTTTGACTGGTGCTTTGACGGTGAGCCTGTGGGCGGTGCCGTAGCGGTATCAAGCGTCGGTACGCAAATGAACGCAACCGCCCGCGCGCTGTTCCTCGCTGGCTACAAGGAAATGCTCCGCCGCCTGAATCCATCGACGATTTACTTCTACGGCCTTGTGCCGGATGGCGTTTCCGGGCCTATCGTTCATGTGGCGGCTTTTCAGGAGCAGATCAAGGCGCGGACTACAAAACCGAAAGAGAGTGTGGTATAATACATGGGTGGACGTGGCGGCGGTTCCGGGCGCGGCAGCAGCGCGCTTGACACAAAAGACGTCGGAGAGCTGCGACAGTATATGCAGGACCATTACAGCGTGACGGTGCATTCGTCCGCTGATAAGGTCGATTTCGGCGTTTTGCGCTCGGCAGCCGGTGAGCTTGAAGAACTACTGAAGGAGTTCCCGCAGGCGGCAATCGGCATCCATGAGCTGAACGGCAGTGAAAGCCGCTCCAATGCCTACGCCTCTGCTTCTCTGTCCGGCAAATTGCAGCTCAATCCCAAAATGATGGGCGATCAGGCAAAGCTGGATCAGAGTTACGAAAACGACGTGCGTGTCAAGTGGCATCCTGACGGCACAAGCAGTGTACATATTGCCTCGCACGAAATCGGGCATCTGCTGGAAAGTGCGTTGGTGTTCAAGAACATCACGCAGACCGGCTATTATGGGACTATGGACCGTATCAACGCATGGAACAAGCACCGTTTCGCTACGAAGGTGGTGGGCGAGGCCGCAAGAGCCGCAAAGAAAACCGCAGTCGGAAAAGGGCTGACGAATGACCAGCTTGTGGCGCAGATTTCCCGATATGCGACCAAAAACCGTTCTGAGGCTATGGCCGAGGCCGTCGCAGACTATCGCGCCAACGGCAGCCGCGCAAAGCCGCTGTCTCAAGCAATTTGGAAAATTCTCAAAAGGGAGTTAGGATAACATGAGTGAGATTAGAAACGAAAATGACCCTGAACTGATTATGATGGGCTATGTGATCCGCGACGAGGACACGGACGAGATCATCGGCATCAGAGACGACGCCCACGACGACGTGAAGGCGTTCTTCAAGGAGTACATGAATCAGAGCGACGACGAGCCTGTTGTCAGATAGGAGGCCCATAATGGCAAAAAAGACCCCCGCACAGCCCGCGAAGGGCAAGACCGGCAAGCGTCCCGGCGCGCCTTATGACGCAAAGCCCACCAAAGCGGAAGGCGGCAAGGGCAAAGGCCCGAAACCCGTTATCCGTGTAAACTGAACACGATTTCAACCGTCAGCGGCTTTTCGCTGGCGGTATTTTTATACCCAAAAAGAGGTGAGACAATATGCAGCTTGACAGATTCAAGCATGAATTCAAGCGCCTGAACGGCGTTTATGCGACCGACAAAGTGGTGCTTTTCCGCAATCCGCTTGAGCTGTACAGCTTGACGACCGGCAAAATCATTGCATCCTTCAACAGCCTTGACGAAGCCCTGCACTTTGAGATTGACGGCAAGACCCTTGAGCAGCGGATCAGCGCGTGGACGGAGATCACCTTCCCCGTTGAGCACGGCGGGCGCGGCGGCGGTTCCGGTATCGGTTTTAGCGGCGGCTGGCCGTCCTCTGGTGGCGGCAGCGGCAAGGACGAAACTACCGCAGACCTGCCCGCGCGTATGAACGTCAAAATCGGCTCCAACCGTGTCTATGAGGACATGGTACGCGCCTTTGTGGCCGCGCACGGCGACGCGCTGGAAGAACACGGCGTGGTCGTGGACGAACAGGGCTTCGCTACGAAATACCGTCACGGCAACGCGGGCAGCATTTCCGGGCTGAGCGGCAACGGCAAAGAAATTGCCATTCATAACCACCCGCGCGACGGCTGGCCGACCTTCAGCAAGGAGGACGTTATCAACACCGCCCTCGGCACCCGGCGCGGCATTGTGGCCGTCAGCACCAAAACCGGACGCGGCGACGATACCGTGCGGTATGCGGGCGTGTACACCTTCACGAAGGGCACGCATTTCAACGCTTCTGGCTTTGTAAAGGCGGTCAACAGCGCCCAGCTCAGCGGCAAGGACTACAACGACGCCGTTTCTAAGTGGCTGAAAGCCAATCAGCAAAAATTCGGTTACAAGTACAGCTATCAGAAAGCGAAGTGACGAAGGAGGAAAAACCACTGATAGGAGGTGTGAAGCGTGAGCAGACCACAAGACAAGAACCTCATTCCTCTGACCGAACGCAGCGAAGAAGAGGCTCACGCTATCCGCTCTGCTGGTGGTAAAGCCAGTCAGGAGAAACGCCGTGAGCGGCAAATGATGGCTGACCTTCTTGAGCTGTATTCCGGCCTCCCGATTACCGATAAGCGCAAGCAGAACCGCCTGAAAAAGCTGGGCATCCCGTCTGAGGTGCTGACCCAAAAAATGCTTGTGGCCGACGCTCTTATGCGGTCGGCGCAGGCAGGCAACACCTATGCGATCCAGCTCTATATGGACATCACCGGCGAAACCGGCTTGGGCGGCAGCGCAAAGGACAACAATCTGCTTGAAGCTATCCAGAATGCCACAAAGGAGGACGTGAACACGGATGATTTACCAGAACTTCAGCAAACGGCAGCTTCTGACGCTGACGTGGTGGAATAAGCCGCAGTTCATGGACTGTGACGGCATCATCTGTGACGGCTCTATCCGTTCCGGGAAGACCGTTTCCATGACGGACGGCTTTATCCTATGGAGCATGAGCCGCTTCAACGGTCAGTCCTTCGCTATATGCGGCAAGACCATCGAGAGCTTGCGCCGCAACGTTATAACCCTCATGCCGCAGTGGCTTGAGGGCATTTTCTCGATCACTGAACGCCGCAGTGAAAACAAGCTGATTATCACGTCTGGCGGCGTGACCAACAGCTATTATATGTTCGGCGGTAAGGACGAATCAAGCTACACACTGGTGCAGGGCATCACGCTTGCGGGCGTGCTGTTTGACGAAGTGGCCCTTATGCCCCGCTCGTTCGTCGAACAGGCTATGGCCCGTTGCAGCGTGGCCGGTTCTAAGTTCTGGTTCAACTGTAACCCCGAAAACCCCGGCCACTGGTTCTATGTGGAGTGGATCAAGAAAGCGCGAGAGCGGAACATCCTGTATCTGCACTTCACAATGGACGACAATCTGAGCCTTGCGCCTGAAATCAAGGCCAGATATGAGGGGATGTACACCGGCGTTTTCTACCGGCGTTATATCCTCGGTTTGTGGGTAAAGGCCGAGGGCCTTGTCTACCCCATGTTCGACCGCTCGGCGCATATCGTCCCGAAGGTCCCGGCGCTCAACCCACGGCACCGCTACTATGTGTCCGTGGACTACGGCACCGTCAACCCGTTTGCCGCTGGCCTGTACGACTATAGCCCCTCAGAGCAAAAGGCCGTCATGGTCAAGGAACTGTATTACAAAGGCGGCAGCAACAACCGTGTGGACAACGAGGCGTATTACAAGATGCTGTGCGACCTGATCGGGGACTATCCGATCCAGTATATCATCATTGACCCGTCCGCGTCGTCCATGATCGAGACAATACAAAAATACGGTAAATTCATGGTCGTAAAGGCCGACAACGACGTTTTGAACGGCATTCAGGACGTGACGAAGTTCTTAAATGCCGGGTGCCTGTACTTTCACAAGAGCTGCAAGAGCACCTTCGAGGAGTTTGAGACGTATTCATGGGACGAGGAAAAGGCCGAAGACGCGGTTATCAAGGAAAACGACCATAGCATGGACCAGCTCAGATATTTCTGCCGGACTGCCCTGCGAAATGAACTGAAATGGATAGTTTAAGGCGGTGACGAAATGAATTTTTTTACGCGCCTGCTAAGGAGGATCAAAATGCTTTTTATTCATAGCGGGACCGATATTGCAAAAGCATTTGGCGTTGAACTCATTTCCTCGCCGGAAATGTCCAGCGCCCTTACAAACTGGGACCGCATTTCTACCGGCAAGCCGCCTTGGCTGAACGCCGAGGATGAAATCGGGACTATCAACATGGCAAAACACATCAGCGACACCCGCGCAAAGCTGGTTACGCTGGACATTGGCATTGCTATTTCCGGCTCGCCCCGTGCCGACTATTTGCAGGGGCTGGCCGACGACCTGCTCAAGCGCTTGCCAGATCGTGTGTCGGAGGCTGAGCGGCTGGGCGGCGTTATGCTCAAGTGGAACGGCGAGACATGGGACTTCATTCTGCCGGGCAACTTCGGCATTACGGCAAAGGACGACAACGGCGAAATCGTCGGCGCGATCTTCGCGGCGCATACCGCGCAGGGCAGCCACCATTTCACACGGCTTGAATACCACCGTTTCGAGGGCAGCACCGCAGAGGTCGGCAAGCTCTACAAGATCACGAACAAGGCGTTTGAAAACCGGCTCAGCACGGAGGGCGAAGTTACCCTTGGTGAGGAGGTGGCGCTTGACAAGGTTGACGCATGGGCGCATCTGGCCCCCGAAGTTACCATTACCAACCTTGAAACGCCGCTGTTTGGCTACTATCGCGTTCCCGGCGCGAACACCGTTGATCCGTCGTCTCCGCTGGGGCTTTCCGTGTTCGCCAACGCCATTGCAGAGCTGAAGGCTATCGACATTGCCGTCAGCCGCAAGAATACGGAGATTGAGGACAGCAAGCACATTACCTTCGTCGGGCAGCAGCTCATTCAGAACGCGCAGAACCGCAATGTCGAGCTGCCGCGTTTTGTGAAGGGCCTCGGTATGGGCCTGTCTGACGGCGAGGTTTCCGCAATCCATGAGCACGCGCCGACGCTGTTGACCGACGCGCGGATCAAGGACATCAACTTCGACCTGTCTATGGCCGGTGTCAAATGCGGCTTTTCCGAAGGTGTGTTTGTACTGGACGGCCAGACCGGCATGATTACCGCAACACAGGTCGAGGCCGACGACCGCGACACCATCCAGACGATCAAGACCGACCGCGACGCGCTCAAGGACGCCATCACACAGGCGCTGGCAGGTGCTGACGCGCTGGTCACGCTCTACAACCTCGCGCCGCTGGGCGAATATGAGGTCAATTTCAATTTCGGCGACGTGACCTACAACTATGAGGAGGACAAAGCCTCGTGGCGCGCCTACGTCATGCAGGGCTGGGTCCCGAAGTGGATGTACTTCGTAAAGTTCGAGGGCATGAGCGAGGAAGAAGCAAAGGCTATGACCGCAGAGGCTGACGCGGCGCAGATTGAGAAAGCCCAGCTTTTCGGCGCAGAATAGGAGGCGGCATAAATGCTGACCCCTCAGCAGATTCTGGACATCATCGAAACTCTGTACCCACAAATCGACGAGTTGAACGTGTGGATTACCAGCGACCTTATCCGGCGTGTTATGGCGCGGTTAGGGCGCGGCGAGGGCGTTTTTCTCACCGCCTCGGATGAATGGCAGCTTGAGGTTTATCAAGCCGCAGGCGGCCATCTGGACGCCGTACAGCAGGAAATCAAGCGCTGGACGAAGGCGACAGACGCAGAGATCAAGCGCATCTTTGAAGACGCCGGTATCAAAGCCCTTGCCTGCGACAGCAATTTCTATGTTGAACATGGGCTTGCAGGCATTGAGCTTGCACAGTCTGAGAGCATGATTCGGCTGCTTGAGGACACCTACCAGCGCACGGCGGGCACCGTCCACAACTTCACCCGCACGACCGCGCACTCGAGCCAACAGCAGTTGCTGAAAGCTCTGGACACCGCGCATTTCAAGGTAGCGTCCGGCGCGACATCGTACACGCAGGCCGTACAGGAGGCCGTCAGCAGCATTGTTGACACGCAAACGCAGGTCATTTATCCTACCGGACACGTTGACACCATCGAAACCGCTGTGCTGCGGGCTGTTCGTACCGGCGTCGCGCAGGCGTCCGGCAATATGGCCGTTCAGGGTATGGAGGAACGCGACTGGGACATTGTGCTTGTGTCGGCGCACCTCGGCGCGCGTTACGGCGACGGCGGTCAAAACCCCGGAAATCACTTCTGGTGGCAGGGCAAGTTCTACAGCCGGACAGGCCGAACGCCTAACCTACCGCTTTTCGTGGAATCCACAGGGTATGGCACCGGCGAGGGCCTGTGCGGCTGGAACTGCCGCCACAGCTTCGGCCCCGGCGACCTGCGGCACAATCCATACGCGCAGTTCGACGCTGAGGAGAACAAGAGAGCTTTTGACCTCAGCCAGAAGCAGCGCGGGAAGGAATCGCGCATCCGGCGCACGAAAACAAAGCTGGTCGGCCTTCGCACAGCCATTGAGGCAGCGGAGGACGCGGGCGTGAAAGCTACACTCGAAGCGCAGTACACACGGACGGCAAAGCTGCTGGAAAAGCAGAATTTGGACTACAACCAGTTCTGCGAGGACAACGGCTTGAAGCGCCTCTCTGACCGCATCCAGATTGCAAAATGGACGCGGGAGGACGCGCGGAAATCCATTGCCGCCGCCCGCAGCAAGTGAATAATCGCAAAGCAGAGCTTTACAGCACCATTCCGGCGCTGTGAGGCTCTGCTTTTCTATGCCCCTTCCAGTATCGCCGGTGCAACTCCGGCAGGGGTACAAAATTGGACTATCGGCGGTCCTAACAATGCCGAAAACGGCCAGACGCTGCAACGTCTTAAATATCTGCTATTGCCGTTATACAGGAGGTTATATGAAAACCGAAGAACTGACCGCACTGGGGCTGAATGAAGATCAGGTCAAGCAGGTGTTCGCGCTCAACGGGAAAGACGTTGAGGCCGCGAAGGCTGCCAAGGACAAGACCATTGCAGACCTCACGGCAGAGCGCGACGGCCTGAAAACCCGCCTCGATACTGCCGAAACCACGCTGAAGAAGTTTGAGGGCATCGACCCGCAGCAGATTCAGCAAGAGATTCAGACCTACAAGACGCAGGCGGAGGACGCGGAGAAGAAATTCGCCCGCGAGATCACGCAGCGCGATCAGAAGGACTGGATCACCAAGAAGCTGGACGAGTACGGCGTCACTTCTCCCTTTGCCCGCACGGCTCTTGTGTCCGAGTGTATGTCTCCGGACGCCGGTCTGACGTGGAAGGACGGCGCATTTTTCGGCTTTGACGACTTTATGAAAGTCGCCAAGCAGAAGGACGCTGGCCTGTATCAGACTGCCGAGGAAAAGGAAGCCGCAGAAAAGGCGGCAAAGCAGAAGGAAAAAGCGCCGGCTTTTACGGGACCCACGGGCGACCCCGGCACCGGCTCTGAGAGGTACACCCCGCCCAAAATTTTCTGATAAACAAAGGAGTATGAATTATGCCTCGTATCAATGCACTTAACATCCTTCTGGAAAGCGACGGCAAGGAATATCTTGCCGAGCTGTACGGCAAGACCATTGAGGGCGTCCAGAAGGCGCTGATCTCCGGCTCCATGAAGAACATGGACCTGTCCGGTGATCCTGTTTCCGGCACTGTCGAAGCCAAGCGCTTCGTCAACGCCACTCCCAAAAACTACGGCACCGCGCGTACCGCAGGCAAGGGCGACGCCGTGAAGGCAAAGCCCGTCACCGTTGCCATCGACACCGACCGCGAGATCGTCGAGGAACTGGAACAGAAGGACGTCCGCCTGTACGGCGTTGACGGCGTTCTGGACCGTCGTTCCGCAAACCACATCCTGCGCATGGCTGCCGAACTGGACAATGCGTTCTTCGCCGCTGCTGCCGGTAAGGCCACTGTGCTGAACCTGTCCGCCTACAAGACCATCTCTGACGAGCTGGAAGCCATCATTCAGGAATGCGAAACCACCCAGAATGACTTCGTGGACGGCGTGCCTCGCTCCATGATGCACCTCGTTCTGTCCCCGAAGTATTACGGTATGATCCGTAACGACCTTGACAAGCAGACCAACAACGCGAACGTGAACACCGCCGCCGAGGAGTTCCTTGTGTGGCATGGCGTCCGCGCGTACAGCTGCGTCCACCTTCCCGCTGGCTGCAACTACCTGCTCATGGTCGAGGGCGCTGTCGCTCAGCCCATCATGGCCGATCAGTACACCGCTGAGAAGATTCCTCTCTCCAATGCCTACGGCGTCGAGCTGTTCTACCACTACGGCACCACCGTTGTCATGCCTGACCTGATCTTCAAGCCCGGCGTGTTCACCAAGGCGACCGCCTACGCTGCCGGTACTCAGTATTACACCGAGGCCAACGGTGTGTACACTGCTGTCTCCATCACGGAGTTCGCGTCCGGCACCACCTACTACACCATGGCCTGATGTAAGGAGGACGCTATGCTGTTTCGCAACCTGAAATCGGGCAACGTCGTAGCGGCCACCGACGAAACCAGCATTGAGCTGATGCAGAGGTCGGCCATCTACGAAGCCGTAGAAATCGCCCCTGCTGTTGCACCCGCGCCCGCAAAGGCGGAGGGCAAGCGCCAGAAGAAGCCTGCCGAGGCCGAAACGGACGCCCCCACCGAGGCGCAGGAAGACTAAGGAGGCGTTGATATGGCATACACAGACTTTACGTTTTACGGCTCCGGCTACTTCGGTGACACGTTGACCGAGGAAACCGCCCCGAAGTGGCTTGAACGTGCCAGCGACGAGTTGGACGCGATCACCTTCGGACGGCTCACGTTCGCGTTCCCGACCGTGGAAGCCCACGCCGCCAAGGTCAAGAAGGCTGTTTGTGCCATTGCCGAAGCCCTCTACTGGATCGACGTCCAGCGGAGGGCATCTTCCGCGCAGAAAGCGGAGGACGGAAGCTATCACGGGGCTGTCGCGTCTATCTCGTCCGGACGGGAATCCATTTCCTATTCGGCGGGCAGCGCGAACAGCTCCGTTTATGCTGCCGCCGCGACAAGCGCAGAGGCACAAACAAATTTGATCGGCAGCATTGCCGCGCAGTATCTGGCAAATATCCCGGATGCAAACGGCGTCAATCTGCTGTATGCGGGAGGTGTTGGGCGTGTACCGCGACACAATAACGGTCTTTAATTACCACGCCGCAACCGGGCGCTGGTTCCCGTCCGTCATTTCCGGCGCTGACCTGCTGACCACAAAAGCCAACAGCGCGACAACTGCGGGAGGCAACAACGCCGACGCCGTGGACATCATCGTCCACTGTACGGCGGACAAGCGCGTTCCCACCGGCGCGGGGATGAAAAGCTACACGGGGCCGAAGGAGTATGCCCGCTGCGACAATCCAGCGCAGTACATCACTTTTGCCCCGGAGTGCGATTTCATTTTTGCCGGTGCATGGCCTGACACCGAGCCGCTGACCGACGACGACTACGACGAGGGGCTGTACCACGCCCTGAACGCAGAGCGCGACGGTATCTACCTGATAAGCTCTGCGGGCTTTTACGGCCTTCTCCCTCACTTCGAGATTGGAGGGCGGTAATGTCTGATCTTCCGAAAATCTCCTACTCTGACGGCGGCGTACACGTCACTGTTGACCTGCGCGCACTGGATCAGCGTATGCGCGAGGCGCAGCAGTGGCTGGGCGACCGCGTGCTTGAGGACTGCAAAGCCTGTATGCCGCACTTAACAGGAGACTTACAACAGCGGTCCCGCACGGAGAATGATGGGAAGCAAGTTCGTTTTCCCGGTCCGTATGCACGCTATTTGTACGGAGGGAAGGTCATGGTGGATTCCGTAACCGGTAAAGGCCCTCGTAAAATCCCCATAAGCCCCGGCGAATACATCTTACGATTCAACGAGGGAGCTACGCTCGTTGCCACCGACAGGCCGCTGAAATACTCCGACCCGCAGGCCGTTCCGCAATGGTTTGAACACGCCAAACGGCAGAACAAGCAATTCTGGATCGACGGCGTGAAGGAGAAAATCGGAGGTAAATAATCATGCCGTCGAAAACGGTCATCGACATTGACGGCTCCGAAGCCGTCAGCAAAATCCTTCTCGACCTGCTGAATAAGTTCCCCGGTCTGACCACCGGCAACAAATCCATCCTGTTCTCCACGCTCTCGGACGCTTCGGGGATCGGATTCTTCCCGATTTCCGGTGCGGCTTTGCAGAGCAGCACAGAGGACGTCACTGGACACGTCACGCAGGTCTGCCAATACCCGTTCAATGTGGTCTATCGCGCCGCGCCAAAAACAGAAACCCAGCGAATCCGTATCAAGGAATTTCTTGACGCGCTGGGCAAGTGGCTTGAGCGCCGGCCGGTCACGCTGAACGGTAAGAGCCACCAGCTCAGCGCATACCCCGCGCTGCTGGCTGGCAACCGCGTCATCAAGAAAATCAGCCGCACAAGCCCCGCCTACCTCAACTCCGCCTATCAGGACGGCGTTGAAGATTGGCTCATTGCCCTGCGGCTGGACTACAACAACGAATTTGATATTTGAGGAGCTGAAATTATGCCGAAAATCGAACGCAAGTATCTTGCCCATTTCCTCGACGCCAAGTTCGGCGTCAAGACGCAGGGCGAGGAAACCTACGCCCCGAATTATACCCGTCTCGGCAAGGACCTTGAGGAGTATAACGAGGAGCTGAACCCCGATGTTGAGGTCAATAAAAACATTCTGGGCGAACAGAACGTCGTCCACAATGGCTACGAGGTGCAGTCTGAGGTTGACCCCTTCTATGCCTACAGCGGCGACCCGCTGTTTGAACGTCTCGCAAAGATCGCCAATGAGCGCCTGACCGGCGACGACTGCATGACCACGAAGGTTGACGTGCTGCTTAACAGCGACGGCACCGTGGCATGGGCCTACCGCGAAGACGTGTGGGTCGTTCCCGAATCTGTCGGCGGCGACACCTCCGGCGTGCAGATTCCCTTTACCGTGTACAACGCGGGCAATCGCGTCAAGGGCACCTTCGACCTCACCACGAAGACCTTCACCGCAGACACCAACGCTGCGGGCTAATCATCCACCCCATCCACCCCGCCGCCCTGCGTACTGAGCGCAGGGCGGCAACATTTTGAATTCAGGAGGCAATTACAATGGCTGACAAATTGGTACAGCAGAATTTCAATGAAATCATCATCGACGATGGCAGCGTAAAGGTGCCTATCCGAAACAAGCACGGGGAACAGATCGGGGAATTCTCCTTCCGACCGACCGACATCGGCATTGTGGATCGCTTCAACAGTGTTGCCGCAGAGTTCGACAAGATCGTCGAGCCGCTGGAAAGCGTCAACATCAAGCCGGACGGCACTGTGGACGAACAGAACGAAGCCGAGTTCGCAGCACTGCGTGAGGCCGAAAAGCGCCTGTACGCCGCCTGTGACAGGCTCTTTGGCGGCAATATGTCGGAGGCGTTCTTCGGCAAGATGCACCCGTTTTCCCCCATCAACGGTCATTTCTACTGCGAAAACGCGCTGTCTGCGGTCGGTGCTTATATCTCCCGCCAGTTCGACCGCGAGGTGAAGAAAGTCAACTCCCGTGTTGAGCGGTACACCCACGGCTACCGTACTGGCAAGCACAAGGGCGGTAAAAAATGATCGGAACACTGCCGCGAAGTCTTGAGGTAAACGGTAAGTTCTACCGCATTCGCAGCGATTTTCGGGATGTTCTGAAAATCGTGATCGCGTTCGGTGATCCCGACCTCGAAGACAAAGAAAAGGCTTATATCTGCCTGTTCATTTTGTTCAAGGACTTCGACGCAATTCCAAAAGACGACTACGAGGCGGCCTTCAAGGCCGCTCTCGCTTTTATTGACCACAATGACAAGCCGGAGGACACGGGCGGAAAGCCGCCTCCGCGCGTCATGGACTGGGAACAGGACGAGAGCATCATGTTTCCAGCGGTCAATAAGGTTGCCGGTTTTGAGGTCCGTACCGCCCGGTATGTTCACTGGTGGACCTTTATGGGCTATTACATGGAGATTTCAGACGGCGTTTTTGCACAGGTGCTCAACCTGCGTCTGAAGCGTGCAAAGGGCAAAAAGCTGGAAAAGTGGGAGCGTGAATACTGGAATTCCAACCGCGCTATTTGCGCCCTACGCACGAAGCTGACTGAAGAAGAACAGGCAGAAAAGGATAGGATCGACGCGCTACTCGGCTAAGAAAGAAGGTGGTTAAATGGCAGATCAGGCTGACGGCTCTATCATCATTGATACCGAGATAAATTCGGACGGATTTAAGGCCGGAAGCGCTGAATTGCTTGCGGCTATCAAGGCGCTGTCCACGGAGGTCAAGAATCTGGGACAGACGCTGAAAGAACTTTTCAGCAAGCCGCTGACACCTGAAATCAATACAGGTGGCGCAGAGGATAAGGTTGCAGCGCTTGAGGCAAAAGTACAGGAGCTGCAAGCCTCCCTCGAAGAATTACAGAATACCAACGGCAGCGGCACGCCTGCGCCGGAAACAGCTACACCGCAGGTGAACATCGGTGGTGTGACGGAAAAGGCATCTGGTTTGCAGCGTGAGATCGACGCCGTGAACAGCAGCGTGCAGAAGCTGGAACCGACTTTCCAGAAAGCTATGTCCGGCAGCGAGAGCGCTATGGCCTCCTTTGAGGGCAGGGCAAGCACGCTGGAAAGCAAGATCGCGGAGCTTCAGGAACGGCTGGATGCAGTCGGTCAGACGCAATTTCCGACGCAGGAATACGCAGAACTCTGTGCGGAGACTGAAAAAGCCGGTCAGAAACTCGAATCCCTTCTCAACAAGCAGGAGAAAATGCAGGCTCTTGGCGTGAGTGAAAATTCCGCCCAGTGGAAAAACCTGCAATACGACCTTGATTTGACCGCACAGAAATATGACCGGCTCGAAGCCGCAAAGGCAAAAATGGAGGCCTCCGGCACCGCATTTCAGGCGGGCGTGGACACGACGCAATACGCGCAGATGGAATCTACACTGTCCGCAGCAGCGGCCCGTCTGGATGAAATGCGCGCCGGTACACAACAGTCGGAAAGCCTTATGAGCCGCCTCGCCAGTAGCGCACGAAATGTCGCGTCTTTCATCGGCAGAGCGGCAAAGTCGGCTGCCGGGGCGCTTGTGTCCGGTATCAAGGCCGCCGCATCCGGCATGGCAAAAATGCTGTTCCACAGCAAGAAGATGAACAGCCAGTTTGGCGGGCTGATTTCCGGCGCGAAGAAATTTGCACTCAGCTTGCTTGGCGCGCGCGGCGTCTGGGCGCTGCTGCGGAAAGCGGTCAGCGCCTATATGGCCGAAAATCAGCAGCTTTCCAATACGCTGTCCGCCTGTTGGTCGGGCATAGGAAACTTGCTGGGGCCGATCATTACACGCATTATCAACCTTGTCGCACAAGCTGTCGCCTATGTGACCGCGTTTCTCAAACTCTTTGGCATCTATGGAAAAACTGCATCCAAAGAAATCAGCAGCGCAGGCGGGGCGGCATCCAAAGCTACCGATAAGCTCAAACGGCAGCTGGCCGCGTTCGATGAACTGAACATTCTCAGCGACAACAGCTCTGACGGCGGCGGGGGTGGAGGCGGTGCCGGTGATCTCGGAAGTCTGCCCGATGTAACGCTGCCCGACTGGGCAAAACTTATGGTCGAGCAGATCAAGGCCGGTGACTGGGCCGCAGCCGCAAACACTCTGGCGGCAAAGCTCAACGAAATGGTTGATACCGTAGACTGGGCGGGCGTCGGCGATAAGATCGGGTATTATTTGAACGGCGCGTTGACTTTCCTTGCGACGTTCATCCAGAACTTCGACTGGAAAAACCTTGCGTCGCGCTTTGCAGAACTCCTAAACCACATTATTACCGGTGTGGACTGGGGAAATCTCGGTGTGATCCTGACCGGGAAATGGGCAATCATCCTGAAATCGCTTGACGGCTTTTTCGGCACGCTTGACGGCGCAGCAGTGAGCAAGGCCATCACGGATTTCATGTACGGGACCGTGAACGCCGCCGACTGGATCGGTATTGCGGGAAGTCTCGCAAAAAACATCAGCAATTTCATTTCGGACATTGATTTTTCGGCACTTGCCGAAGCGCTCAGTACGCAAATCAGAACGGCGCTTCAAAGTATGGTCGCTGCTGTCGAGAACTTCGACTGGGCAATGCTCGGAAGAAAAATCGCTGATTTTCTCAACGGAATTGATTGGAGCGGGATTTTCTCTGACCTGACAAGATTGCTTGGTGGCCTGCTTATCGGAGCGCTCAATCTGCTTGTCGGCTTTGTGGATCAGGTCGATTGGACCGGCCTTGCAGACGAAATCTGGGCTTGTCTCGAAAGTCTTACCACCGACATTGACTGGGACGGCTTCGGTGAATTGCTTGGCAAGTTTGTCAGTGGAGCCATAACCGGCGTTCTCGATCTCATTACATCTCTGTTTTCAGATCATGACTGGGGCGAAATGGTGCAAAACCTGATTGGCAGTCTGGGGGAGGCACTGGGCGCGGTAATCGAAAACATTGACTGGCTCGGCCTGCTGGAATCCCTTGCGACCGCTCTTATCAGCATTATTGTTCAGATTCCCAGCATTATTGTGGGTGCCATTGGCGGAATATCCGACCTGCTTGCAAGTTTGTTTGAGGCAATCGGCCTCGATTCTATCGCCGGTTTCTTTCGTGGAATCGGAGACGCAATGCGCGACGCGGGTTCGTGGCTGAAAGAAAACCTCGTAGACCCTGTTGTGAACTGGGTAAAGAACCTGTTCGGCATCCACTCTCCGTCTACTGTATTCGCAGAAATCGGTACATTCCTTATCGACGGACTAAAGCAGGGCATTTCTAATGCTTGGCACAAGATCACGGACTTCTTCTCCGGCGTAATCGAAAGGTTGAAGACCTTCTTCAGTAACGCATGGAGCAGTATCAAGTCCACCGCTACCACGGCATGGGCCGGAATCAAGGGCGTTATCAGCAGTGCATGGAACGGCATCAAATCCGGTGTGTCGTCTGCCTGCAATACCGTCAAAACCGGTATCTCGAATGCTTGGAGCGCCATCAAATCTGGCACCACAAGCGCGTGGAACGGTATCAAGAGCGGGCTGTCTTCGGCTTGGACGAGCATCAAGACCACAGCATCGTCCACTTGGACAAACCTGAAAACTACTGTCAGCAACGGCTGGAACAACATCAAGGCGAACACCTCCACCGTTTGGAACGGTGTAAAAGCTACACTGTCCAGCACTTGGAGCAATATCAAGTCTACCGCGTCGTCCACTTGGAACAGCATGAAGACTACGGCTTCCAGCGCGTGGAACAGTATGAAATCTACTGCATCGTCCACATGGAGCAATATCAAATCCTCCCTGTCCAGCACTTGGAGCAGCATCAAATCTACCGCATCCAGCACATGGAGCGGCATCAAAAATGCGATCCAGAATCAGGGCTGGTCCGGCGTCGGCAGCAATATCTGTAACGGTATTGCCAACGGTATCAGCTCCGGTTGGAGCTGGCTGAAGAACAAGGTTTCCAGCCTCGCAAGCAGCCTTCTCAGCGCTGCAAAATCCGCGCTGGGTATTCACTCCCCGTCGCGGCTGTTCCGTGACGAAATCGGCCTGAATATCGGCTACGGCGTCGGTGAAGGTGTGGAGGCTTCGCAGCCGTCCATCCTGAAATCCGTGTCCGGCGTCGCTGACGCAATCGCGGATGAATTCAACGCCGGTGATTATAAGGTCGGAAACATCGTCCCCACGTCTGAGGTGGACGGTGCGCTGTCCTCGTTCTCGGACAAGATCAGCGGCAGCTTCACAAGCCTGCTTGACCGGCTTCAGGCCATTGCGGATAACATCACGTTCGCCGTTCCCGCTGTGGCTGGCGGTGTCGTGCCCTACAAGGCCGCAGCAGCCGCAGCAAGCGGCGGCGGTGCTGACATCGGCACGACCATTGAAACGTCCAATGACGCGCTCGCAAGCGTTGTTACGCAGGTCGTGACCAATGCGACCGCAGCCATTGTGACGGCCATCCAGAACTACAGCGGTACGACGGTCAACTTCGACAAGACCGCAATCGCGGAAAGCACGATCCGAGAGATCAACCGCAGAACGCGGGCGACCGGAAAATCCCCGCTCGAATAAGGAGGTGCGCACCATAAAACCAATCCTGAAAATCGGAAATCACGACTATACCGCGTGGCTGGCCGAAGACGGCCTTGCCCCGGTTAGAAATGACATCGACGCGGACGGCAGCGGGCGCAACCTCCTTGACGGTCTGATGTACCGCGCAAGGATCGCGCAGAAGGATAAATGGACGGTCAAGTTCAACCGTATGCCTGAGTTGATTATGCGGTCGCTCGCGGCAGATGTTGACGGCGAATACACCGACATTACCTTCCTCGACCCCAAAACCAACCGTATTATGACAAAGACCTATTACACGTCCACGCTCACCTACGGTACGCAGCGCTACGACAAGGGCGACAACCGTACCTACTACGAAGGCTGTACCTTCAACATGACGGAGAGGTGAGCCTATGCGTATTTGTACTGAGCGCTGGACGAAGCTCGCGGCGCGCGGGCGGTTTCGGTTTGATGCAAAGGCACGGATCAATAACAAGGATTACACTGTTATTTCCGCGCCGCGCATCGACCGTTCTCTTATGCCGTCCCCGCTGTCCGTGGGCAACTGCATATCGGCTACACTGAATCTGTCGATCCTAACGGACGACACCATCACCGCAAAAAGCCCCGTCGTCATCATGGGCCGTCTGACGAATGACAAAACTGCCACCGAGTGGAAGGAGTTCGGCACATTCTACATTGACCAGCGTGACACCAGCTTTGCGGGACTTGTGACCATCGACTGCTATGACGCCATGCTCAAGACCAACCAGAACTATCTGGACGGCAGCGACACCGCCGCCAACTGGCCGAAAAGCATGAAGTCTGTCGTGGAGGAGATCGCATACCGAATCGGCGTCGGAATTGACCTGCGAACGCGGATCAAGACCGGCGCTGATTACGTTGTACCGTACCCCAGCGGAAAAACCATGTCGCAGGTGCTGGGGTATATCGGGGCCTGCCACGGCGGGAACTGGATCATCACAGAAGAAAACCTGCTGCGGCTGGTTCCGCTCACAACCGCCCCCGACGAGACGTTCCACGTCATCGACGAGGACTACAACAAGATCACGCTTGCCAACGGCGCGGGCAATCAGCCAGTGCGTCTGGCTTACAAGGAGCAGACCATCTTCAACGCCGTGCTCCCTGTCCCGTCTGGTGTGCTGCCCGGCAGCAGCGATAACGTGCAGCGGTCCTACTTCATCACCGATGAAAAGGGAAACAAAATCGTCACACCGGAGGGCTACTACCTTGTGTGGGACACCGACGCCAATATGGCGAAAAAGGTTTCCTTGCAGGCGGGCGTTATCAATATTCCCGTCGTCTGCGGCGAAATCACGACCGGCACGCAGATCACTGTGACCGGCGTGACACTCAACAGTGACAGCGGGGAGAGCTACACGGCGGGGAACGACAACGGAACGATGCTCACCATCGACAGCAACCCATACGCCACACAGGGCATTTGCAATGACCTGTACACGGCTTTTAACGGGCTGGTGTATTTACCCTTTACGGCAACAAAATCGCTGTACGACCCGGCTACAGAGCTGGGCGATCAGGTAAAAATCGGCGAGCTTGTCCACAGCGTCATGTTCAACGTCAAGCTGACCCTTGACCACAATTTTCGGGCGGACATCGAAGCCCCGAACAGCGAAGAACTCAGTGAGGAATACCCGTATCTGTCCGAGGTGCAGCACCTGAAGCAGACCACGGAGGAACTGAACGGCGCGATTCAGAACGCCGCAAAGGAGCTGGCGGGCAAGGTCGATGATACCGCGCTGGCGGCTGAGATCGAGCGCGCGCAGGGCGTGGAGGTCGCCCTCAGTGAACGTATAGGTAGCGAGGAAAACCGTGCCAAAGGCGCAGAGGACGGCCTGTCCAAGCGCATAAAGAGCATTGAGGATTCCTCTCCCGGCGCTCTTGCACAGCGTGTCTCTACGCTGGAAGGCACCGTTTCGGGGCATACACAATCCATCTCCGCGCTGAACACAGCGATTTCCAACCATGCGTCGGACATCTCGCAGCTTGTGCGGCGTGTGCAAAACGCCGAGGACGACATCGACGCACTACAATCCACCGTAGGCGGGCATACGACAGCACTTTCGGAGGTGCAGGGCACCGTTACCGACCTGCAAACGCGCCTGACCACCGCCGAGGGTACCGTCGCGTCGCACGACACCGCAATCTCGACGCTTCAGACAAAGGTGTCCAATATTGAGGCCGCCTTGATCGACATCTATACCCGGCTGAACGCGCTTGACAGCGGCGGCACCGGAACTTAACCATAAGGAGGAAGAACATGGCTGACAAAAGAATCGCTGATTTTGCGACGCTTGAGGAAGCACAGGACGACGATCTCCTGCTTGTCTCGTCCGAAGGCGAAACCTATAACATGAAATTCGGCACCTTCAAGACGGCTGTGCAGGGCGACGCAGACCGCGCCGCTGCGGCAGCGGAGGCCGCCAAAGCCGCCGCCCAGCTCGCAACCGGTGTGTCCGACGAGGCCCTGAAGGCCGCCGAAGCTGCCGAAGCTAAGGCGCAGGATGCCAAAACGAAGGCGGCGCAGGCAGCGGCCAATGCACAGGCGGCAGCACAGTCCGCGAACTCTGCGCAGGAATCCGCCGCACGCTCTGAGCAGGCGCTTCTGGACGCGACGGAAGCCGTCGCATCCGTCAATGAGTTCGCCAAAGATTTCAACAACCTGAAAACTACCGTAAAGGGCAAGGTTGACGACGCCTATGTTGAGGACGGCTATCTGTATATGACCGCCGACGACGAGGTCGTTGTCGGCCCTCTGGGGCCGTTCTCCGGTGGCGGCGGAGGTGGCGGCGGGGACGTCGGTTCCCTAATCCGTATCGTCAATAAGCTGACCTCGCGGGCATTCTCCGTGATGAACGGCGCGACCGTCGAGATCAAATTCAACTGGACGTCCACCGATACTTCCGACGAGCAGCCCACGGGCGACGGCTCGGCAACGTGGCGCATCAACGGGACGAAGGTAGCTACACAGGCGGTGTCGCAGGGCAATTGCACCTTCGACGCCACGAAGTATCTCACCCCCGCAAGCGCAAACACGATCAAGCTCACCATTGAGGACGCCTACGGCAATAACAAGTCCTTCACATGGACCGTCACCGTGTCCACCTACGATCTGGCATGGAATCTCGGCACCCTCGCTTTCCACGGGTCCAGCGTGTTTACCGTGCGCCTCACGCCCACCGGAGAGGGCACAAAGACCATTCACATGACCGTAGACGGCACGGAGGTTTTCACCCGTGAGGTCGCCACTACGGGGCGCTCCGTCACCGCGACGATTGACCCCACAGCGCTTGAGCTGACACACGGCGCGCACACCGTCGAGGCGTGGCTTGAGGTCACGGCAGGCGGCGAGGTCGTCACGACTACGCACCTGCGCCATGTCGGCATCTGGACGAAGGCGGGCAACAATACGCCGGTTATCGCAGTGTATCAGAGCGCAATCGAAATCCAGCAGTTCGGGACCGGAAGCATCAATTACATGGTGTATGACCCCACCAGCACTACGGCGACTGTCCGCCTGCTGGAAGGCTACAACACCCTGTCCACGCTGACCGTTGACCGCACCATTCAGACGTGGGCGTACCGCGCTACTACGGTCGGCACGATCAACCTCTCTATCCGCACCGGCGAGAGCGTCGTCGCGCCGATCACCGTCACCTGTACCTCTCTCGGCTATGACATCAATCCTGTCACGACCGGCCTTGCCGTTGATCTCGACCCCACGGGACACAGCAACAGCGAGACGACCGCAAAGCAGTTCGGTTACAAGGACGGCGACGGCACAAACCATCCGCTGACCTTCAGCTCCAATTTCGATTGGATCAACGGCGGATTTCAGATCGATGCGGAGTGCGTCACCGGCTTTGTGGTCAAGCGCGGCACCTATGTTCAGCTTGACCGCAGCCTGTTCAATGACAATGCCGCGACCTCCGGCAAGGAAATCAAGGTTGTGTTCAAGGCTACCAATGTCCGCGACTACGACGCTGAGTTCCTGACCTGCGTATCGGGCGGCATCGGCCTGAAACTTCAGGCACAGCAGGCAGTTTTCAGCTCCGAGTTGACCAACATCGAAATCCCGTACTGCGAGGACCGTAAAATCGAGCTGGACGTCAGCATCGAGGCCAGCAACGAAAACAAGCTGGCCGTAGTCTGGCTTGAAGGCGTGCCGTCCAGAGCATTTGCGTACACCGCAAACGATAACTGGATGCAGTCCGACCCGCAGAACGTGAAGATCGGCTCCGACGACTGCGACATCTGGATTTATCGCCTGAAGATGTACAGCCACAGCCTCACACGGTATGAAATCCTTGACAACTTCGTCGCGGACTGCGGAAACACCACGGAAATGGTCGCCCGCTACCTCCGCAACCACATCTTCAACACGGACGGCTCTATCAATGTCAATGATCTGGCGGCGGCAAATCCGACGCTGCGTATTCTCAAGATCGGTGCCGACCGCATGACCGTTGGCAAGTCCGACGAAGTGGTCTGCACGGTCGATCTCGTCTATACGGACGGCGGCAGCACCTACAACTTCCACGCGACCGGTGTCATTATGAAGGGTCAGGGTACGTCCTCCGCCGCATACGGCGAAGCCGCCCTCAACCTCGACCTTGATTTCAGCAAGGCCATTTGGGAGAACGGCGCAGGTGAGCGCATCGAGACGTTTGCCATGACGGAAAACGACATTCCTGTGTCGTACTTCAATATCAAGCTGAACGTGGCGTCCAGCGAGAACGCGAACAACACCGTTCTGGCCGACGACTACAACAACTTCCAGCCCTTCCTATCCGAAGGCCGCCGTGCTGACGCCCGCGTCCGTGATACCGTCAAGGGCTACCCCTGCGCCGTATTCTTCACCAACACCGGCACAAACGCCGTGAGCGTCGGCGCACGGTCTGTCGGCGCAGGCGCGACGATCCTGTACGGCAATGGCGATATGAACAACTCGAAGAAAAACTTTGCAGTGTTCGGCCAGACCGGCGAGCATCCGCTTCAGTGCTGCGTTGAGATTTCCAACAACATTGCCAGCCAGTGTCTGTTCAAGTCTGCTGACCTCACCTCGGAGACGTGGGACGGCAACGGGGCCTTTGAGTTCCGCTATCCCAAGAATCCCACCGCAGAGATGAAAGCGGCGTTCCAGACCATGCTGTCGTGGGTGGTTTCCACCGATACCACCGCGCCGACCGGCAATGCACTCAGCGCACCCGTGACCTACGATGGGACGACCTACACGAACGACACGAAGGAGTACCGGGCGGCGAAGTTCAAGGCTGAAGTCGGCAACTACTTCACCGTGGACAGCCTGCTCTATCACTACCTGTTCACCGAGCGCCACTGCATGATCGACAACCGCGCTAAGAACGTTTTCATTTCCTATGAATATGATCCTGACGTGCAGGATTACCGCTGGAACGTCTGCAAGGACTACGACAACGACACCGCAGACGGAAACGACAACGAAGGCGGTCTGACCTTCAGCTACGGTCTTGAGGACACTGACAGCGTGGGAACGAAGCCCGTATTCAATGCGTCCTCCTCCGTGCTCTGGTGCAACGTCCGTGACTGTCTCGGCGCAGAGCTGGAAGCCATGTTCAAGGACCGCGAGGCGGCGGGCGCGTGGAGTGCTGAACGCATTCTTGCCAAGTTCGCCGCGCATCAGGCGGCGCGCCCGGAAGCGCTGGTGGCCGAAGATATGTGGGGCAAATACTTCACGCCCTATATCAACAACGGCAACACCGCGTACATTGATATGATGCAGGGCAACAAGACCGACCAGCGTACCCAGTTTGAGACATACCAAGAGGGCTATATGTCCTCCAAGTATTACGGTTCTGTGGCCGTGAACGACAAAATCCAGTTCAGAGGCAACACCCCGAACGAGTGGGCGGGCGTCACGCCGACCGGCAACTTCTCCATCACCCCGTATGCTGATTGCTACATCATCGTCAAATACGGCTCCTACAGCGTCCGTAAGCGCGCGAAAAGAGGCACGGCATATGAGATCATCTGCCCCGTTCAGGAGGCGCTGAGCGACACGGAAATCTATGTCTACCTCGCTTCCAACGTGGTTGAGATCAGCTCCATTGCCGGTCTGTATTGCCAGTTCATCGACCTTCAGGGCGCACGCCGCCTGCGCAGCTTCACCGCAGGCGCAGAGGCGGACGGCTACACGAACAAGAACCTGACGTCTATCAGCGTCGGCGCGAACACGCTGCTTGAGTACCTCGACCTGCGCGGTACGCCGGAGCTGAAGCAGGCACTTGACCTGTCTGCCCTCACCTCCCTGAAAACGCTCCTGCTGACCGGCAGCGGCATTACCGGCGTAACCTTTGCGCTGGGCGCTCCTGTCGAGACGGCCAAGCTCTGCCCGCTGAACAGCCTGATTGCCCGGCAGCTCTCGCACCTGACCGCATTTGCTATGGACGGCTCCAACCTTCGCACAATTTGGGTCGAGGACGCCGCAGCAATCGACACCTACGCGCTTGTGAGCGCGGCGGCAAGCCTCAGTCGTGGCCGCCTGCCGGATGTCAGTTGGTCGATGAACGACGCCGACGTGCTGCTTCGCCTGAAAGACCTTGCCGGTCTGGATGAGACGGGCAACCCCGCTACGGAATTCGTCCTCAAGGGCGCGGCGCATATCGCAGTCGTGTCGCAGGCCGAATTGACCACTATCATGGCGCGGTTCCTCAATCTGTCCGTGACCTACGATCAGATGGTCAGCTCCTGCACCGTCACATTCAAGAACTACGACGGCACGGTCCTGAATACGCAGACCGTCCGCAAGTACGGCGCAGCGAAAAACCCCATCACTGCCGGTCTGATCGACACGCCCGTCAAGCCCTCCACCGTTGATAAGGTGTTTACCTTCATCGGCTGGGATCAGCAGCTCACCTACATCCTCGAAGACCTCGTTGTGACAGCGCAGTATTCGGAGGCAACGCGGTATTACACCGTCCGTTGGTACAATGGCACCCAGCTTTTGCAGACTGACACTGTGGCGGCACATGACGGCGTTTCCTTCCGTGGCGGTGAGCTGACGTCCTCCACCGGCTCTATCTGGATGGGCTGGGACGCGCTGACGAACGATGTCACCAGCGACATTGACGTTCACGCAGTGTTCATTACGCCCACGCTGCCGGACACCGTAGCAACCAACTTCGACTACCTGTACAGCGACGACGCGAACGACAACAGCGGCTACACGCTGGCGGAGTTCTACGGCATTATGGAAACGGGGAAGGCGAAGGATTACTTTGCAGTCGGTGACAAGATCAAGATTGTTCCGACGACCACGGTATTTGCCGACACCTCTATCATCATGCAGGTCGCAGGCTTCAACCACTTCAAGAAGAAGGACAGCGACGATTTCGCCGGTGTCGTCTTTGCCATGCTGGGCATCATGAATGCTACCCACCAGATGAACAGCCAGAACACCAACGTCGGCGGCTGGGCATCCTGCGGTATGCGGACGTGGCTCAATGAAACCATCTTTGCCGCGCTGCCGCGTCAGTGGCAGTCCATGATTAAGATAGTTCAGGTGAGGTCCTCCATCGGTGACACGAAGGCAGACATCAGCACCAGCAACGACCGCCTGTTCCTGCTGTCCCGCGCCGAAGTTGGCTTCAATGTCAACGACGTACCCTATAAGGACGAGGTAGACCCCGACGCCGAAAACGTGACCTTCGCACTGTTCACCGATAACAACAGTCGTATCAAGAAAACGTACAACGGCACCGGTTCTGCTTCTAACTGGTGGCTGCGGTCGCCTGAGGCGTCCGGCTCGTCGTCTTTCGCCCATGTGTACTACACCGGTATCAGCCTCAACTACTACGCGTCCAACTCCTACGGGGTGGCGTTCGGCTTCTGCATATAATCTGTGCATCTTGGGTATCTGGCCCCCTTTGTGGGGCCAGATACCGACGCACTGGCTCCCGGCCTACGCCCCTATATCGCCGCGTAAGCGGCGCGCGAAAATTTTGAAAATTCACACTTCTCGTCTGGAAATTGGGGGGGGCGTGTGATATAATATAATTTACGAACTTTTCAGCAAAAATGAGGTGGTGCCCTTGTCTGTAATCAAAAGCAAGCGCTCTACGTCCGACATGGAGTTTCTGGCAACCGCAAGGAAGTTAGAAATTTACACGATTCAAAAATGCGTGAATTTCCCGAAGCGATACACCTTTTATGTATCACAGCCTTTGGCCGCTGCGGCGACGCGCATTTATGAGGACGTCAAGAGAGCAAACAGCATATACCCCTTGAATCAGCATGAGGTTCAGATCAGGCGCGACTACTTCCTACACGCCAACGCTGAGCTTCAGAGCATGATTTCCCAGCTTGAGGTGGCGCAGGAGCTGTTCGGTATCGAAATGGACACCCTGAAATACTGGATGGACATTGTAGACACCGAAATTCGGCTCGTGAAAGCCGTACTGAAAAGCGACAGGGCGCGGTACAAAGACCTGCCCTGATAAGATCATAGGTTAAGCGCTGCACAAATTGCCAGTTCTTCGACGAGGTTGACTTCTAACTGGTGGCTGCGGTCGCCTGAGGCGTCCGGCTCGTCGTCTTTCGCCAATGTGAACAACAACGGTAACAGCAACAACAACAACGCGTCCAACTCCTACGGGGTGGCGTTCGGCTCCTCTCGTGCCAGACAGAGTAGCTTTCGGAGTGAAATCCGTGCAGAGTGGAGAGAAGGAGTGCTTGACCTTCCTGCAAAGGTAAATATATGCCCTGATGCGTCCGGGCGGACGCTGCTTGCATGGTACGGATTGCAGGTCATTCCGTATTTCATGCCCGGTGACGCTATGTGCCTACTGCAACCTGCCAACAGGCATACGGGGCAAGCGAGGTTTCTTATGACAAGCGAAGAACGTAGAGAAGCAAGGTATCAACGCCGCGCTGCCGCACGGCGGGCAAAGCGGGACGCCGCCTGCGCCGAGCACGATAACTACGACGAGGTGTTCAGCTATAAGCACCTCTATCAATCGTACAAGTGCTGCCGTCGCGGTGTGTCGTGGAAGGCCAGTGTCCAGAAATACACGGCCAACGCGCCGCTGAACATCCTGCACACATACAACCAGCTTGCAGCCGGAAAATTCAAAAGCCCCGGCTTTTACGAGTTTGATTTGTATGAGCGCGGGAAGCATCGTCATATCCGCAGCACGGTCATAAGCGAGCGTGTCGTTCAGCGCTGCCTGTGCGACAATGCCCTTGTGCCGGTCCTTGAGCGCACATTCGTCTACGACAACGGCGCGTCCATGAAGAACAAGGGCTACGATTTTGCCATGCGCCGGATCACGCAGCATCTCCATGAGCACTACCGGAAATACGGCAATGAGGGCTATATCCTGCTGTTTGATTTCTCTAAATTCTTCGACAACGTTTCCCATGAGGTCGTGAAAGCGATCCTGCATAAGGAATTCACCGACGAACGGCTTCTTGCGCTCACAGAGCATTTCATCGACGCTTTCGGCGATAAGGGTATGGGGCTGGGCAGTCAGATCAGTCAGGTGCTGGCCCTCGCCTCTGCAAACCGTCTTGACCACTATGTCAAGGAGGTTTTGCAGGTGCGCGGCTATGGCCGGTACATGGACGACGGCTACCTGATCCACACATCTAAAGCCTATCTTCAAAACTGCGTGGCACATATCCGGGCGATATGCGCCGAGCTTGGCATTACCCTGAATGAGAAGAAAACGCAGATCGTCAAGCTGAGCCACGGCTTTTCTTGGTTGAAGGTGCGTTTCTTCATCACAAAAACCGGCAAGGTCGTCCGGAAAATCTATAAGCGCAGCGTCACGAAGATGCGGCAGAAAATGAAAAAGCTACACAGGAAATACCTGCGCGGTAAAATGACCTTCGCGGACATCTATGCGACGTGGCAAAGCTGGCGCAGCTATGCCGCGCGATTCAACGCATGGCACACCGTTCAAAACATGGGCGCACTGTACACCAACCTTTTTATAAACAGCAAGGAGGACTGCTATGGTCTACTTCAAAATCCTGTCTGCTGACGGCACGGTCAAAAGCGTAGAAGCGCTTGCCGATCCCGTCTACGTCTGTTGGCAGACCCGCAACGGCATTCTTATCCGGTGCGACAAACGGGACGCGCAGGGCGTCATGTCCGGCGACGGGAACACAATCTATCAGCTTCAGGGGAAGCAGCTAAGCGGCGTTGAGAGTGACGAACTTCTCAGCGCCGTTTCTATTACCCTTGCAGAATATGAGGAGCTTGCGGCACAGGTCGGCACCACGGACCCCGACGACGATACGCCGGTCAATCCGCCCGACGACCCCGGAACGGAAATCCTCACCCGCGCGCAGCTCACCGAAAAGGTACTGGCCCTTGAAGACGAGCTGGCAGCGGCAAAAATCCTGCTGGGGGTGACGGACGAATGACGCTGAAAGCCCTCGCACAAAAACTGCGGCCCCTGATCGAAACCGCAGCACAAAGCCTTGATGACACGACCGCCCTTGAGGCGGTCGAACTTTTTCCGGCGTGGAAGACCGGCACCGTGTACACAACGGGGCGACGGGTCCGACATGGCGGGATTCTTTATACCGTTTTGCAGGATCACACCGCGCAAGACAGCTGGACGCCCGATGCGGCACCGTCCCTTTTCGCAAAGGTGCTTATCCCTGATCCCGACGTTATCCCCGAATGGGAGCAGCCGGACAGCACCAACCCTTACAAGAAGGGGGATCGCGTCCGATTTAATGGAAAGGTTTACGAGAGCCTTATAGATAACAATGTGTGGTCGCCTTCTGCTTATCCTGCCGGTTGGAGGGAGGTGTCCGCATGACCCTGAAGGATCTTCTTCTGGGCGGCAGCGGCGGTCTGTTCGCGCTGCTGACCATCCTGCAAATCAGCCCCATCAAGATCAACCCGTGGTCTGCGCTGGCCCGCTCGATTGGCCGGGCGCTCAACAAAGATGTTCTGGACCGGCTCACCACTTTGGAGGTCGAACAGAAGGAAATCAAATCGGAGCTGGCCGCCCAAAAGGCGCTTTCCGATAAGCGCGAGGCCAACGGCTGGCGAGCAGACATCCTCCGCTTCAACATGGAGCTTGTCGAGCATACACGGCACACGCGGGAGGACTACATCGAGATTTTGGACGTCATCGACAAGTACGAAAAATACTGCGACAGCCACAAGGACTACGAAAACAACCGTGCCGTCCATGCAATCGCCAATGTTGAGCGCTGCTACGACGACCGGCTGAAAAATAATGACTTTGCATAAGGAGGAAATCACTATGAGCCCCAAAACCGAAACCACCATCGAAACCACCGAGGCGGAACTGACCGCCGAAGCTCTGGACGAGCTTTCCAACAACAAAGGGGAGGACTAAAACATGAGTTACACAAATTCACCGATGGTGAGCTACACGAAGCTCAGCCCGAACCACAGCGGGCAGCGTACCCACAGCATCGACCGCATCACGCCGCACTGCGTGGTCGGCCAGTGCAGCGTGGAGACGCTGGGCCGCATCTTCACGCCGACCTCCAAGCAGGCCAGCAGCAACTACGGCATCGGCCTTGACGGTCGTGTCGGTATGTACGTTGAGGAGAAAAACCGCAGCTGGTGTTCCTCCTCCAATGCCAACGACCAGCGGGCCGTCACTATCGAGTGCGCCAGCGACAGCACAGAACCGTATGCGTTCAAGGATGTGGTCTATCAGACCCTCATCAAGCTCTGCGTGGACATCTGCCAGCGCAACGGAAAAACCAAGCTGCTTTGGCTGGGCGACAAGGACAAGACCCTGAATTACACCCCCAAGGCCGACGAAATGATCCTGACCGTCCACCGCTGGTTTGCCAACAAGAGCTGCCCCGGCAACTGGATGTACGCCCGCATGGGCGATCTCGCCGCGAAGGTCACTGCGGCGCTGGGCGCTGCGGCGAAGCCCACTACCCCTACCACTCCCAGCACCATCAAGAAGGGCGACGTCGTGCGCATCCTGTCCGGCGCGACCTACTACAACGGCAAGGCTGTCCCGAACTGGGTAGCCGCCAAGCAGTGGATCGTCCGCGAGATCAGCGGCGACCGCGCCGTCATCGACAAGAGCGTGGACGGCAGGAATGCCATTTGCAGTCCTATCAACGTCAAGTTCCTGTCCGTCGTGGGCGGGGCGGCTACACCGACGCCCAGCTTCAGCGCGTACCGCGTGAAGATCACCGCCGACGCCCTGAACATTCGCAAAGGCCCCGGCACTGGCTACGGCACGAACGGCTGCATCCGTGACCACGGCGTTTATACCATCGTCGCGGAGAGCACGGGCACCGGCGCGACCAAATGGGGCAAGCTCAAATCCGGCGCAGGCTGGATCAGTCTGGATTACACCAAAAAGGTGTAAATACATATCGAAAAGGAGAATATCACCATGACTAACGTTATCATCGAAAATCTTGTGCAGATCGCGGCAACCCTGCTCATTACCCTGATCGGTGTTCTGGGCGCGTGGCTGTCTACCAAGCTCGCCAAGCGCGAGGAGCTGAAGAACATTTCTACGGCTACCAATGAAGTCATTCACGCCGCCCAGCAGACCGTCCTTGAGCTTCAGCAGACCACCGTGGAGGGCATGAAGAAAGCCCACGAGGACGGCAAGCTGACCAAAGACGAAATTACTGAGCTGGGCAAGCTGCTTATTGACGGCGCTATGGCTAAGATGTCCGACACCTCTAAAAACCTGCTCAACGCTGCTGGTGTGGACATTTCCGCTATCATTCGCGGCGCGGGCGAAGCCCTCATTGCGCGGATGAAATAACTCGCTGCGCCGGTGTAACATTCTGCTGAAAAGCGGTGTTACACCGGCTGGAAATGTTACAAAAGTCTGTAACACTGTAACGCTGATGTTACACGCAAATGTTACGGCTGAAAGCCTTGAAATCGGGCGCTTTTCAGCATTTGTAACATTGTAACATAATTTTCTAATATACCTGTTGAAATAAAGGGCGCAAGGCGTACATATACGTCATAGCGCCTTTGCGCGCCATATGCACACGCGTATAGGGAAAAAGGCCCTCGGATGTTACAAAAGCATCCGGGGGCCTTATTTTTTTTGCTTTCTTTGACGGCAGAAAAAAATAAATTCAAATATTTGCTCCTCGCCTCTTGACAAGTTCAAATGTTTGCACTATACTAATAGCATGCGGAGCAATTATTTGAACTCAACAGGAGGACAAGAACATGAAGGTCAAAGAAACGCGCTGGATGGACATGGACGATCTGCGGGGGCTGTGCATCAAGCACGGGTGGTTTACGCGGGGTGACTGCAAAGCCTACAACAAGCTGCTGAAAATGCCGTATGACGCTAAAGGCAAACTGCGGAACATCACCACGACGATTCTCTGCAACATGGCACAGGCCATCACGCAGTACAGCGATCCTGAAACCTATGAAATTCTTGAGTTTGAAGGCATCCTGTATTGTCTCGGCGAAATCTGCCACACCTGCTTTTCCGTTGAAGACTGAATGGAGGTAACGAAAATGTTCAAGATCAACAGCTACACCGATCTGAAGGTCGCCTACGAAATCCTTGAGATCGCTTATGAGAGCGGCAGGAGCCAGAAGGCCGCCGACCTCAAGCGCGAAATGCGCGCGTTCTTCCACCGTCCCGTCTCCGAGCGCCGCATCATTCAGGATGATGGCATCGACGGCTATACGGAGCTGCTGCCGCTGCCTGAATACATCGAGACGATGGACGAGGCCGTCAGCTACTTCGAGGACTACGAATACCGGCACTATTACCCGTCTGCCTACGACTGCACGGGGCAGGCGTTTACGAGCTGGTACAAGGTTTTCGTTCGTGGCGGACGCTTCTGGGCGTACCACCGTGTCAGTGTGGATGTTTGAGAGGAGGATAACGAGAGTGAGATATCTGGTTCAGGCCATTCTGATTGATGGCGATATCGAAACTGTGGTTGGCAGCATAAAGAGCGATGACTACAAGGCCGCCGCCACATTCCTGATGATGATGCACCGCCACAGCTACAAATACCTTTACCGTGCGATGGACATTGAAACCGGGGAAATCGTGATGTCAACAACAAAGAACGAATTCCAATGAGCCGAAACGCCCGTTTGGGCGTCTGCCGGAACCGCCCCACCGGCACTGAAGATGGCAGGGCAACGGAGGTAAAACATGAAAACATATGTAGTCTATTTCTTCATCAAGGCAAACCGGACAGAGTATCTGGCCGACGTCGCTGTCGAAGCTCCTACGGCAAAAGCTGCCTGCGCGCTTTGCAAGGACTGGTATTTCAAGACGACCGGCAAGAACGCTTTCCGGCCCACAACGAAGCTGAGCGACGAAGACCGGAAGTGGTATGAGGACCATAACCGCATCAAGCACTTCGACGCGACGCTGAAGCAGAATGGAGAGAAGTAATGAAACTGGATCGAACGCTGTTCAAAGAGGTCAAAGCACTGGCCGGTAATGGAAGCCGGGAGGCAAAATTCGCCCTGCTGCGTCGGATCGACGCAGCGAGGACGGACCTCTCGACACCGAAGGCCCGCGAGAATTTTAACGCCTGTCTGTCTAAGCACGGCAGGGCGGTTGTTGCGGTCTGCGTGGCCGCCACGCTGGATGCCCGAAAAGACCGTCTGGACTGCTGGAACTGGGTCTGGGCATACGAGGTCCTGTCGGCTCTGCCCCAGAGTATAACGCTACGCAACCTTGAGCGCGCCCACATCGAAGACGGTCTGCACCCTACCGCCATTTGCGATTATGCCGGTCCCTTCATCCGACTGACGACCGAAGAATAGGAGGTGTTATGTATGGCAACCTATGAGATCATCCGCGAGGCATACGACGTACCGGCCTGCTGGGAAACGACCCTCGGCGGTCAGCGCTGGTGGATCACCCGCACGGCGGAGTTTTCCTTCTCTGTGGAAACCTGCCTTGAGGTGCAGTACGGCGACATCGAGGTTGCGGCCGTTAAGATGTGCCGCAGTCTGGCAGCCGCGCAGAAGTGGCTGGAACAGCACTGGCGTGACTGGGTGCCGGACGAACGGTGCGAGAGCTACACACGGGAGGGAACATTGTGAGGATTGCAGATCAGAAGCGCGCGGACTTTGTGAAGCGGTTTCGCAGCCTGTCCCGTCGTTTCCCGCTGTGGCAGGTGTGGAGCGACTTCATCACCATGTTCGCCATTGCGCTTTCCAACGCTGTAGATAGTCGATACCGCACGGAGCGCGAGGCAATGTATAAGCGGATCATCGAGAAGTACGAGAAGGCAGAGCGCACAGTGTTCCCTGAACTGGTAGAGGATGTGGTCAACGCCTTCGACGCCGACCGGGAGCAGGATTTTCTGGGCAGCGCGTACATGGAATTGGAACTCGGCAATCACTGGATCGGCCAGTTCTTCACGCCCTATGACATCTGCCGCTGCATGGCGGAGATTACCACCGGTGACGTTGTAGAGCAGATCAACCGCGACGGCTTCGTCACGCTGAATGACTGCGCGTGTGGAGCGGGGGCTACACTGATCGCGGCGGTGAATCAGATCGAAAAGCAGCTGTTTGAGGCAAAAAGCCCGCTGCGCTGGCAGAATCACGTCCTTGTGACGGCGCAGGACCTCGACTTCACAACGGGGATGATGTGCTATATTCAGCTCTCGCTGCTGGGCTGCGCGGGTTACATCAAGATCGGCAACACCTTGACCGACCCCATGCACGACGGAGACGACCCTACGGCCTACTGGTACACGCCCGGCTACTTTTCGTCCGTGTGGCAGCTTCGGCGTATCTTCCGGAGCATGGACAGACTTTTCAAGGAGGCGGGATAATGCACAAATATGTGAGGTCCGGGAAATTCAAGAATACGAACTGCGGGTATGCGCTGGTGCGCGGCATCGTGTTCGGCTCGATCTATGAGGCGGAGGAGTATTGCACCGCCAAAGGGTACGACCCTGACGTCTGGATCGAAGCTGACAGTGACGCGGTGCTTTCGAGGTGCCAGCAAATCGCGCGTGCCGCGTTGCCGTGTCTCTGTCAGGCCCTTGAGGAGCAGAGGATTTTGTGCGAAACCCTCGGTCATGAAGCCAGAGCAGAGGCCGCAGCTTTGGAAGCGGCAGAAGAGAAGCACGAATTGGGCTGGAAAGTTCACCGCGACTGGCTGCAACACGCAGCGGGCAAAGTGGGCGGCTGTTATGACAGCATGGAAATCATCCATAGACGTATCACAATGTTTGAAAGAATTATCCGGATCAAACCTACACCGAAGGAGGCACCGCACCGTGAAAAAGAGCATAGCTGAAGCCCGGCAGCGGGCGTTGGAAAACAGCGAAGTCGCGCCGGGTATTCTGATCCGGGTGATGGATAAGCCGCACCAGCACGCCGTCATCTGTTCTCACCCGAAGGTTTACCGTGAGAGGGTGCTTGACGGCTGGCACACAGTCGCGGCATTTCGGAACGGCGAGGAGTTGAAAATATGACCGACCGGGAAATCGTCGCGGCCTGCGCTGTGGATTTCCGACGCAAGGCGCAGGAGGCATACGACGCCTACCAGAGCACCGGCATGAAGCGGTATGACAATGCCTATCACAAATACGAGGCTCTGGCAGACGCCCTTGACCGTGACGTTCAAAAAGCCGACACCCGGCAGGCCGCCGCGTCCCTCAAATCCGAGTTGATTATGCTGGCATCGGCGGCAAGCAGGGCGAAGCTGCCCTCCGCGCCGGAAGGTGCGCTGCTGGCGCTGGCGAAAGAGGTTATTGCAGTCGGACGACTGTACGGCTATGACGGGAAGGAGATGGACGCATGAGCAGCGGAATAACCATTGTCTGTCGGGAGGTGTGCCGACAGACCGGCGCTGTGACGGCGTATATCTGCAAGAAGGACGTTGAGGACCGCGACCTTCACCTTGTCAGCATTCGTGGCAGGATAAATCCGGAGTTGCAGTATTACGCCGTCCGTACCTGCGTTGCGGACAATACAGAGGAGCTGGAAGACCTGTTGCGGTTTCTCAAGCGCCGCAAACTTACCGAGGCTGACGTGAGCCGCTACGGCGGGATCGTTCGGCTGTGAAAGCTACACGAAGGAGGAAAATAAAATGAAATACAACAGCGTTGAGGAATGGAAGGCGGAGGCGACGCGCCGATTTGGTCCTGATATGCTCAAGTGGCGCTTCCGCTGCCCTGTGTGCGGTCACGTCGCGTCCGTGCAGGACTTCAAGGACGCCGGGGCAAAATCTCCAAGCTGTGCCTATCAGGAGTGTTTGGGTCGATACACCGGCAAGGGCACGCCGAAGAAGGGCGACAGCAGCGGCTGTAACTGGGCGGCCTACGGGCTGTTCGGCATCCCTGCTGAGCATGACATCGTTGTCGTGGCTCCCGGCGACCAAGTGGACGTGTACCCGTTCGCAGACGGAGAGCAGGAGGTTGACAATGGTTGATTTAAGGTCCTGCCCATTCTGCGGCGGGAATGAAATCATCATTCGCCCAGTGTACTACGCGGGGATCGTCAATCCACGCTTTTACGCACAGTGCCGAAGATGTTTTGCACAGACTGCGCCAAAGTGGACAACGAAGCTGGGCGCAGTCAAAGACTGGAATAGGAGAGCCGACAATGGTTAAAAATCTGAATCACGAAACGGCGAGTGTTTGTGCTTGCAATCACAAGAACCGGATAAAGACGCACTTCGCCAAAATTATCGTCAGCGGCACAAGTGAAAAGCCGTGTTACGACATCTTGTATTTCGATCCAACGGACCGAAAATACCACATTGGCTTTGGCTCGTATTGTCTTGATTATGTGTTTAAGTGGCTGGCGGAAGAATTTGAGATTGAGGAAATGGCCCCTACCGCCGATCTCGACTGTACCGGCTGCGTC
>ULXL01000808.1_pt1 | contig 33990 bp, 28 predicted proteins | sample 1961241 | NCBI WGS metagenome assembly ULXL01 (sample SAMEA4835837, study PRJEB28245) | human gut metagenome | biome: gut microbiome; material: fecal sample | place: Denmark | collected 2008
GATTATAAAAACTCCCCCAAAAACACCGCGTGCACAACACATTGTGTTGTGCACTGGAGTGTCGAAAAGGTGGCTGAGCGCCACTTTTTCGAGTTTTCTCATTTTTTATAGGCCCAGCAGCCAGCGCCAAACCGGCATATCCCCCGTCTTGGGCAGCACCATCACAGGGTAATCCACCACTATGCGTGCTCCTGCGGAAACAGTATACCAACCGTCCGCGTCGGGCTTCACCACCTTGCCGTTCTCCGTTACGATCACATCGCCGCTGCCCGCAAGCCGGAAGGTGAGCAGGCCGCCGCCCAGCCTGTATGAGAGTATCTCCCTGTTGGTGCGGTTGGTGATATCCACGCCGGACAGGCCGCCGGAGCCGCCGGAGGAAGAAGAGGAAGATGAGGAGCCCTTAGGCGTCCATTCCAGCAGGAAGGGCGAGAAGGAATCTGTTTTAAACTTAAGGCCGATCGGAGTGGCTTCAAGCGTCACGTTCTCATGCTTCACATGGTTTTCGTCGGTATAGTGAGTGAGCCTAACGGTGTAATCCTTGAAGTTATCATAGGTCATGTCTTCGGGGTAGGCAAGGTATACCTCCGCACCCGCTTCTCCGGGCTTCACTTCAAGCCCCGTAGTTTTGTCTATATATTTCAGCTTCATATACAGGTACTTGGTGTTAGAATTTGGATTCACGGCCTTCTGAATGGGTATTTCGGCCCTCAGTATCTCGTTACCTTTGCTGCCTGAAGCCACGAGCGTCGGATTGGTAACCGGTGCTTTGGGGTCCGTGCTCAAGGCGTCTGTTTCGACAGTCCTAACATACGGGTTTTTGACAAGGTAGAAGTACTCTCCTTTAATAAGGTTTTCATCTTCGTTATACCACTGGATTATGACTATATCGGCGAAGGTAACCTGGGTGTTGTTTACGGTATACACATACACGCCCTCCACCTGAGTACGGTTAAACAGCTTGCCGAAGGAGTAATAATAAGGCTTTGCAGCACCATCTTCAAATACACAATTTTCGAATGGTTGCTTTTCCAGCCATTCTTTTGTACTGTCAGCAAAAAAACCATCATAAAGGGGCGAGTGCTGGCCGGACATCTTGAAGTATGCGGCTCCCTCCGGAGGAGTTATCTCGTATATCAGATCATTTTGGCTCAGTTCATTCAGTTTGTCCGCATTGAGGCTGCCTGCGTTGCTGTCAGTCACCTTAAACAGCAGCTTGCCATCATCGTTATCGTACGAGAAGAAGCTGGTAAGGTTCCTATCTTGGACATTAATCCTTCCGCTGTCCATGGGAGCCCAGTGCTTCTGCCAGGGAACCCCTGCGCCGGTGGGGCAGTTGCTTATGGTTATCCTCTCGGTCTTGACGAGGTTTTCACCATCAAACCAGCATACCGTAAAGGATTCGGTCATAGACTGATTCTCTCGCGCTTCCACCGTCAGTTCGATGGCGCCGTCCGTTTCACTGATGGGGGCGGTTTCACCGTTTACCGTGGCGCGTGTCGCGTTGCCGGGATTAACGAGCCCGGTGATGGTATTGCCTTTGCCGTCGTTATCATATTGGAATCCACCTTCAATCTCATACCGCACGGTGCCGTCGGAATAGCTGCCCTTTACTCCGGCTTGGCCATCGAATATCACCCTGTTGTTTGCCGGGGAAGCGTTGGTAAGCTTTATGCCCGTGTCGGAGGAGGAGATGTTTACATCGAAGGTGACCCTGTGGAAATGATCGACGTTGTTATCGTCAAGCCACTTTATCAGCCAGCTAACCTTGCCGGACTGCGGCTCTATTATAACGTTGTTCCCCTCATACTTTACCTGGGCAATAACCAGGCCTTCATGGAAGTATTTGTATCCACCGTAGCCGCCTTCGCCGTCATTGAGGTTAACGTTGAAGTATTGCGCGTCCTTCAGGAATTTCAGGTCTTCCTCTACCGGTCTGCTTTCGTCGCCAAAGTACTCTATCTTGAAATAGTCCTTTGCGCTGCCGGGCAGATAGAACCATAAGGGCAGGAATATGCGGTTGTCCTCGCCGTATTTATAGAAAACCTCTTCCCACTTTTCCTTGGTAAGTTCATATTTCAGCTCAACACTGTTACCGCCATTGGGGATAATTTCTCTAACGCCGGTGACGGGTTCTTCTATAACGACCGGGGTATCGTAGGCGGCGAAGCTGTAGTAACCCTCCGGACGAACGGAAACCTTGAGGGTGTCCGTGCCAACGAGGAAATTTTCACCCGAATACCACTTTATTGTGTAATCTTGAGAAGCTCCGGCAGAAAGATCACCGATGTTTATGTTTGCAGAAGTGCCGCTGGTAATGCTGCCACCATCGATTTGATATGACGAAGCGTACTCGTTGGGCTTGGATACGGTTATAGCCGTACCATCTGCCGGCACGGCATCGAAAGCGACAGAACCGTGGTTGATACTTGCACCGATAGCGGCTATGCGATCTTTATCGGCGGGCACGGGATTATACGCAGGAATTATATCGTAGGTTATTTCGTCAGTGTAGAGAACTTTACTTGTATCAGCAACTTGTTTACCTTCTTCGTTCTTTGCCCCGTACCAGCTAAGTGTCATTTTGTCATGGTGGCCGTTGGATACTTCTGTCTTGAGGAATGGGCCGTCGAACTGATATCCGCCGGAAGCTGCGATCAAATTATCTTTGCGTGTCCCTGCAAAGGCAGCCCCTTCACACGGAACACCCAACGTCGTTTCGAGCCTGATGAATTCAACACCATTATATTTGCCAGGTTCATTTTTCCACTCGGGCTCCTCGGTAATGAAGTACGTCAACGCAATGGCGCCATTCTTTTCATCAACACTTTTAACGTCACATATACCTTGCAGGCATTTTAGATTACTTCTGTTTAGCGTAACCGTGCGTTCTCCCTCCGCCGCGGCAAAGCTCATGCAGCCCATGACCATGATAAGGGCAAGGACAAGCGCAAGTGATTTTTTCATATATTTCCCCCCTTGAAAAAAATTGGAAATGTAAATTGAAACGCAAGGCACCTGTGGCGGGGCGTGCGTCTAATATGGATTATAGAGCGCGAAAAGGCAAAAATCTTCGTTTTATAAACGAAATCGGCGGCCTTGACAAAAAAACAGTCAAGGCCGTATCATTAACTCAACATATCGCACGAAGAGGAATGCAGTTATGAAGGTCACCACCTCCGGCTTGATGGGCAGGCTGAAAACTACGAAATGCCTTGAAAACTATTTTAAAAACAACAGCGACAGCATGCTCGGCGATACGGTGGGCAGCTACCTTTCCCGCATCATGGCGGAAAAGGGCATGAACGCTTCCGGGCTGGCAGCAAAGAGCCATATGAGCAACTTCATATACCGGGTGCTGGCGGATCAGGCGGCGCCCAGCCGCGATGCGCTCATAGCTATTGCATTCGCCCTTGAGATGGACGTGGAGCAAACCCAATACCTGCTTCGCACAGGCAGCCATGCCAGGCTGGATCCCAGGATACACAGGGACGTCGCCGTGATATTCGCGCTGAACAGGGGCATGGACCTGCCCGCCTGCAATGATCTTCTCTACGAGGTGGGCGAGAAGACGATATGATAAGCGTAAAGGATAAGAAAGCGGACAAAGAGAGCATAAAGGAACGGTTCGGGGACGAGGGCGGCCCCTCCTTCATTTACGAGGACGGCAGGGTAAAAGCCGTAAGAAAAACGCTTCACCGGTCGCTGCTCAGCATATACTGCGCCCTTATGGATACAGACTGCCCCAGCCTGCCCAAGGTGCTTTCCATAGAGGCCACGGCAAAGAGCCTTACGGTGGTGGAGGAATACATACCCGGGCGCACCCTTCAGCAGGTGATAGACCAGCGGCAGGGGGCGGAGGAGGAAGCGGTATTTGCCCTGGGCCGGGATATATGCGCCGCCCTTCAGGTGATACATTCCATGACGCCGCCCGTGATACACAGGGATATAAAGCCCTCCAACATAATCCTTTCGGATTCCGGCAGGTATGTGCTGATAGATTTTGACGCCTCCCGTCGGTTCGCGGAGAAAGCGGCGGAGGATACCGTGCTGCTTGGCACCTTCGGGTACGCCGCGCCGGAGCAGTACGGCTTTTCCCAGACCGACGCCCGCAGCGATATATTCTCCCTCGGCGCTACAATGTGCGAATACCGCACCGGCCTCCCATACAGGAAGAATGCTGACGTTCCGGGTCGCCTGGGCGATATAATCTCAAAATGCACACGCTTCGACCCGAAGGACAGATACCAGAGCGCCGGAGAGCTTGCCCGCGCCCTTGAGGGCATGGAGGACGGCGTAAAAAAGAAAAAGCACTGGCCCGTATTTGCGGTTGCGGCTGCCGCACTGCTGTGCGCAGCGCTGATATCGTCGCTGAACAAAACCCCCGTTACAGAAGCGGCCGCAAATTCCGCCGGGAAAACGACGGTAAATGCCTCCCCTGACGCCGCTCCGGCTGCGGCGTCTGCTTCGCCTGTCATTTACGGCATGGTGGCCGGTGTGCCCGACGGCCTGAATGACTACATTACCACGGAAGACGGAATGGTGAAGCTGAGAGTTGTCTGGAACGGAACCGACCAGAACAGGATAAAGGTTTCTGCCGACGGGTCGGATATATCCATAAGAATAGCGGAGCCCCTTCAGGATGAGGACTGGCTCCCAATAAACGAAGAAAGGGGTCCGCTTTGTCCCACGCTTCGAATGCGCATAATGACTGCCTTGCCGGATGACCCCAATGTGGTAAGCTATCGCAGACGCATTACCCAGGACGAAGGCGAAAACTGCAATAACGGAGTGTATTCAGTTTTCAATAAGGACGGAGTAAGGATCAACTCGGTGGATGATAACTTCCTTTATGAGATGTATCGCTACGAAAACGGCAAGGGTGTGTTTCGCCGTTATGATTATCAATGGCTGGACAAGGACGGCAACGTAGTCGGAGAAGACAGCTTTTCCGTGACGGTGTCGCTAGATGAAGGAATAATATAATATTGTAATATACGTGATATTCCATCAGCATAAGCTTAAAATGTTCCATAGATTCAAGCTCCTGCAAATAGAACAATTGGCTCTTTAGTAATCCAACCCCCTTTGAAAGGCATTTTGCGGAAAACGAGCAGGACAAGAGTAGTGCCTTCCATGCCCTCTTCCCAGAGGGCTTTTTCATTTGACGGTGCGGACAAACCTTACTTTACGCCAAATGATAATCACCCACAAAAAATATGTGGGTGATTTTGGCGGAGAAGGAGGGATTCGCCCGGCGGCACTGGGGCAGTGCCGTAAGAAGGGGAGGGATTCGAAATCGGTCATCGGCATCGGCCTGCTTGCGCTCCGCGCCGCTCAGTCCGGCCTGACACGATTTCCCGGCCGCTAAAATCGCGTCACCGGCGCGATTTTTCCCTTCAGGCCGCGGCTTCGAATCCCTCTGTTGCAACAGCAAGAAATAAGACCGTCCATACGGGCGGTCTTATTTCCTGGCGGAGAAGGAGGGATTCGCCCGGCGGCACTGGGGCAGTGCCGCCGCCAGCCCGGGGAACTAAAAAACCATTCACTGGATGGTTTTTTTCCCGCCACAGGCGGGCCGTTCCCTTCTCATCCCTCCTTCTTTTATGCAGCACGAAAAAGAGACCGCAAATGCGATCTCTTTTTCGTGGCGGAGAAGGAGGGATTCGAACCCTCGCGCCAGTCACCCCAGCCTACTCCCTTAGCAGGGGAGCCCCTTACAGCCACTTGGGTACTTCTCCACGGATATATTGCCGGCGCTATGTTGAATTATCTGGCGGAGAGAGAGGGATTCGAACCCCCGGTGCCTTGCGGCATCACTGGTTTTCAAGACCAGCTCCATAAACCACTCGGACATCTCTCCATATTCAAGCTTTATAATTATAGCAAAGGTTTTTCCCACTGTCAAGCGGGGAGATTTTCGAAGAAATGGCTAAAGCCATTTCTTCGAGTTTTTTCGGATTTTGCCTCTCGCGTGCGCTCCCGGGCGGCAAAACCCGCAAAGTACGAAAACCTCTGGTTTTCATCCGTTTTGCCGCACATGTCGTCAAAGCCGGAATAAATTTAAGGGGCTGCGGCCCCTTAACAGCCCCAAGGTTATTCATTTGAATATGGTCGTTCAGGTATATTTCCCAGCGGTGCAGGGAATTACTACCTTATAGCACGATAATGCGGGCGGCAAGGCCGCCAATTTGCGCAAAAGGAGCGATTTCCATGACTGACGAAAACAGAAGCCTAAAGGATAAGATCAGGGATTTTTTAGAGGAAAAGGGCGTTTATGTCGTGCTGCTTTCCTCGGTGGCCATAGTCGGCATCGCTGCGGCGGCAGCCTATTGGCCAAAGCAGCAGCCTCAGCCCTCCATAGAGCCTTCTCCCGCCCCCGTTTCTCAAAACGAGGACCAGACACTCAGTGAAGCGCTGCTCTCCACGCCTGTCCCTACGCCCACCGCTTCACCCTCGGCGCTGCCCGACATAACCCCCAATCCTTCCCCCGGGCCATCGGCTACCCATGCCCCCGCCTATGACAAGGCCCCCGCGCCGCTCAAGGGCAAGGTGCAGTGGCGCTTTGCCGTGGATGAGCTGATCTACTCCCGAACTCTGGATCACTGGACCACCCACCGGGGCATCGATATATCCTGCGCAAAGGGGGCGGAGGTGCATTGCCCATGGAACGGCAAGGTGGAGGAGATATACGAGGACGACAGCCTCGGCATCACCGCTCGGGTAAGCCACAGCGACGGCCTTGAATCCCTCTACTCAAACCTGCGCACAGGCTGCCCCGTAAAAGCCGGGCAGAGGCTCAACGCCGGCGACCTTATTGGCTATGTTGGCGAAACCGCCGTTGCGGAGTGCGGCGACGGAGCCCACCTCCATTTTGAGGTGCGCAAGGACGGCAGATCCGTAGATCCTGCGGAGTATGTGACGGTGACGGAGTAGGGAAACGGCTTCACTTTCCGTTCGAAAAAGAGAATCACCACAGAAATACCGGGAGAGTCGCAAGGCTCTCTTTTTTTCTGCGCGCTTGTTTTTTTTCGCGTTTCAGGCTACCATATACACATGAAAGTCATCGAAGATCTTCAGCTCAACGGCCTGTCCATAGTAGTGGACAAGGCGGACTTCACATACGGCAGCGACGCGGTGCTGCTGGCTAACTTTGCAAGGCCCAGACGGGGGGACAGCTGTCTCGACCTGGGGGCGGGCACGGGCATTTTGGCCATACTGGTAAACGGCAAGACCGGCGCCCGCTTCACCGCCGTCGAGATACAGCAGGCCGCCTGCCAGCTTATGGAGGAATCCATCGCGCTCAACGGCCAGGGCGGGGACATAACCGTGCTGCATGCCGACATACGCAAGCTGGGTGAGCTTTTGCCGGCCGGCAGCTTCGACGGGGCAGTTTGCAACCCGCCCTACTTTTCCGGCGGCACGCGAAGCGAGAACCCCGCCGTGGCCCTCTCCATACATCAGGACGAATGCGGCATTTACGACGTGGCCCGGTGCGCGGGGCGGCTGCTGAAAAACGGCGGCAGGCTATGGCTGTGCTATCCCGCCTCCCGCCTTGCGGAGTGCTTCCACGCCATGGTGGAAAGCAGGCTTCAGCCAAAGCGGCTGCGGCTCATTGATGGAAAAAACGGCCCCTACCTCGCCCTTATGGAATGCGTAAAGGGCGGCAAGACAGGCCTTATTATAGAAAGGAATTGACGAAAAACCCACATGCTTCAGCCCAAGCTTTACCTTTGCCCAACCCCCATAGGAAACATGGAGGACATGACGCTGCGCGCCCTCAGGGTACTGAGGGAGTGCCATAGGATATACTGCGAGGACACCCGCAACACCGGGGCCATGCTGTCAAGGCTGGGGATATCCAAGCCCCTCATATCCTGCCACGAGCACAACGAGGAGGGCAGGGCGGAGGAGATCGCAGGGCGGGTGGCGGAGGGCGAGGCTATCGCCTTCGTATCCGACGCGGGGCTGCCCGGCATATCCGACCCCGGGGAGCGGCTGGTGGCCGCCTTCATAAAAAAGGGCCTGCCCTTCGAGGTGCTGCCCGGCCCCTCGGCCTCCCTTACCGCCTTAGTGATGAGCGGCCTGCCCGCCAGGGAAGCCTGTTTCGTGGGCTTTTTGCCCCGATCCGGCAAGGAGCGCCGGGAGGCGGTGGCCCGCCTTGCCCGGCACAGGGGTACGCTGATAGTGTACGAAAGTCCTCTGAGAGTTGCCGAGACCTCTGCCGAGCTTGCCGCAGCCTGGGGCGACCGGGAGGCGGTGCTGTGCCGTGAGCTTACAAAGCTCTATGAGGAGGCGGTGCGCTCCACCCTTTGCGGACTTGCCGGCACGTATGCGGATAAGCCGCCCAAGGGCGAGACTGTGCTGGTCATCGCAGGGGCGGGGGATGAAAGCTCCGGAGCGAGCCTTGAGGATACGCTGAAGCGGCTGCTGGGGGAGGGCGTCAGCGCCAAGGATGCGGCAAAGCAGGCCAGCGCCCTGCTGGATGTTCCCCGGAACGAGGCGTACAGGATGGCGATGGAGCTGAAGGAAACGGGGGTATGATATTAAACTCCGGTGATTGAGCAGATAAGAATGTTTGTGGAAATGTGGGGATTCCGGCGTTTGCTGTTAAGCTCCAACGCCCGTATTATCTCCAACGCTCCTTATGCCTGCGGCGCGGGATTCCAGCTTTCGCTGTTAAACTCCATCTCTGTTATCATCTCCGGCTTTTCTTTTTGCCTGCGGCGCGGTACTTTCGTGGGCCGAAAGTACCCAAAGGCCTCCGCTTTCTTAAAAGAAAGCTCCCAAAGAACTAAAAACATCTTTTCCTGTTGCCCATCTCCTGTATCTCTTTCCCGTCGCTGCTCAGAATTCAGCATGGTCGTTCTTCCTCGCTTACGCCGCCCCGCGTGCGCCTTCGCTCCTCGAACTCCCTGCTTTATTCTGCTTGCGCCGTTCTATCAAAGAATCCGGCTGGCGTGATTCCAGCGGTAATAGTTAAACTCCAACACAAACAAAACCCTGCCGGTGAAGCTCCGACAGGGATTTTGCATCTGTAATTGTATTTTTTCTTCAGGCTTTTCTTTTCTCTTTGCTTCTTTTCTCTTTTCTTTTCTCCCGAAAAGAAAAGAGAAAGAAGAGAAACGTCACTCCCGGTTCGCCAGCATCTCTTTGGTCTTCATAAGGCGGGTGGTGTTGCCCCTGTCGTTTTCGTCCAGCTTCATCTTGATCTCCCTGATAGCCTCGTCGAACTGGGGTATCATAACGTACTCCAGGGCGTTGACCCGGCGGCGGGTCTTTTCTATCTCGTCCGCCAGGGAGTTGCATATCTTCTCAACCTCCGCAAGCTCTATGAGCATGGGCAGCACCTCTGCGAAGGCGGCCACGGCGGAGTCCAGCTCCGCAGAGGTGTTCATGAAGCCATAGGGGTAGTCAAAGGTATCGGAAGTCTCAAGGGACAGCTTTGGCATCTTCAGCGACAGCACGTGCTGGGTATCCACGGATACCGTGGCGGGGCGGGCGGGGTAGGCGAGGGCTTCTTCTATTGCCTCTCCGCTCATCTCGGCCCTTGCCAGCACGAACTGCCCCATGGCGGCGGAAAGCTTTTGCTCCACCTGCTCCCGCAGTTCCTTATTGCGGCGGGCGTAGGCTATGAAGCGGCGAACCATCTCGTCCCGCTTGTCTTTCATAAGCTTATGACCCCTGGCTGCCACCTTGCGTTTCTTCTTAAGGTTGGTCAGCTCCATGCGGGTCGGCTTTACTTGAAGCTGTGCCATAGGCTATTCCTCCGCTTTGGGCAGGTATTTATCCAGATATTCGTCCCTTATGCGCTTAAGCTCGGCGCGGGGCAGTATGGAGAGCAGCTTCCAGCCCAGATCCAGAGTTTCCTCTATGGAGCGGTTGGTATAGAAGCCTTGTGAAACATACTCCTCCTCGAAGGCGTCCGCAAACTTGGCGTACAGCTTATCCGTATCGGACAGGGCCGCGTCGCCCAGTATTACCGCAAGCTCCTTCGCGTCCTTGCCCCGGGAATACGCGGCAAAGAGCTGGTTCATGGTGTCGGCGTGATCCTCCCGGGTCTTGCCCCGGCCTATGCCCTTATCCTTCAGGCGGGACAGGGAGGGCAAAACGTTTATAGGCGGCGTGACGCCCTTTCTGTGCAGCTCGCGCCCCAGTATTATCTGTCCCTCGGTTATGTAGCCGGTAAGGTCGGGTATGGGGTGGGTGATGTCGTCCTCCGGCATGGACAGTATGGGTATCATGGTGATGGAGCCGGGGTTGCCCTTTATGCGGCCCGCCCGCTCATACATGGTGGCAAGGTCGGTATACAGGTAGCCGGGGTAGCCGCGGCGGCCGGGAACCTCCTTGCGGGCGGCGGATACCTCACGGAGGGCCTCCGCGTAGTTGGTTATATCGGTTATTATTACCAGCACGTGCATGCCAAGGTCGTATGCAAGATACTCCGCGGCGGTCAGCGCCATGCGGGGAGTGGCTATGCGCTCTATGGCGGGGTCGTTGGCAAGGTTTATGAAGGTGACGGTACGGTCTATGGCGCCGGTGGCCCTGAAGTCGGAGGTGAAAAAGTCCGCCTCCTCAAAGGTTATGCCTACGGCGGCGAATACTACCGCGAAGCCCTCGCCGGTGCCCCGCACCTTAGCCTGACGGGCTATCTGGGCCGCAAGGTTTGCGTGGGGCAGGCCGGAGCCTGAGAACACCGGCAGCTTCTGGCCGCGTACCAGCGTGTTCAGGCCGTCTATTGCGGAAATGCCGGTCTGTATGAACTCGTTGGGGTAGTCCCTCGCGGCGGGGTTTATGGGCGCGCCGTTGATGTCCAGCCGCTTTTCGGGTATTAGCTCGGCGCCGCCGTCTATGGGCCTGCCCATGCCGTCGAATACCCTTCCCAGCATATCCGGCGCAACTGCCAGCTCTATGGAGTGGCCAAGGAATTTCGCGCTGGAATCGGTTATGCGCAGTCCCTGGCTGCCCTCAAAGAGCTGCAAAAGCGCCTTATCCTGATTTATCTCAAGCACCTTGCCCCGGCGTATCCTTCCGTCGGACTGCTCTATCTCCACCAGCTCATCGTACTTTACGCCTTCTACCTGATCCACCAGCATAAGGGGGCCGGCAACTTCCCTGATGGTCTTGTATTCCTTGCGCATTATGCTTCGCCTCCTTCCGTAAGCTCCCGGATCTCCGCGTTGAGCTTTGCGGTTATCTCCTCGTACCTCTCGGCGCACTTATCCTCCTCGGTATACTTGAAGCGGCCTATGTCCTCCCGGACGGGCAGCGCCGCAAGCTTATTGAAGGAAGCGTCCTTTGAAAGGGCGTCCAAGCTCTTTTCGTAGTAGCCTATTATCAGCCGCAGCAGCATGGCCTGCTTTGCGGGAGAGGTGTAGGTATCCACCTCATGGAAGGCGTTCTGATGGAGGTAGTCCTCTCTGATGGAGCGGGTGGCCTCCAGGGTGAGCCTGTCTTTGTAGCTCAGGGCGTCTATGCCCACCAGGCGGACGATCTCCTCCAGCTCGCTCTCCTCCTGCAGCATGTTCATGACCTTCTGCACCATGGCGGTCCAGTCGGGGTCCACTTCCTTATTGAACCAGGGCTCCAGACGGTCCAGATACAGGGAATAGGAGGTCAGCCAGTCTATGGCGGGGAAGTGGCGGGCGTATGCGAGCTTTGCGCTCAAGCCCCAGAACACCTTTACGGTGCGGAGGGTCGCCTGTGATACCGGCTCTGAAATGTCGCCGCCCGGAGGGGAAACGGCGCCTATAGCCGTGACCGCGCCAGTGCGGCCCTCCGTACCTAACGTCACAACGGAGCCTGCCCTCTCGTAGAACTCCGCCAGACGGCTGCTCAGGTATGCGGGGTAGCCCTCCTCGCCGGGCATTTCCTCCAGACGGCCGGACATCTCCCGCAGCGCCTCTGCCCAGCGGCTGGTGGAGTCGGCCATTATGGCCACCTTATAGCCCATATCACGGAAGTACTCCGCTATGGTGATGCCGGTATATATGCTGGCCTCTCGCGCCGCAACCGGCATATCCGAGGTGTTTGCTATGAGCACCGTGCGCTTCATAAGGGAAAGCCCTGTGCGGGGGTCCTTCAGCTCCGGGAATTCCATCAGAACGTCGGTCATCTCGTTGCCCCGCTCGCCGCAGCCCACGTATACGATTATGTCCGCGTCGGCCCACTTTGCAAGCTGATGCTGAACCACCGTCTTGCCGCTGCCGAATGGCCCCGGAACGGCCGCCACACCCCCCTTGGCTACCGGGAACAGGGTGTCTATAACCCTCTGTCCGGTTATCATGGGCTCGGTAGGGGCCATCTTCCTTGCGTAGGGCCTGCCTATACGCACCGGCCACTTCTGCAGCATGGGCAGCTCTACCGTCTCCCCCTTTGCCGTTATGAGCTTGGCTATGGTCTGTACTACGTTGGCCTCGCCGGAGTGTATCCATGTGAGCTGGCCCTCCACATTTGGAGGCACCATTATCTTATGGAGCACCGCTTCCGTCTCCTGTACGGTGCCCAGGATATCGCCGGGCTTCAGTATATCGCCTATCTGTGCCGCAGGCTGGAAATCCCAGAGCCTTTTGTGGTCTATGGAGTCCACCCGGATACCGCGGGTTATCCTGTCCCCGGCCAGCTCCTGAATTTTATTGAGCGGGCGCTGAATGCCGTCGTATATGGATTCTATAAGTCCGGGGGCAAGCTCTACCGACAGGGGAGCGCCGGTGGATTCCACAGGCTCCCCGGGGCCTATGCCGCCGGTCTCCTCGTATACCTGTATGGAGGCCTTATCCCCGCGAAGCTCTATTACTTCGCCTATGAGGTGCTTTTCGGATACGCGGACCACGTCGTACATGTTTACGTCCGCCATGCCGGAAGCCACTATCAGGGGGCCCGATACCTTAACTATGGTTCCTTTAACTGCCATATTTATTTATCCTCCGAGAATAGTATATCCGCGCCTATAGCCTTTTCCACGTTGGCCTTTATGGCTGCCATGGCCACGCCGGAAGGGCCGTGGGAATCCGGAATGGGTATTATTGCGGGGAATGTCTCCGTCTTGAATTTGTTTATGGCCTCGCTGCACTGGGCGTATACCGGCTCGGTCAGGAAAATGACCTTGCAGCCCTCCCTGGCAAGCCTGTATATGAGCTTATTTGCCCTTTCGCCGTCCGTCTCGTCAAACACGCCGAGGCCTACGGCCTTGCCTATGAGCACCGAGTCCCTGTCGCCTATCATGGCGATATCCGTGCGTTTATCCATACAGTTCACCCAGCCTTTCGGTTATCACCTTATCCGGCAGGTTATTGCGCTTTGCGGTGATTATGAGCCTAAGGCACTTTGCCTCCTGCTCCCGGCCCAAAAGATAGCCTATCAGCGGCTCTATGCCGCCCTCGGCGAACTTTGCCCCTTTAAAAAGGGATATGAGGTAATTGTCCCGCTGGCGCTCAAGCTCTGTGAGCCTGCCGCTCCTGCCGTATTCCTCCAGGCCCTTGAGTATGCTCTCTCGTGCGGGGCCTGTGGCCGCCGCCCTGGCTATGCCCTCCTCCGGCCCGTCAAAGCACTGTATGAGCAGCCTGTGGGATAGGTATCCCTCCGGCATGAGAGAGTTTTTCAGCTTATCCGCGCCGGCGCCCATATTGCGCATGCGAAGCATCGTCAGTATGTTGGTAAAATCCGCCAGGCTCTTGAAGTACTCAAGGGAAACCCCCTTTGCGTTGTTCAGGCAATGCTCAAGGTATGCCCGGTCTATCTCGGTGGATATCCTGCCCGGGTCTATCTCCCCGGAGAAGGACTGCTCAAGGGCGTTGAGCCGCTTGGTAAATTCCTCCGGCAGCTCCCTGTAATCTGCGTTGTGTACCATGCGGATAATGTCGTCCTTGGGGTATACTCCCTTCATGAGGGCGGGGGAGTCCGCTGTGCCGGTAAGCCGCTGCTTTATGAGCAGCTTCAGGTTGTTGGCGTCCCCCTTGAGTATGAACAGGTCGGTCTGCTCCGGGCTGAAGGTAACTTCGTTTATGAGGGCGTAGGCGTCGGAAAGCTCCTTTGCGATCATCCTGTCCCCGTCGGAAAGCTGAGGGTCGGAAATCCCGCCGTAGCCTATGTCCCCCAATGCCCTCATCACCTCGGCGGGGCTGGCCTCGGCCATTCTCGCCATGCGTTCGGGCTTTACCATGTCCTTTTCGTGCACCCTTATGCGGGTAACTGCGTAAACAGGGCTTTTCTGTGGCATACAGGCCCTCCTTTACTCGAACAGCACGCGGGCCGCTTCGCTTTCCCGCCTTTCACGGAAGTCACGGAGCATGGCCTCAAAGGTGCAGTCCGTCTCGTATCCGCGGCCCAGCAGCCTGAAGCCGCCCCCCGCCTCTATATCCTCGCCCAGCACCACAGGGCGGGGGAGGGAGGGGTTCTGCTTTTCTATAAGCGAGGCGAGCCTTGCCCTGTCAGGCTTTGCCGGGCGCAAGGTTTCTCCTCCCTTTACGTTTTCCCTTATCATAAGGCTGAGCAGCGCTTCCCGCTTTTCGCCCTCCAGGGCGCAAAGCTCCTTTTCAGCCAGCTCGAAGGCCTCGTCCAGCACCCGGCGCTTTTCCCTGAGGGCGGTCTTGCGGCTGTCCAGCGCGCCGTTGGTACGGCTGCGCTCTATTATATCCGCCGCTGCCTTTTCAGCCTTTTTCGCGTATTCTATATTGAGCCTCTCAGCCTCGGCCTCGGCCTGGGAGCTTATGGCCCCGGCCTTCGCCTCCGCCTCCACTATGATGCGGCCGGCCTCGGCTTCCGCCTCCTCCACTATGCGGGAGGTGAGCTTTTCAGCCCCGAAATTAGTTTCCTGTGCCATAAGCCGCTCCGGTTAGACCTGCACGCCGTTGACAAGCAGGAAGGAGAACAGCAGGGAAAGCACCGCGTAGGTTTCTACCATTACGGCAAAGATTATGGCCTTGCCGGATTCCTCGGGCCTCTTTCCTACCATGGCTATGCCGGTGGCTGCGGTCCTGCCCTGTGCAATGGCTGAAAGCAGGCCACCGAAGGCTATGGGCAGCGAGGCGAAGAACAGCTGTAAGCCAGCCGCGGTGGAAATGGCGTCGCCCGCCCCCAGCAGGCCCGCCTTGCCGGCGATAACGAAGCCTATGAGCAGGCCGTATATGCCCTGGGTGCCGGGGAGGAGCTGCAATACCAGCACCTTACCGAACTTATCCGGGTCCTCGGCTATTACCGCCGCGCCCGCTTCGCCCGCGTGGCCAACGCCTATTGCCGAGCCTATGCCGGCGAACATTGCCGCAAAGGCTGCCCCCGCCGCCGCCAGAAGCTGTCCGTTTATACCGATGGTGTCAAAGAATGTCATAGCTTGAAACCTCCTGAAAAATTGTTGATCGTGTTATAATCCCTTATATATTAAGAAGCCCATACCTCTTATTTTACGTTCACGTACTTTGTCTCGTACCTCAGCGGCTTGAACGCCTTGCCCCCCGCCTCGTAGAACTTGCCGAAGAACTCCACGTACTGGAGTCTTGCCGAGTGTACGAAGCAGCCCAGGGTGCTTATGGCCATCATGAAGGCGTGCAGCGCTACCGACAGCACCGTAACTATGATAAAGCCCACCACCATCAGCACCGGGTTCCCCTTGAAGGAGGCGAAGAGCATATCCCAGCAGAGGGTGTTCAGCACCAGACCTATAACGCCGGTGGAAAGGCCCAGGGCGAATATGCGGGCATAGGAGAGCACATCCCCCAGCCACGAGGTCACGTCATAAAGCTTGCCTGCGCCGGACATCAACCGCCCGGCCACATTCTTCTTGGAGCGCCCTGCGAACAGTAATACCACCGCCGCGAACCCTATGGCCATCCACTTGCCTGCGGTCCCCAGTGCGGCGGGAAGCCCCAAGGAAGGAGCCGCCATCAGGAGAAGGCCGGTTATTATGAACACCCATGACAGGTTATCGACTATGGCTCCTGCCCAGTCCCTATGCTTTATGCAGCTGTATGCGGCGATAAATACCGCGTAAAACATCTGTATTATGCCCATTGCCGCACAGAGCGCCAGCATGGCTATCGGGTCGGCCGAGGAATCTATTATGGGGAAGGTGTTCTCAAGGGCGGTGCCCCTGAATATGACGGGCCAGCTGACGCCCGCGCAGGTGCCGAACAGCAGCCCCATGAATATCGTGGATATGCCGCCCATCAGCAGCACCTTGGCAAGGTTCTCCATCATGCCCCTTGGCTTTATGTATTTCAAAAACGCCCAGGCCCCCAGCGCCAGCACCGCGCCGTAAACCGTATCCGAAAGCATCATGCCAAAGAAGATGAAGTAAAAGGGTGCCATCAGCGGCGTGCCGTCTATCGTGCCGTAGGCCGGCAGGGAATAGAGGTTTGTAACCGCCTCATAGGGGGTGATCAGCCTGCTGTTTTTGAGCACAGTAGGCACCGCGTCTCCCTCGGAGGGATCCTCAAAGCCGAGATAATAAACGTCCGTGATCTTTTCGATCTCCCGGCGCACCTTTTCCGTCATGTCCTCCCGGACCCAGCCTGTGAGCAGAAACGCGGTTTTGGTATGGGCCAGCGCTTCCTTGCTCTGCTCCCTGTCCCGGTCTATGGCCGCGCCGTCCAGCGCCCTGCGTATTTCCTCCCGCTTGGGGCCGAAGGCTGCAAGCCGGGCTTCCAGCTGTGCCCTTTCCGCCTCCAGCGCTTCTATCTCCGTCCTGAGCCTCTGTATATTCTCCGAGGCGGTGCCCCTGATATCCCCGAAGCCCTTCTCCTGAAAGCCGGTGGCCCTTATGGAGGGCGCTATTCCGGCATACTCCTCATTGGGGCATATCACCAGAGCCGCCCGCTCCTTATCGCCGCCGTAAAGCTGCACCAGCGCGCCGGTTTCCATGAGCGCCTTAACGCCCTCTGCCGGAACCGTGCCGGTCATCACCTTAAGGCTGGCCGTAGAGCGCACAGTCTCCAGCGGGTCTGTCATATCCGCCCAGGGAAGCAGTGAGCCGAGCTGTAATCTGCTCTTCTCGGTATCGCTGCTGTTCTGGGCTATGCGCCTTTGCAGCCCCTCCAGCTCGGCACAGATCTCCAGTGCCGGCTGTATATCCTCCTCAAGCTCCTGCCGCGTAGCCTCGGGCTTGGGGCCGAAGCCTGCTTTCCCGGCGTAGGGCTTGAGCAGCTCCTCGGCGCTTTGCAGCCGCTGGACCCTTCCCTCGGCCGCGGCCGAGGACTGTTCCCCTTCGCCTATGGAAATGAGCTGTACCGCGCAAATTGACTGGAGGGCCTGCAATATGGCCTCCCGGTGCTCCAGAAGGGCAGCCAGAGTCAATTTCTTCATTGGTACTATCATGCCTTGATTACCTCTCTGACAATGTATTCCGCGGCGGCGCGCAGCCTGGCCTCGGCCCTTGCGCATTCCTCCGCCGCCTCTTTATCCGCCCGGGCGGTCAGCTCCGCCGCCAGCGCGGCTCCCTGCTTCTCCGCCTCGTCCTTTGCCCTCTGTATCATGGCGCGCCCTGCGTCATGGGCCTCCTTTATGGTCTCCCCACGGCGCGCCTCCGCATCGTCCGTTATTTCCTTTGCCCTTGCGGCAGCCTGTTTTTTCAGCTCCGCACCCTTCGCCTCAGCCTGGGTTATACATTCAATAATGGTCGGCAATGTACCTTACCTCCTTCTTATAATGTGTATGTTAAAAAGCTCAAGCTTTAATATATTTTCTTATAAAACCGCGGTTAACGGCAAATTTTTGACTTAAAATGCAAATGACAGGTTTTATATTTTTTTGTTTTACATAATTTTATCCCATTGATGAAGAATCTGCAATAGACAATTTTAAAATTTTGTTATAAAAATAACAAATGAAATTTATGAGAGAGGGTACTGTTCATTTTTTGAAATATATAAATAAATATGTAGAGTAGTGGACGGCCCTTGATGAATAATTCCAGCATTAAAGTCCAAAAAACGCCCGGCGGAACCGGGCGTGTCAGATATACCTTTTTTTGAATCAGCTGCGGGCTTTCAGCAGCACGTACAGCTTGCTGGTGGCATTGCTGTTGTTTTCGTATTTGTCGCCGCAGGTGATGAGCATGGCGTACTTGCCACCGTCGCTGTAGCTGACGTTGGGATTGATCCAGCCCTTGTTGGCCTTATCCGCGGCGTAGCTCAGCTGGGTGCTGACATAGCTCGATGCGCTGGTTCCCCAGGGCCTTGCGTTATAGGCGAGTATGCCGGTGCTCTGGTTGGGGCCGATCTCGTACAGGCACATTATGTCCCATTTACTATACCCGTCCAGCTTCATGGTTATGCTGGTGGTATTGAATTTGCTGCCGCAGGAGCCGCCGCAGCCCTCGCACCTGCTCTTGCCTATGAGGGCGTTCTGCACGTGATGCAGGTTGTGAAAATACTTGCCCCTGCCGCCCCGGACGTTGTGCCCCAGCACAGAATGTACCTGAGAGCCCTTAGCGGTGAGGGTATGGACGTATTCATAGTGTCCCTTGCGGTTCTCGGCGGCGTAGTAGTATTTGGTGCCCGCGCTGTTGGTATAGTTGCCGTATATGGTATAGGTTTTCGCGCCGGGTATCTTTATGCTGCCCCACTTTTCGCTTGCCGCGCCGTGGCCTGTCTCGGTTGCGCCGCTGGTAGCTCTGTTCAGCTTGCCGGCGCTGTCGGCGCTGCCTGCGCCGGAGCCGGTATTGGCATCCTGAATGGTAAAGTCGGCCTTCTTTACGAAGCCCTTTACGCCGTCACGCTCCGCATAGTACCAGTCGCCAGCTTCGCCCAGCAGTGTAAAGGAATCGCCCCTGGCCTTCTTCACCTTCTTCGCCACGTTGGAATCGCTTTTGGCGGGCTTTGCGGGTATCTCGGGGGAGGTGCGCATATATATGGCGCTGTCCCTGGATATGCCGGTCTTGGGGGCGCTGAAGTATTGTACGTTGTTGGCGTTGGCGCTGGGGGCCGGGGTGGCTGCCGGGGTCTTGTCCGTCAGCTCAAAGTCCTTGGCACGGACAAAGCCCTTCTTGCCCTCGTATTCTATATAGAAGTACTTGCCCGTAGCGTCCTCTCCCAGCACGCTCACGGTTTTGCCTTCCATATGCCTGAGCTGTACCGCGCCCTCGGTATCCTTTGCCGGGATGTCCCGCAGGTATATTGTGCTGTCCTCGGATACCCCAGTCCTTGGTGTGGGGTAGGGGGTGTAACCTGCCTCCGCAAGGGCATGGGCAAGGGACAGCACTGTAAACAGCGCCATTGCCAGCGCCGCCAGCCTGAGTGATGTTCTTTTCATCCTTTTTCTTCCTTCCGTATAAAAATTTCTCCCGAGTTGGTTTTAAAGGCCGATTGTCGGTCGGCCCTTAAAAATACATTATTTTGCTTTACTTTGTTCCGAACAGCCTGTCGCCTGCGTCGCCGAGGCCCGGCACTATATAACCGTGGTCGTTAAGGTGATCGTCCACGTGAGCTACGAATATATCCACATCGGGGTGAGCCTTCTGTACCGCCTCGATTCCCTCAGGGGCTGCTATGAGGTTGACCAGCTTTACATTCTTGCCCCCTGCGCGCTTAACTACGTCAATGCCCGCGTTGGCGCTGCCGCCGGTAGCCAGCATGGGGTCTACTATAATGATATCCCTCTCGGAAATATCGGAGGGCAGCTTGCAGTAGTAGTCCACGGGCAGAAGCGTCTCGGGGTCCCGGTAAAGGCCTATGTGGCCTACCTTGGCGGCGGGTATGAGGTTCATCATGCCGTCTACCATTCCCAAGCCTGCGCGCAGTATTGGAACTATTGCCAGCTTCTTGCCGGCCAGTACCTTGGTATGGGCTGTAGCTACGGGAGTTTCTACCGTAGCGTCCTCCAGCTGAAGGTCACGGGTCGCTTCATAGGCCAGCAGGGTAGCCAGCTCCTCTACCAGAGCGCGGAACTCCTTGGTGCCGGTGGTCTTATCCCTGAGCAGGGTCAGCTTATGCTGTACCAGAGGGTGGTCGATTACGACGAGTTTACCCATTTTTGTGTATTGCTCCTTTCGGTTTATAGGTTAGTATATTGAATCAAAAATCCAACGCGATTTTATTTCGCTCTTTCCAATTCCGTTATTTTGTTTATCCTGTCAATGTGTCTCTGCCTGTTGGAAAAGTCAGTCTCAAGAAATGCCTTTACTATTCCCCTGGCAAGCTCGCCGCCTATGATGCGCGCGCCCATGGCCAGCATGTTTGCGTCGTTGTGCTCCCGGGTCAGCCGGGCCATTACCGGGTCGGTGCAAAGGGCGCATCTCACGCCCTTTATCTTGTTTGCGGCAATGGAGATGCCTATGCCGGTTCCGCATATCACTATGCCCCTGTCCATCTCTCCCGAAACCACTGCCCTTGCGCAGGGGGCGGCGTAATCCGGATAATCCACGCTGTCCTCCGAATAGGTGCCGAAATCGGTCACGGTGTGGCCGAGGCTTTCGATGTATGGCTTTATTTCTTCCTTGAGCTTGTACCCGCCGTGGTCGGCGGCAATGGCGATCTTCATGGCAACTCCTTTGGTCATATAGTTTTAAATCCCGCGCTCCTCAATAGTCTGTTCATGTACGCAAGGCCCATGTCCGTCTCCGGCAGCGCCTCGCAGAGTATTACGTCCGCTTTGCCTTCCTGGGCGCGGAACTGTGCAAAAAGGCTCTCGCAGAGGGTAAGGGGATTTTTTCTCTCGCCTATTATAACATACCTTTTCCCTCTGTAGAAACAGCGAGTTTCCTCGGTGGCGAAAATTATGCAGGTCAGGCCCTCCGCCTCCCGCCTGTCGTACTCGGCTATGAGCTTTGCCGCCATATCCGGCAATGAGCCTGTGCCTACGATAACCTGGGCGTCGGGGGCGTAATGCTTGTACTTCATGCCGGGGGAGGCCGCGGCTTCCCCCTGCTTCAGGGGGGCTAAAACGGCGGGGGAAAGGTTTACCGGGCCTATTACGGCTTCCAGCATTTCCCGGGTAATACCGCCGGGACGGAGTATGGTGACGGCGCCTCCCATGAGGGACACCACGGTAGACTCCACGCCTATATTGCAGGGGCCGCCGTCTATTATTACGTCTATTTTCCCGTTCATGTCCGCCTTGACGTGATCGGCGGTGGTGGGGGAGGGCTTGCCGGATAAATTCGCGCTGGGTGCGGCTATGGGCACCCCCGCAGCGCGTATGAGGGCCAGCGCCGTCCTATTGTCGGGCATACGTACGGCAACCGTATCAAGACCCCCCGTGACTTCCTCCGGCACCCTGCTGCTTTTCAGGTATACCATGGTCAGCGGCCCAGGCCAGAACTCGTCCATCAGCAGCCTTGCCCTTTCCGGAACCGACTTCCACAGATCCTTCAGGTCGCTCTTTTTTGCGATATGCAGTATCAGCGGGTTGTCGTTGGGCCGGCCCTTGGCCTCGAATATCTTATTTACCGCCTCACCGTCGAGGCCGTTGGCCCCAAGACCGTAGACGGTCTCGGTAGGGAAGGCCACCAGCCCCCCTGAGCGTATTACGCTGCCTCCCAGCTTTGTGCCTGCCTCGGGCTGTTTGACGGCGTTGAAGTAGAGCGTCTCCAATTATTCCGCCTCCCCGGTGAGCTGGGCTGTGCGCTCCGCCAATATCAGCGCGTCTATCATCTCGTCCATGTCCCCGTCAAGGAAGGACTCCAGCCGGTAGAGGGTCATGTTTATCCTGTGATCCGTCACCCGGCCCTGGGGGAAGTTGTAGGTGCGGATCCGCTCGCTGCGGTCGCCGCTGCCCACCATGCTGCGGCGGGCGGAGGCCTCCGCGCTCTCCTTTTCCTTGAGGAAATGCTCGTATATGCGGGACTTGAGCACCTTCATGGCCTTGTCCTTATTCTTATGCTGGCTGCGCTCGTCCTGGCACTGGACCACTATGCCGGTGGGTATATGGGTGATGCGTATGGCGGATTCCGTCTTGTTTACGTGCTGCCCCCCCGCGCCGCCTGAGCGGTAGGTGTCTATCTGAAGGTCCTTGGGGTCTATCTCCACCTCCACATCCTCAGCCTCCGGCATTACGGCGACTGTCGCCGCGCTGGTGTGTATGCGGCCCTGGGATTCGGTCTCCGGCACGCGCTGGACCCGGTGAACGCCGCTCTCGAACTTGAGCCGCGAATAGGCGCCCCTGCCTATGATGTTGAGCACCACTTCCTTTACGCCGCCCCCCTCGGTGGTGTTTTCGTTCATGTATTCCATTTTATAGCCGTGGCGCTCTGCGTAGCGCTGGTACATGCGCAGCAGGTCTGCGCCGAAAAGCGCCGCCTCGTCGCCGCCTATGCCTGCGCGTATTTCCAATATTACGTTTTTCTCGTCGTTGGGGTCCTTGGGCAGCAGCATTATCTTCATATCCTCTATGAGCTTCCGCTGCTTTTCCGCAAGCTCAGCCATCTCCATGTGCACCATTTCCTTCATCTCGGGGTCGAGGTGCTCCTCCAGCATGGCCTTGCAGTCCGCTTCGGACTGCACTGCGGCGGTATACTCGTCAAAGGCGTTGACTATCTCCTCAAGCTGGCTGTGCTCCTTTACCATCTCCCGCCAGGCGGCCTGATCGTTCATTGCGTCCGGGGCTGAGAGGGCTGCGGTCAGCTCCTCGTAGCGTCTTTTCAGTGCGTTAAGCTTGTTTATCATATTCCTCCGTCCATTCTATAAGCTTTGCGTCCTCAAGGCCGCATATTTTCACAACGTGGTCGAATGCCCTTTGGGTCTTTTTAAGCTCGCCCTCGCTCAGCGGCTCGACGCCGGTGCGCTTTGCTTCCTCCGCCCAGCAGGGTATGGGCTGATGCAGCCGCCTGCCGCCGGCCTTCTGTATTATGCAGGCGGTGGGCAGGTAGCTCATCTCGATGCTTACGCCCCTCTCGTCCCTTTGCACATCCAGCCGCAGAAACAGGCCGTACTCGGTATTCTGCCCCGCCATGTTGGATATGAAGTTGCTCATGGAGTAGGCGACAGGCACTCTGCGCCCGTCCTCCGCCGTTATCCATTCAAAGGGCTCGGCGCAGTGGGGGTGGCTGCCTATCACTGCGTCCGCGCCCCAGTCCGCGAGGCTTTGGGCGTACTCCCGCTGCCGCCTGACCGGCTTATCCATATACTGCTCGCCCCAGTGGGGGAAGGCTATCACCACCTCCGCGCCGGCGCTCCTGCAGGCCTCTATCTCACCTTGTATTCGCTCCCGCTGGGATACCCGCCCCACGGCCCAGCTGTCTCCCCCCAGCCTCGCGTCATAGCTGTTCACGCTCTCGGTCATGGCCACAAAGCCGAAGGTGATGCCGCCCGCCCTCATTATGCAGGGGGCGTCCCGCTCCTCCTCGCTTAAATACGTCCCGGTCTGGGCAAGCCCGGCGGCTCTAAGCGTCTCTATCGTGCGGAAAAGCCCCTCCTTGCCCCTGTCCAGGCAGTGGTTGTTGGCGGTGGTGAGCAGGTCGAAGCCCACTGCCCTTAGATCCGCTGCAAGCTCGTCCGGCGCATTGAAGGTCTGGTAGGACTGCTTGGGGTTGGGGCCATCCTCGGTTGGGGGCGGCGCGGCGGGCCGCCTCTGGGTATAACCCGCTGCCTCCCCCGCAAGGGTGCATTCAAAATTGCCCGCCATTATGTCAACGGAGGAGAACAGGGGCTCCATGGCGTAAAAGCTGGGCCTGAAGTCGTACCCTTCGGCGGTTTTCGCCCCCTGTATCTGGCTCGTCATCATCAGTATGTCCCCCACTATGCCCACGCTGGCCCGGTATACCTCCGGCTCCGGCGAGGGGGAGGGGGTTGGCGCGCTTTGCGCTTCGCTTATGGGAGGCTCCGGCTGGGTATCCAAGCCATCCGGCAAGGCCGCGCTTACGGCGCAGCCGGTGAGGAGCATCATCGAAAGCGCGATAGGTAAAAGCCTTTTCATCCTCTCACAGCCACCACCCTTTCTATGCAGCATATATCCTCGATCCTTCTCGCGTTTGGGAACATCGCCGCCACGTCCTCCGCCTGCCCCGCGCCCACCTCCATAAGGAGCGTGCCGCCGGGGGAGAGATGCGTGGCGTAATCGCGGGCTATGGAGCGGTAAAAGTCCAGCCCGTCCGCGCCGCCGTCCAGGGCCAGCGCCGGCTCCCGCTTCACCTCGGCCTGCAATGAGGCAAGCTCCGAGGTGGGTATATAAGGCGGGTTTACGCAGATAAGGTCGAAGCTATCGGATATATCAGAGAACATGTCCGTCAGCAGGAATTTGCCCGATACGCCGTTGAGGGCGGCATTTTCCCGGGCAAGGGCGAGGCAGTCCCGGCTTATATCCCCGAAGGTCACCTCGAAGCTCCCAAGCTTTGCCAGCGATACCCCTATGCAGCCGGTGCCGCAGCAGAGGTCAAGAAGCGTCTTGCCGCCTATCGCCAGCGCCTCCTCGCAGAGGGTCTCGGTGTCCTGCCTCGGTATCAGAGCGCAGGGCCGCGTATAAAAGGTCAGCCCCATAAATTCCCATTTGCCCAGTATGTACTGCAGGGGCTCGCCGGATTTCCTGCGGGAAACCAGCTCCTCCAGCCTTGGCATAAGGGCGGCGGGAAAGGTTGAGGCATTATATTTATTCAGCCTGTTGTACGGTATTTCCGCCATATCAGACACCGCCAGCCTTGCCTCGGTAAGGTGCTCATCGGTGACGGGGGAGAGCCCGGCGCTGAGATATTCTATTGCCCCGGCAATATTCATGCCTGCCCCGCGAGGGCTTCGGCTGTCTCCGCCTTATCCGCCGTCTCTTCCCGGTTCCTTCTCACCGCCTCCATCGCCTCCTTTGGCTCTGACATGGCAAGGTTAAAGGAGGCTATGGCCACCTCCAGCATGTCCGCCGTAGGCTCCTTGGTGGTGATATACTGGAGCGCCATGCCGGGGGCGCGGATTATCTTTGTGAATATGTTTTCGTACTTCGCGGCGAGCTTCAGCACCTCATAGCTTATTCCTGCCACCAGCGGCAGGAACACTATGCGGGAAAGCAGCCTGAGCCAGAAGCTCTCGTTCCAGCCCACCACCGCGAAGAAAACTATGGATACCGCCATAACGAGGAAGAGGTAGTTGGTGCCGCAGCGGGGGTGGAGGCGGCTGTGCTTCATGGCGTTTTCCGGGGTGAGGGGGTCGTCCGCCTCATAGCAGGCGATGGTCTTATGCTCTGCCCCGTGGTACATGAAAACCCGCTTTATATCCTTCACGCTTGCGCAGAAGAATATGTAGCCTATAAAAATGCATAGCCGCACAAGTCCCTCCACCAGGCACTTTGTGGCGGAGGCGGCGGCGCTGCCGCGAAAAATAAGGCTGCTTATAAACTGGGGAAGCAGGAAGAACAGGCCCACGGACAGCGCCACGGCCAGTATCACCGCAAGGCCCATTACAACCTTTTCTACCGACTTGCCCAGCTTTTCCGACAGCCACTTCTCGAATTTTGTGGGCTCCTCGTCTATGGGGTCGCCTATGAGCTCCGCGGATCTGGTGAGGGTATTCATGCCTATGGTAAGGCTCTCCACGAAGGCCACCACGCCCCGCACTATGGGGAGGCCTAAAAAGGTACCCTTCTGAGCCTTTGTCTGATATTCTTTATAATCCAATATTATGCGGCCCTTTGCGTCCCGGACCGCCATGGCGATGCCGCCGGGGGCCTTCATCATGACGCCCTCCATAACGGCCTGACCGCCAACAGAACATTTCTTCATTAAATTACTCCTTCCGGCGCCTATTCCACGCCAAGATACATTATAACATAAGAGGTTTGAAATAGTGAAGTAGGTATCAATATCTATGATTTACTTATCGACATAATACGACAAATATGCTACTATCTGTATGGGTGTAATAACTCGTAGGGCGCTGGCGGTCGGCACGCCATCCGAAAGGAGGTGCTGCCTGATGCTGCTAACCGTAACGTTCCATATCTTCGGATATACAGTAACGATAAAGGTAAAAAAGCAGAACCGCCACCCTGCCAGGTGACGGTTCTATAACTTAGAAACCTAAACCATCAGGCCGACCGCTTTGGTCTTGCCCTACTGTTATTATATCCCGGCCGCTCCCGCATGTCAATGCGGGGCGGCTTTTTTGTGCTGTTTTTTAGCCTACCGCCTTGAGCAGCATGTACAGCTTTGCGATGCTGTCGTTGTCGCCGCTGTCGCCGCAGGTGACGAGCATCATGTACTTGCCGTTATCGGTAAGGGCGGAGGTGTTCGCCCAGCTCTTGCCCGAGAAGGTGTTCACATAGGACTTCACGTTGGAGAGGTACTGGGCGGTGGTGTAGTTCCAGGGCTGCGCCATCTGGGGCAGTATGTTCTTATACGCCTTGTTCTTGGGTACCTCGAAGAAGGCCACTACCTCCCAGCTGCTGCTGCCCTCCCAGCTTGCGGAAATGCTCTTTCCGTAGCCTGAGCAGCTCGCCTTGCACTTTTCGCAGCTGGACTTGCCCAGTATGGCGTTCTGGATGTGGTGCAGGTTGTGGAAGTAGGAATTTGAGGTGCCTACCTTCTTGCGGTTGTTGTGGCCCATTACCACCGCTACCTGAGAGCCCTGGGCCGTGGTGGTGTGTACGTAGTAGTAGCTCTTGCGGAGCACATAGTCATAGTAATAGTATGTCTTGCCCTTCTTTTCGCCGATATAATTGCCGTAGATGGGGTAGGTGCCCGCGCCGGGTATGCTGATGCTGCCCCACTTTTCGGAGCTGGAGCCGGTGCCCTTGCCTGCGGGGGTGCCTATGGCGGCCATGCCCGTGTTGTTGGAGGTCACGCCGCTGGTGTTGGTATTGGTATTGTTATTGGGCTTCTGCTCAACCACGTTGCCGCCGGTGAAGGTGAAGTCCTGAGCCCGGACGAAGCCCCGGGTGCCGTTGTAGTCCACATACAGGAAGCTGCCGGTGCTGTCGGTGCCCAGCACGGTGAAGGTCTTGCCCCGCATATTGCGCAGCTTGGTAGCGCCCTTGGTGGAGCTGGTGGCGGTAGAGCGGACGTATATGTTCTTGTCCTTGGATACGGCGCTCTTGGCCTTGTCGTACATATTCACGCCGGAGGCCGTGCCGCCGGTGGAGCCGGCAGTGCCGCCGCTGGTGGGCAGGTTGGCTACGTTGATGGAGCCGGAGCTTGTGCTCCTGAGGTTGGAGATGGCGCTTGCAGGTACCCAGCCCGCAACGCTGCCTATGGTGACGAATACCTGGGAGCCGGAGGCGTCGCGGTAGTTGACGTTGACGTTGCCCGCGTTCTGCACGATGCCTACCGTCTTGCCGTTATTGGTAATAGCAGTGCCCGCAGCGAGGTTGGCTGAGAAGGTGCCGCTGGCGGTGTTCTGGTTCTGGTTTACATAGGGGGTGGGGGCGGGGGTGGGGCTGGTAGTGCCGCCGATGGTACCGCCGGTGGTTCCGCCGCTGGTGGGCAGGTCGGAAAGGCTTATGGAGGAGCCGTTCCTTCTAAAGCCGGAGAGGGAGGAGGCGGCTACCCAGCCGGTGACGTTGCCTACGGTCACGTTTACCTGAGTGCCGGCCGCGTCGCGGTAGTTGACGTTGATGCTGCCGCCTACGCTTACGGGGTAGTTGGTGCCGTTGACGTTTATGGCCGCCCCGGTGGCGATGGTGGCGGTATAGGTACCGGTGACGCCGGAGGTCGTGCCGCCGGTGGTGCCGGAGGTGGAGCCGGAGGCAGAGCCGCCGGTGCTCTTGTCATAGCCTATGCCGGAGATGGCGGAGGGGTATACCCAGCCGGTGTAGGTCTTGCCGTCATAGCTGACGGTGACGTTGTACATGCCGGATTTGTTGTCCTGCCTGTTTATGGTGACGGGGCCGCTGACATACAGCTCAACCTTCCTGCCCTTGGTGTCCTTGTAGACGGGGGTCTGGGCCGCCGCCGTGCCGACGATATTATAAGCGAAGGCGGGAAGTGCGGTCAGCACCATCAGTGCCAGCATGGCCACTGCTACGATGCGGATAATAGTCTTTTTCATAAACGCTTTCCTTTCAGAGTGATTTCTTATTTTTCTTTCTTTTGGGATACGTCCTCATCATCGTCGAACACGAAGGCGGCGCGAAGAGGGTCGTAATCCTTTTTTTCGGCGGACGCGGCGGTCTTATGCCCCGCCGCCGCAGCCTTTCTGTCGGTCTTTTTCGAGGAGTACACCATCATGACTATCAGGCTTGCAAAGCCCAGCGCCCAAAGCGCGATGGCTATGGGGGAGCCGTAGGCTATGACGCCCAGATACTCCAGAAGGTTGGATACCGTGAGCAGCACGCCGGATATGGCAGCCAGTATGCGCAGGCCCTTGACGTATTGCTCCCTCGGACAGTTCAGGTACTCGTTCTCATACAGCTTGCCGCGCCCGACTATGGCGGCATATATGAGGTACACGCCTATTATAAGGCTAAAGAGCGAAAGCATATCGCTTCCCAATGATTATTTCCTCCTGATTTTATCAACCAATATCCCTTATTTCAAGGCATATGGCAATGATTTAAAATATTGTTCAAAAATGTATTGGCTGAATCCGTGGATTTTTTAGCAGGCGCGCCCTTTACAGCCTCTTCAGCTTTGCGCCCTCCTTGCTGTCCTCCACCGCAAAGCCCATGGCCTTCAGCTCCTCGCGGATCTGGTCTGCCCGTGCCCAGTTCTTGGCCTTGCGGGCTTCTGCGCGCTCGTTTAGCAGAGCGACCGCCTCTTTGGGGAATTCCTCCGCCTTTTTATGCTGGAGTATGCCCAGCACGTTGGTCATATCGTCAAAGAGCTTTGCCGCCCTTTCCAGCGCTTCCTTACTTCTGGGCTCTGTTACGAAGGTGTTGACAGCCCGGGCGTAGTCGAACATTGCGCCCAGCGCGTCTGCGGTGTTCAGGTCGTCGTCCATGGCGTCGCAGAACCTCTTTTCATGCTCCGCAAGGGAGGCGAGGAAGCTCTCGTCCTCTGCGGTAGCGGGGCCTTCCTTAGCTTCGGCAAGGCGTTCCCGGGCGGTGCGGATACGGGTGAGGGCGGTGTTGGCCTGCTCGATAAGCTCACGGGTGAAATTGATGGGGTTCCTGTACTGGGCGGAGAGCAGGAACAGTCGGACAGCCTCAAGGTCGAATTCCTGAGCTATGTCCCGCACCAGGCGGAAGTTGCCAAGGGACTTGGACATCTTCTGATTATCTACATTTATATAGCCGTTATGCATCCAGTACCTTGCGAAGGGCTTGCCTGTGGCCGCCTCGCTCTGGGCTATCTCGTTTTCATGGTGCGGGAATATGAGATCCTGCCCGCCCGCGTGAATGTCGAAGGTGGGGCCCAAAAGCTCCATGCTCATGGCGCTGCACTCTATATGCCAGCCCGGGCGGCCTTTGCCCCAGGGGCAGTCCCACGCCGGCTCGCCGGGCTTGGCGCCCTTCCAGAGGGCGAAGTCCAGAGGATCCCTCTTCAGGTCTCCCGGCTCTATGCGCGCGCCGGACTCAAGGTCGTCTATGGACTGGCCTGAAAGCTTGCCGTAGCCGGGGAAGGAGCGGACGGAGAAATATACATCGCCGTTTGCTACGGGATATGCATGGCCCTTTTCTATGAGGGTCTCCACCAGCTTGATTATCTGGGGTATGTGCTCGGTAGCGCGGGGATTGCAGGTGGCAGGCTCGGCGCAGAGGCCCTCCGCATCCTGCCTGTATTCCTTTATATACTTATCCGCAAGCTCCGGCACCGTGGTGTGCTCCTCGTTGGCCCGGCGGATGAGCTTGTCGTCTATATCCGTAAAGTTGGATATGAACCTTACCTTGTAGCCCTTATATTCAAGATACCGCCTGAGGGTATCGAACACCACCAGCGGCCTTGCGTTGCCTATGTGAATAAAGTTGTATACCGTCGGGCCGCATACGTACATGCTTATCTCGCCCGGCACCAGCGGCACCAGCTCCTCCTTTTTGCGTGTCATGGTGTTGTATATCTTCATAAGTATCCCTCCTTGAAAAATTGCGTTCAAACTTTACCAAATTACATTTTAGCATAGAGTTTCTAATATGGCAAAGAGTTTTGAGGTGAAAAAGCCGCCCCGCCGGGGCGGGTACCCTTCTTCTTTCTCTTTTCTTTTCGGGAGAAAAGAAAAGCAGAAAGAAGCAAAGAGAAAAGAAAAGCCCGACGAAAATTATAAATAAAAGGCTGTTTAAAAAGCCTTAGTCTATCGATAACCCCCGGGGTTGATAAGGGGCCGCAGCCCCTTATGTTCAATCCGGCTCTGACGACATGTGCGTCAGAACGGATGAAAACCCAGAGGTTTTCGTTCTTTGCGGGTTTTGCCGCCCGGGAGCGCATGCGAGAGGCAAAACCCGTAAAAACTCGAAAAAGTGATCTTTAGTCACTTTTTCGAAAGTTTCTGTATTACTCTTCCATCTCGCCCGCTATCATAAGCGCCCCGGTGACGGTGAGCCTTTCCCGGGCGTCCACCTGATAGTCCAGCGCCGCGTTGTGTATGGCCTGCGCGTCCGGATACTTTCCCTCAGCCTCAAGGAATTCGGATATCATGCCTGTAAATTCCTTGAGGGCCGGGTAGCGGAAGGTTATACGCCCCGGCAGCGGGCCGCCCTCCTCCCGGGAGGTGGCGTATATGAGTATGTTGGGCGGAATCGCCCGAAAGCCCGCTGTGGCGGAGGATATGAGCCTTATGCCATCGCCGTCCGCAGCTATATCGTCCAGCAGCAGTATGAATTTAAGCGGCTGGCCCGAAAGCCTCTGCAAAAGCCCGGGGATATGTGCCGTCTCCCCCTCGGGGACAATTATCAGCCGCACTTCAGGCAGCTCCTGAAGCAGTGACACCGCCTGAGCCGTTTTGCCGGTCCCCATGCCGCCCAGCAGCAGCATGTTCACCGCCTTCTCCCCACGCATGAAGCGTATGGTGTTTTCCATCAGCCGGCTGTGCTGCTCCTCATAGGCGGAAAGCGGAACTATCGCCTCCGGCTCCTCCATAGGCACCAAGCGGCCATCTTCAATTCTGAAGAAGCGATGCTGCAAAAATTCCCCCGTACCGTAGGATGCGAAAAAGTTCCATATATCTTCGGTAAGCTCGCCCCAATCAGCCGTCTCGAGAAAGCGGCGATACATCTCCTCCAGCGCCTCATCTGATACGAAGCTGTCCGTAAGCCCGGCCTGGCCGTATTTCCATGGGGTAAACTCCAGCGGCAGCTGCGCCGCCTGCTCTTCCTCGCTATTCCGGCGCGGAAGGTTCGATATGCTGCCTCCCGACCATATGGCGGTGGACTTCATGGCCACAGCGTCGTTTGCCCTTGAGCTTCTGCCCCTTTCACTTATGAGCTGGGCTATGCGCTCTGAGGTTAAGGTGGAAAGCTCGCCCATTATCTCAAGCCTCTCCCTCATAGCCATGAGCTGCGCCTCATCCCGTATGCCCCTGGCAGCAGAGAGGGCAAAAGGGTGTTCCGTCTGTATTATTTCGTATAAAAGCTGATCCCGCCACAGGTCCCCTGTGACCCTCCTGGCGGGGGAGGACAGCATATATTCCGTGAGCCTGTGATATGCGCCGAGAGCGCCAGGGAAATTCGTTGTCCAGGTATCCATGAGCAGCTCCCCCATGAGCTCCGCCGCCTTCGAAAAGCCCCCGAGCCTTAGGGTCATGGCAGCCGCGGCCGCCAGCGCCTCGCCTGGATTCATATCCCTCAGTCTCATACACGCCTCTCCTTTGCGCCGTTTATAATATCATAGGGCCGCAGCCCCTTTAATAATACCACAGCATACGCCTTGCGGCAATCGCGGCAGGGTGATATAATTTCAGAAACAATAATCGTTTTCGTGGCATAATAATGAAAATGAGATAGGTTCTTCTCGCCGGCTCTCGCTGTAACGGCAATACGGCGGTGCAGATTAGTGCGCTGTTTGATTTTATATATATATATAAAGGAAATATAACCATGTCAAAGAAGATTATCCTAACGGGCGGCGGAACTGCCGGCCACGTCACACCCAATCTGGCGCTGCTGCCAAGACTCAGGGCGGAGGGCTACGAGATACACTACATAGGCACCGCCGAGGGAATAGAAAAAAGCCTTGTGGGAGACCTTGAGGGCGTGACCTATCACACCATATCCGCCGGCAAGCTGCGCAGGTACTTTTCGCTGAAGAACCTTACCGACCCATTCAAGGTTGTAGGCGGCATATTCCAGGCCAAGCGCATCATTAACAAGGTAAAGCCGGACGTGGTGTTTTCAAAGGGGGGCTTCGTATCGGTGCCCGTAGTCATAGCGGCAAAGGGCATGGCGCCCATAGTAGCCCACGAGAGCGACTATACTCCCGGCCTGGCCAATAAGATAACCGCCAGGTTTGCAGACAGGGTATGCGTCACCTTCGAAGATACTCTAAAATACGTCGGCGCAAAGGGCGTCCATACCGGCACCCCCATACGGCCCGAGCTTTACGGCGGCGACAGGCAGAGAGGGCTGGACTTTACCGGCTTTTCCGGCGAAAAGCCCATACTCCTTACCATGGGCGGCAGCCAGGGCGCCCAGGCCATAAACGACGCGCTACGATCGGCGCTGCCGCGGCTGACCCGCTCCTTCGACATTATCCACCTCTGCGGCAAGGGCAAGAAGAATGCTTCCATAGCCGAACCGGGCTATGTCCAGTACGAGTACATCTCAAAGGAGCTGCCCGACCTTTTCGCCGCGGCGGATATAATACTCTCCCGTGCCGGCGCCAACGCCATATTCGAATTTCTGGCACTTGCAAAGCCCGCCCTGCTTATACCGCTGCCCCTTTCCGCCTCCCGGGGCGACCAGATACTCAACGCCGGTTATTTTGCCCGCAAGGGCTACGCCATGACGCTGGATCAGGCCGGCCTTACGCCGGACACCCTGTTCGACAGCATACACGACCTTTACGACAGAAGGCTCAGCTTTATTTCCGCCATGAGCGGCGACTCCACCGCGGACGGCACCGATGAGGTGCTGGACGTCATACGGTCCGAATCGGAGGGGAGCAAAAGATGAACTGCCACAAAAGAAGCAACGGCAAAAACAGGGGCAGCTACGGTTCCTCTGTGGCGCACAAGGCGCTTACCAAAGAGGTAGTGGCCCAGAGACTTGCGCTGCCCAACGGCCCCGAGCACATGATGCACTACGCCTCCGAGGCGTTCCCCTTCGCTTACGAGCTGTTTTCGGAGGGCAACTCCGCCGCGTGCGCTTTTCTCTGCCGCTGCGCAAAGCAGGAAAAATACGCAAGGCAGCTTAACGATATCATGGGCAGCGAGCGCGAGGCCCTTCGAAACGCCCTGCTTTCCAATCAACCCAAGCTCCGCAAGAATGCCGCGGTTCTCATGGGTCAGCTGAAGGTCCCCTCGGACGTGAAATACCTGAAGCAGGCCCTTTCAGTAGAGGATACCCGCTTCGTGCGGCCTTCGATGCTGCTGTCCTTAGGCTCCATAGGAGGGGATGAGGCCAAGGCGGCTCTCGCCTTATATACTATACAGCCGGCAAACAGCGAAGATGAAAAGGTGCATTTCGAGGCGGAAACAGAGGCCTACAAAACCGCCATGCGAAGCTTTCTCACCTTCGAAAAGCACGAATTTACCGCGCTTAATAGGCCCTGCGAAATAGAGCTGCGTTCCCCGGATAAGCTATCCGACCCTCTGGCCCGGGAGCTTGCCGAGCATGGTTTCAGGGTGTCCGCCGTACACCGCGGCGACGTACACGTGCATACGGAGGACATGATGGGGCTTTTCGCCTGCCGCTGCTTCACTGAGGCGCTCATCGAGATATCCGCCAACTCAAACCCCGACCCAAAGTCCATGGGCATAAAGGCAAAGAGCTTTCTCGAAAAGCTGCTGCCCGCCTGCCATACCGGCAAGCCCCCCTTCGGCTACAGGCTGGAGATAAGAGGGGAGGGCAATATAGACAGGCTGGCCATAGCCCGCAGGATGATAGCAGTCATGGACGGCGAGACGCTGCTCAACTGCCCCAACAACTATGAGGTGGAGATAAGGGTGGAGATAGGCGGCAACGGCGGCGCGTTCATGTACGCAAAGCTGCTCACCATAAAGGACGAAAGGTTCAGCTACCGGCTCCAGGCCCTGCCCGCCAGCATGCACCCCGCAACGGCGG
>ULXL01009503.1_pt1 | contig 33368 bp, 23 predicted proteins | sample 1961241 | NCBI WGS metagenome assembly ULXL01 (sample SAMEA4835837, study PRJEB28245) | human gut metagenome | biome: gut microbiome; material: fecal sample | place: Denmark | collected 2008
CCCGGCGGGCTGGAATGACAGCTGGGGCGAACCCAAGAAGGTGACTGGCTCCGGTTCTGTTACGTCCGGCACGGTTCGCCCGTATGGCTTGGATTGCAGCGGTTATACCGACTGGGTCTATAAAACGGCGCTGGGTCAATCCATCGGCACGGGCAGCGCGAACCAATGGAGCAAATCCACGGAGATATCAGCATCGGAGCTGCTGCCCGGCGATCTTGGCTTTAAGGCAAAGCCCTCTGACCCGGGCACGAACCATGTGCTCATGTATGTGGGCATGACCGCTGACGGTAAAAGGCAATGGGTACATTGCTCCTCCTCCGCCGGCGGTGTTGTTCTCAACACGCCAAGCTATGTGAAGTATTACCGCCGTCCCAACGGCGTCGATTTCAGTTCCCCGGTCGGCGGCGGAAGCGCCGGAAACCTCGGCGAACCATTGTACACGCTCAAGGTCAACGTGACACATTACTGTGCCTGCGCCAAGTGCTGCGGCAAGAACGCAGACGGCATTACCGCCAGCGGCAAGCGCGTGGCGCCGGGCATGGTTGCGATGTCCAGCCATTATCCTTTCGGCACAGTGCTGTGCATCAACGGCGAGGTATATACCGTGGAAGACCGTGGCGGCAGCGGCATCGAAAACGACGTCGCCCGCGTGGACATCTATGTTGAGGATCATAAACAGGCCTTGCGCTTAGGCCGGTATTGGGCCGAAGCGACATTCTATCGGATAGGGCGGTGACGCAAATGGAGGAAAAGGATTTCAACAACACCTACGCCATACCGGCGAACTATACGGACAGCGGCAAGCTCTTGGGCGGGATGCTGGAAACGCGCAATACCATCGAGGCCATCATCATTTTGGGACTGGTGGGTTATCCGGAGGTCGCATGGCTGCATGTGGATACCACGGTCAAGGTGGTCATTATGACGGTGACGCTGATCCCGCTGGGGGTCGTTTCGCTCATGGGTATCGGCGGCGACAGCCTGATGCAATACCTCAGCCACATCTTCAGGTTCGGGCTGAACCGAAGAAAACTGCATTACAGAAGGATTGGGTATAAGTATGGAAGCACGAAAGAAACCCGCAAAAGGCAGAAAAAGAAGAAGCAGGACAAGTGAGTTCGTTCAGGACTTCCTGCCCGTCAGGGAGATCCGCAACGGAATCATTGAGACCACCGACGACCGCTATGTGAAGATCATCGAGATACTCCCCATCAACTTCCTGCTTCGGAGCAGTGAGGAACAGTACAATATCATCTCCTCGTTTGCGTCCTGGCTCAAGATCAGCCCCATGAAGCTGCAGTTTAAGAGCATCAGCCGCAAAGCGGACTCTGATAAACATGTGGCCATGGTACGAGAGGAGCTATCGCGTGAGGAAAACCCGCAATGCCGTCAGCTCGGCGAGGAATACCTCCGGCTCATAAAGGATGTTGGCAATAAAGAAGCGCTGTCCAGGCGCTTTTTCCTTATCTTCCAGTATGAAGCTCCGGCGGGTAAGCGCAGCAGCGGCGAGAGCTATGCCGATATCTACGGCACGATCCAAACGGCGGTGCAGAACGCCAAGACCTATTTCATGCAGTGCGGCAACGCTATCGTGCAGCCGGAGGACGAAGACGCTTTTGCAGCCGAGGTGCTGTATATGTTTTTCAACCGCTTCTCCTGCGTCAACGAGCCTTTTCATCGCCGGGTGGAGCGGGTCGTGGTGGATACCATGCAGGCTAAGGGCAAGATCATCGGGTTGGACGCTGTGCCGCATATTCGCCCGGCGAACTTCATTGCGCCCCGTGGGATCGACTTCTCTCACTACAATTTCGTAGTGATGGACGGCGTGTACTATTCCGTCATGCACATACGGCGGAACGGCTTCCCCCATACGGTGCGCGGGGGCTGGATGTCCAGCCTTATCAACGCCGGAGAGGGCGTTGATATCGACGTTCACCTCCGCCGTGAAAACCGGGGCAAAACGCTGGATAAAGTGGCGCAAAGGATACGCCTTAACCGTACCAAGCTCCGCGGCATGCAGGATACCAGCACCGATTACGAGGAGCTAGCCGGCAGCATACAGTCCGGTTACTATATCAAGTCCGGCATTGCCAACAACAACGAGGATCTGTTCTATATGTCCGTGCTCATCACCATATCGGCCCGTACATACGAGGAGCTACTTTGGCGCAGGGGACAAATGACGGATCTTCTCAAGTCGATGGATATGTATATCAACGACTGTAACTTCTTGCAGGAATCCGCGCTGCGCTCCGTCATGCCGTTTCTCTGTATCGACCCGAACATCGAGAAGAAGGCGCAGCGGAACATCCTGACAAGTGGCGCCGCATCCACCTATATGTTCACCTCGTTTGAGATGAGCGATGATTCAGGGGTATTGCTTGGCATCAACCGGCACAACAACTCGCTCTGCGTTGTCGATCTGTTTAATACGAAGGTAAACAAGAATGCGAATGTGACGCTCCTTGGCACCTCCGGCGCGGGCAAAACTTTCACCATGCAGCTGCTTGCGCTCAGAATGCGGATGCGCGGCATACAGTGCTACATCCTTGCACCATTAAAAGGCCATGAGTTCAAGCGTGCCTGCGCCGCGGTCGGCGGGACCTATATCAAGATAAGTCCCGGCTCTACCAACTGCATCAACGTCATGGAGATACGCAAGACGCTGAGCCCCGAGATGGAGCTGATCGACGAAATGGACTATAACTCCGAAGACTCGCTGCTGTCACGTAAGATCGAACAGCTCCTGATCTTCTTTAGCCTTCTGATACCCGATATGAGCAACGAGGAGGAGCAGATGCTGGACGAGGCGCTGGTCAAAACCTACAGCCAGTTCGGCATCACCCACGACAACGATTCCCTGTATGCCGATAAAGCGCATACCCGGTATAAGAAGATGCCGATACTCGGCGATTTGCATACGATCTTGGAAGCGAACCCCTTAACGCAGCGACTGGCCATCATCGTCAGCCGTTTTGTCACGGGCAGCGCCCAGAGCTTTAACCAGCAAACCAATGTAAACCTGGATAACAAGTATGTGGTCATCGACATCAGCGAGTTAAAGGGTAAGTTGTTGCCCGTGGGTATGTTCATTGGCCTTGATTACATTTGGGATCAGGTCAAGTCGGACAGGACGAAGCGCAAAGCCATCTATATTGATGAGATATGGCAGCTTATCGGCGCTTCCTCCAACCGACAGGCGGGTGAGTTCTGTCAGGAGATATTCAAGATCGCTCGCGGTTATGGCGCGGCTGCCATCGCAGCCAGCCAGGATTTGTCCGACTTCTTTTCCTTGGAAGACGGCAAATACGGCAGAGCCATCATCAACAACAGCAAAACCAAGATCATCCTCAACCTGGAGCCGGACGAAGCCGAGTATGTGCGGGAGACATTGAAGCTCACCCGTACCGAGATACGCAGCATCACCCAGTTCGAGCGGGGCGAGGCATTGATAAGCTCCAACAACAACAAAGTGCCGGTGCTGGTGCGCGCCTCCAAGGTGGAGCAGCAGCTCATCACCACCGACCGCAGCGAACTTGCCGCTCTCCTCAAAGAACGGCAGAGGACGCAGAAAACGCATACGGAGGATAATGCGTTTTCCGAAGAATAAACGTATTCCTGATGAACGCCTGTATTTGCGGGCGTTTTTCCATTAGTGCATTCCTATAAAACGCATTAAGGCAAGGAATACGTTTTCAGACATCAAAAACGCTTTTGCAAAGGAGGTGTTCGGCTTGCTTTTGCAGGATGAACAGTATGTTATCAAGTGGCTGTCCCAATATGGGGCGCTCGAATACGAACAGGTATTGCGCCTACTGAACAAACCGAGGAGCGTTGCGGAAAAGATCGTCCGAAACCTAAAAAAGTGGCTCTATATCACTGACGTCGGGACGGGGTATCTTGGCCTTGACCCGACCTGCCGCCCCGACCCGAAGACGATAGCGGCCGTGTGGGTGCTTATCCAGTACGGCAGCGAGGTTGCGCCTATGGAACACTATCCGGCGACGTATCCATCCCAACTGTTCTTCTTAAAACAGCAGGCTGGGTATGAGATCGTCGTGCTTGGTGCGGACGAAGGGCATCTCGTAAAGCTCCTCCAACCGGAGGACGATATCAAGTACATCATTGTTTTGCCGGATATCAATATGACGCAGGGCTTGCGGCTGCCCCACGCGCCATGTCTGTTTGCGGTGCTCAAGGAAGCGCCGGACAGCAAAGCGCCGCAGATCACATTCTACAACGGAGGTCAACATGGAAAAGAAAACACAGTCCCCGTTTAAGAGGGATATCGACCGCGCTTACAAGCGGCTGCAGCTTGCGTCCATGGTGCTTGGCAACATCATCGAAGCATACGACGCCGGCGACATAAAGGAAGCTTATCAGAACGCTTTCGAGTTTGCGTATCACACGGAACGGCTCACACTGCTTGCAAGAACGCTCCCGGCATTGACCGGCTCGCCCGCGGCCCGCCCCAAGATGGAGCGGCAGATCAAGGCTGTGCTGCCCCTTCACATTGGGTATACGGCGGAAGGCTGGTTCGGCGTGGATATGCCGACGCTCTTGCCAAAGAAAGAGCATGGCGGCGCCGATTACATCCGGCACAACCTCTACCTTGCGCTGGGCGAATACTTCAAATGCCATGACAAGCTGCGGCTCGACGATTGCGTGCTGACTGTATGCCACCGGTATGACAAGGATCGCCCGGAGCGCGAGTACCGCGACCACGATAATATCGAACTGAACGCCGTCACGGATGCGCTCGCCCTATATGCGCTGTATGATGATGCGCCGCTCCGTTGCGAGCATCATTACTGCTCCGTCAAGGACGACCGGGACGCGACGACCGTATTGCTCGTCCCACAGGATGCGTTCACCGCCTGTTATGAGCGCATCAAAACCGACCCGAAAACGCTCCTTCCGCTGTTCCCGTAAAGCTAAAAAACGCCGAAAAAGCATACGTGTTTCGAGGCCAAAAACGGCCTTCCTGAAACACGTATACCTTGAAGCGATGAAAAACCCGATAAACAGGGCGCATTTTCCGAAGAGCAACTCCGGTTTTGAGGGGAAGAGAGCAGTCAGGAGCACTAAATGCCAATGCGATATGGAGTGATGCCATGATATACATTCGCCCGGGCGCACATGTGCTCGATCTGCTGCAGCTGCTATCCGTCGCAGGCGAGTTCCCTATGAGCGGCCTATCTATTCTGAGTGATAAGCGAACCCTGCGGGAGCTTGTTCACAAACTGGAGGAACGACAGGACATCGAGGTGAGTTGGAGCGGCAAGCGATACTGCGTCAGGTTACTGACCGTCAGCGGCAAACGAGGCCCCATGCGAAATATCCGGCTGCACAAAAGTGCGCTTCCCATACTGGAAGAGTTGCATCCCAAGGCATTGGAATACTATCTCGCCGCATTTCGCAACCACTCCTTCACCGGCAAGCGAGGCGACATCGAGCGCAACCACCGGGTCGGTGAAACGCTGGCCATGATGCTTTTAGCGGGAATTGAAATGCGACCGTATATGACGCCGCCGCTCCAAAACGAGCGCATAGAACCGACTGTGGGCGAGTTCCCGTCAAGGCTGCAAGTGAACGGTTTTGTGGAATGCGACTGCGACGCGGTGGACGGCGGGAAGTACATCCTTTCCCATCTGGACGGCGATCTTGCAAGGCTCGTCCGTTTCCGGCTTGCCGCTGTCGAGGATACGGAGCATCGGTATGAAGCGGTCTGTTATCCATGGCAGCTTGAATATGTGAAGCCGTTCCTCGGTGAACGTATAGAACTCAAACTGATCGACCCGGCCCGCATCGCCGCGGCTTTACAAGGGAGGTGATCCATTTTGGATAAACGCAAGGCCGGCATACTGCTGGCCTGTTTGCTTGGCTCGGTACTGCTGCTGTATCTCGGCGGCCTACTGGGCCAGTTGCTTTACAATTACGAAGAATGGATGCGGCAGGACGGCATGACCGGGGGCGTGCTCATGGGCGAGATCAAGGCAAGCCCGCTCTATTGCATCCCCAACGCATTTACCGCGAGCGGCCTGAAGGGTACGTTCTTTATTTTGCTCGGTACGGGCGGCGTCGTGCTGTATGTCAGACTCCATGATAAGTTCGGCAACAAGGAATACGACGCAAGAAACTTCACCCGCTCGAAATCCGGCGCGTATGGCACGGCGGGCTGGATGGAACCCAAGGACATCAAGAAGGTGTTCGAGGTCGCACCGCCCGATAAAGCGCAAGGCACGATCCTGGGCGAGCTGAACGGTCAAGCGGTCTGCCTGCCTGTCGATACCAAACTCAATCGACACATCCTGATATTCGGAGCGTCGGGAACGATGAAATCCCGTGCCGTGATACGCCCGTACCTCATCCAAAGCGTAAAGCGTCAGGAATCGGTCATCGTGACAGACAGTAAATCCGAACTTTATAACGATATGGCGGGTTATTTCGTGGATAACGGCTATGAGGTCAAGGTGTTCAACCTCGTTGACCCGCGCCATTCCGATTCGTGGAACTGCATGGCCGACTTACAGCAGGATACGCTTCTCGCACAGGTCTTGAGCGACGTCATCATCTCCAACACCAGCGGAGAGCGCGGTGACCACTTCTGGGACAACGGAGAGGCCAACTTGCTGAAGGCATTGGTGCTGTATGTCGATCATACCACCGCCTTTGGCGCGGATCGGCGCAATCTTCCAGAAGTGTATCGCTTCCTGACACAGACAAACGAGAAGCAGCTCTCGGCGCTGTTCGACAAACTGCCCGTGGAGCATCCGGCCAGAGCGCCCTACAACCTGTTCCGCCAATCCAGCGATACGGTACGCTCCGGCATCCTGCTCGGTCTTGGCACGCGCCTGCAAACCCTGCAAAGCGAACAGGTCAAGCGCATCCTCAGCCGCAGCGACATCGACCTGACCGCGCCCGCCCAAAGAAAATGCGCTTATTTTGTGATACTGGACGACCAGAACAGCACCATGAACTTTCTCTCATCGCTGTTCTTTTCGTTTCTGTTTATACGACTCACACGCTTGGCGGACAGCTCGCCCGGCGGCCGCTGCCCGGTACCCGTAAACTTCGTCTTGGACGAGTTCGCCAATATCGGCACCATCGGCGGCAACAACGGCCGGGACTTCGCACGCTCTGCTGCCACGCTCCGCTCCCGTGCGGTCTCGCTGGTATTGGCATTGCAGAGCCTGCCCCAGCTACAGAACCGATACGGCAACAATTTGTGGGCCGAGATATTGGGCTGCTGCGATACGCAGCTCATGCTGGGCTGCTCGGACGATGTAACAGCGACCTACGTTTCGACCCGCAGCGGCGATATGACCGTCGGCGTGAACTCCACCATGACCACCCGGCAGACATTCGCCGTCGCACAGGTCATTCCTCAGTACCGATACTCCGAAGGCCTTGGTAAGAGGCGCCTGCTTACACCCGATGAAGTGCTTCGCTTACCGCAGGATGATATGCTCGTGGCGCTCAGGGGACAGAAACTGCTGAGCTTAAAGAAGCTGGATTACACCCGGCTCGCAGCGGCAAAGCGGCTGCGCCCCTGCTCCATACTGGATTATGGCACGGGCTTTTACTCAGAACCCATGAGCACGCCGTATGAACCCCAGCCCGCATACACGCCGCTTACGCCCAGCGTTGGCGACCTGTATGAAACGGCGACTCCACCCGAAAACTTTTGAAGGAGGACGATAAGACATGCCTAAGAAAACACCCGAAACCGAAACCGTTGATACGATGGATCTGGAGTTATCCACATCCGGGCAAAACGTTGATACAACCGACTCTATGACTGAGAATGAACCCTTGGATAACCTATCCGGAAACGCTGAAGAGATTGTCGAAAAATCTCGATCCGGCGATTTTTCCATGACTGAAACTGTGGAAGCGGCGGATCCGCCAGGCGACGGCGTCGAAAACTCTGAAATTGAGCCTGCGCCTATAACCGAAACCGAAGGAGCGGTTGACCTTCCTCAGGCGCCTGAAGACGGACCCGAAGGCGCTCCGACAGAGTCGGTTCTACAGGAAGCGCCCGAACCCAAGCCCAGAAGGGCCCGAAGGGGCGCTATAAAGGCCGAACCGGAGCCGGTATTACAGGAAGCGCCTTCACCGCAGCTCGACGAGCCGGCAGTGGACGCACATGTCCGAGAGACGCCGCCCACACGCAGGCCACGCAGGCGCACCGTTGTATCCCTTGACGGTCAGCGCAGCGAGTTGACCCCCGAAGCCCGCCGCAGGCAGGACCTGATCGACCTTTCCGAATCCATGAAAAGCCGTCGGGTCATCACCGGCACGATCGCAGGCATTGAGCGTATGGATGAGAATCCCGACCTTGCGTATGCGGTGGTCTACCACGGCGCATTCAAGGTCATCATCCCCGCAAGCGAGATGTTCGAGTTCGATGAGGATGCGGCGGAGAACTATCGCGGCGCGACGCTCTCCCGCAGGCTGGGCGCCGAGATCGACTATGTGGTAAAAGGCATCGAAGTGGACGCGGACGTAGCAGCCGGCAGTCGTTTGGACGCCATGCGCCAACGCAGGCGCGAGTATTACCTCGATACCGACCGCAACGGCTATCACCAGTTAGAGGAGGGCGACATCGCCGAGGCGCGGGTGGTATCGGTCATACGCCCCGGCGCATTTGTGGAACTGGCCGGTATCGAGCAGTTCGTTCCGCTGGAAGAGCTCAGTTACCTGCGCTGGGTGGACGCCACAACGCATTTCCGCGTTGGCGAGCGGGTGCTGGTGAAGATACTGGAGCTTGACCGAAGCGATCGAAACCATATCAATATCAAGCTCTCCGTGAAGCAGGCGGGCGAAGACGCTTTCAGGCAGGCCATCAGCCGGTTCAAGATCGGCAACATCTATGTCGGCAACGTCACGATGATCACTGCTGTGGGCGTTTTCGTATCCTTTGAAAATGTGAGCTGCCTCTGCCAGTTTCCCAAGCGTAAGCGCCCTGCCATCGGCTCACCGGTCACGGTCAGGATACTGGGCGCGGACTTGGAGCGGCTCAGGCTTTGGGGCGCTATTGTGTATTCTTAATCAGGAGGAGAGCATGGAATATGACGTACAGGCGTTATCCCAAGAGGAGAAGCGCCGCCGAAAAAACCTGTCCGACGAAGCCCGCAACACGGTTAAGCAGTCGCTCGCCATTGAGGACGAGGACGATGCGGGCTTAATGATGATGTTTGAGGATTTCTATTTGCAGATATCCTTTTCCGAGCTGCATCCCTTGATGGTCATTTACCTCGTTCGCGGACTGGAGCGTAAGATCTCAATCCGTGACAAGGATAAGGTCAACAAGCTGAACCTTGCAAGCGTTCTGGGCGGGCACACGGTCGATACCGGGATTGGCTGCTACGCCTACCGGACGACGCATTGGCTGGACGCCCCGTTGACCCGCGATCGCTTTTTCGAGATGCTCAATAGGGCTGTGGCTGAAGCACAGCGCGGCTACTCGACCATTCAAGCCTGCGGCTCGTTGTAAATATACGGTGTGGGCGGTACTATCCAGTATCAAGAAAAGGAGGCTATGCTTATGAAACGGATCGTACCGCTCATACTGACTGTAGTGTTTTTAGTTTCCGGCTGCACTGGCACGCCGGACGTCCAGTCCGTTCCCGTGCCCGTAGAACCGACTGCGCAAACGGCGGAATTGCCCTTGGATCTGCAGAATGCCGGAGACAATACGTCGATTGACCCTCATTCGGTAGAACCCACTCCGAAAGCATCCGAGGATGAGCAACCCGGAGCCCGGAATTCCGCACCCACTGCCCCAAATGTAGAACCCACACCGGAGAAGCCGAAAGATGAGTCGACGCGGACCCAGAGCACTCTGAATCCGGAGGCCACGGTCAAACCCACCTCGAAACCGCAACGCACACCGTCCGCTACGCAGCCTTCGGCAACTCTGGAGATCGTGCTGCCCCCGCTTGAGCCGGAACCCACACCGAAGCCAACGGCTAAACCAACGGAAAAACCCACTGAGAAGCCGACTCAAACGCCGGAACCTCCGCAGCCCACCGAAGCGCCAACTACGCCGCCGGAAGAACCGCCCGCGCAGCCCGAAAAGACAGAACCGCCCGCTGCGGGATATATGGACGCAACGTACCTGTGCGCATCGTTCATGGACGCTATCAATACGGAGAAGGCAGCCAACGGCGCTGTGTCCGGCAGCCTTGATTCAGGGCTTTGCAGCATCGCTCAAGACAGGGCGCGGCAGATGGCCGAAGCGTGCAAGGCGTCTCATATCGGCTCGGGCTATCCCGAAACGGTGGGCGCGATGGGCAGTGAAAACGGCGTTACCAACCGCGGCCGCAACTCCGTCCACCATAGCCCACAGCTTATGGACTGCACGAGCTTTGGCGTTGGCGTTGCCATCGGCAGCGACGGGATGTACTACTACAGCATTATCGGCGAATAGATTTGAGATATTTCCGTAAGTTGAGTTGCTAATTTACGGTTAAATGGGTATAATAGTATTGCGGTATGCGATATTGCCGCAATACTTGATTTACTCAGCCGGGAGGTATCTGTATGCTGATAGAATATGAGTTCAGTAATTTCCGCTCTTTCGCAGAAGGAGCAACGCTGTCTATGCGTGCCGGAACGCAGACAACGCTCAACGAGAACCTGATCCGCAGCGGCCGCAAACGGTATTTACCATCGGCGGTAATTTACGGCCCCAACGCAAGCGGAAAATCCAACATCATCATGTCGCTCTCGCTCATGCGCGAAATCGTTTTGCAGGGCGGCATAGACGCCAGCACGCCGGAGCTGAACGAGCTGGAAATTTATCCGTTTGCGTATGACAGCACGCGAAAGCTCATGGGCTTCGGCATCGAGTTTGAGAACGCCGGCAAGCGGTTTAAGTACGCTTTGATGATCGAGGTCGATCCCTTCAGCAGCAAAGGAAAGCGCAAGATCATATCCGAGGTGCTTGCCATGTCGAACGAAAGGACGCTTGTACCTCTGTTCATGCGCGATGAAACAAAAGTCGGTATCCAGAGGATCAAACCCGCGCTTGATATGCTCTCTGGCAGCGAAAAACTGTTGGGCGAGTTTGAGGAGCGGATCAACAAGAACCTCGATCCCGCACGGCTGTTTCTGACCAATGCGTTCAAGTCCATCGTAAGCAGTGAGATCGCGGATATTGTCATAGACTTCTTCCGCAATAAGCTGGTGGTCGTAAGCGACTTCACGCTCAAGAGCACCAACCTCATGTTCTCTATGGAAGAGCTGCCGGATAAGGACTTCCTCGCATGGAACAGAATACTCGACGGATTCGTGAAAAGCGCCGATTTCGGGCCGCAGCAGATCCTGCTCAAATCAAAGAAGACCGACGACGAGCATACGGCGCAGATGCGCCTGATGTCTCTTTACAAGGTTGGCGGCAAGAAAGTGATGCTGCCGGCTGACAAGATGGAATCTCGCGGTACGCTCAAGCTGTTGGATTTTGCCATACCCTTTGTAGACCTGTTTGCAAAGGGCGGCGTGTTTGTGATCGACGAGTTCGACTCAGCGATCCATCCGGAGCTGGTGAAGGGCATCATCGCCCTTTTCAACGACCCCGACGTAAACAAGGCCGGCGCGCAGCTTGTATTCACCACGCATAATCCCATTTATCTGAACAACAAAATGTTCAGAAGGGATCAGATATTGTTCGTTGAAAAGGATCGTGAAAGCTATCGCAGCGTCCTGTACTCGCTGGCGGACTTTGGCTCCGCCGGTGTGCGCAACGACCAGAACTATCTGATCAACTACTTCAAGGGCAAATACGGCGCACTGCCATACATTGATTTTGCGGGGCTTTTGGAACAGCCGGCCGAGGAGGCAAAACCATGATAAAGAGAAGTACCTACCTCTGCGTCTGTGAGGGGCAGCAGGAAAAGATGTATCTTGCTCATATCTCCAAGCTGCTCAACCGTTTCCCCGAGCGGGTCGTGAGCTTCAACACAACGATCGGACGCCCAAAGCGACTGGAAAAGCTCGTTTTTGCGGAATACGATAACGCCGCGCTTTTCGATCAGGATGGCCGTCAGCCGGAGTTCGAGGAAAGCATACGCGTTTGCCAAAACCTCAACCGTTCGGGGCAAAAAGGGCGAAGTAAAAAAAGCGTTTATCACGCATACAGCAACGTGAACTTCGATCTATGGCTCATACTGCATAAAGAGGACTTCGCAAGGCCTGTGACGGCAAACGATGCGTATGTGTCGGACGTGCGGCGTATCTATCAGCTCGGACGCGAAGCGGACATCAAGGAGGAGGCCGTTATCAGCCGTATCCTGAGCCAAATCACGCTGGATGATGTCCGCAGTGCCATTCTGAGAGCGGACGCGATACGCGCCAGCAAACCGCAAACCGATGCGAAAAACATCTACGGCGCGATATGCTATGACAACCCCGATTTTTCATTGCATGAGTTTCTGAGAACGGTACTCAAAGAATGCGGTGAGCTGTAAGCAGCCTGCGTAAACGCACATAACGATTTAAGAGCGCTTCGGCGCTCTTTTCTTATACAGTAAACGAAACAAACTGGGAGGTAACAATGAAAAATCACAAATGGGCGTCGCTATTGGCGGCGCTTTTGTGCGTGGCACAACTTCTTGTGCCTATGTCTGCAATGGCGTCTACCGCACAGACGCCAACAAGGGTGCCGGAGATAGGAGAGGCGGTCACTGTCTACACCAAGGCCGACATGGTACTGGATTTCAGCAGCTATGTGTTCTCCACCATGAATTCGGCGGGCGTGGAGCAATCCGGCGGGATACACGGCCTCACCAATGTCATGAAAATTTGGGTCGCCACAACAGATCAGCAGCAGTTTACAGCGTACTGTTTGGATATGAACCGCCACTATCCCGCGGCCATCTCGGACACCGGCGAGCAGGCGTTGTATGTGCGCGATACGGATTCGCTCCTTGCGCTGTTCGTTCAAACCTTGAAGAACGATACGGCTGCCAACGGCTCCGACCCTGCATCCTCGGCTCTGTTCGGCGACCTCATGGCGGCGCACGGCGACATCACGGCATTCTCCTTCCTGCCCGCAACGGTGCTGGATCAGGCCATGCTGGACGCCTTCAATAACAACGAGCGCATTGAGTTTCAGATCCACGGCGCGCGGTTCGCCGATGGATATGAGCTGACCCGGGACGACGGCCATTGGATATACGGGTTCTGGCGCAAGACCATGGCGCAGACCGATAACTTCATCACCACTGCTTGGCCAAGCGGCGCGCAGTACGACAAAATGCTTTGGGTTATCGAGCACAGCTACCCCGCCATCAGCATGGACGCCATGATGCACGATGCGGGCGCGGACTACGACCGGCTGTATCAGGAGGTCGCCACCAGTCAGAGCGGCTTGTCTTCCGCAGAGCTGGACGAGCTGGTGGAAACCATCGTATACGCAACGATCCAGGAGGCCGTGTGGCATCATCAGCCGGCGAAAATCAACGACGACCCTGAGCGGTATATCGGCGCACAGCTCATCCAGGGGCATCAGGATACGAAGCTCCTGTATGCGTATCTCACGCAGGAGCGGGATGAATACAGCGGCTATCGCAATAAGGTGTTTGGTTCGGACATCGCCATTGAGCATCCTGCCGACCTCACACCCGTGCAGAATGGCGCTGGGTATACCTACGGCCCATTCAGCATTTCCTCCGACATGCTTTCCGCAGGTACGATCTCGGTCAGCGTGGACGCCGAGGGCATGAACGCAAGCGTGACTGATTCCGATGGCACGGCGCTTGCCGTTGTGCGTGCGGGACAGGCGTTCTACGTGCGAACCGACGCCCGGCCGAATGATCCTCTCACTCTCAAGGCCAAGACCACAAACGCCCTGACCCTGACCCGTGCCGACCGCGGCAGGATGTACGTCCACGCGGACGCGCAGCAGGCGGCGGAGCTGCAGCCCGTGGGCACCGGCGGCACGCCGGACACGGTTTCGACCGATGATACTCTGGTGCTGCCCGCCGTAGCGCCTCCTGTCATCCCCGATCCGACAGGTGAGCGTGTCAGCTTCAAGAAAATAGACGCGGATACCAATGCGCCTTTGGACGGCGCGGTGATCCAGGTCGTTGACGGAAACGGCGCAACGGTTTTCCAGGGCACGACCGATAACGGCATTGTCTCTACGGACGTGGAGCTTGCGTATGATACGGACTACTTCTATTTTGAAGTCACCCCGCCCGATGGATATGCGCTGGACGAGACCCGGCATACGCTGCGGCTGTCTTCCACGGGAGGCAACCCCGAATATTGGACGCTCACCAACGAAAAGCTCCCCGCGCCGCTGCCTGTCACCGGCGAAGCGCGCATCCGGAAGCTGGGCGCGGATACCGGAGCTGGACTATCCGGCTGTAAAATTGAAGTCAAGAACGCCTCCGGCACTCCCGTTGGCCAGTACACCACGGGCAACGACGGGTATGCGGTTATTGCAGGTCTTGCGCCCGGCTCATATACCTACAGGGAGATTCAAGCGCCGCCTCGTTATCTGCTGGACAACAACGAGTATGCCTTCACCGTGTCTGAAATGGGCGAAGTGACCGGCACAATGAGCTTCAGCAACGCTCGCATAACAACGTCCGCTCCCATCAAAAAGGTGGACGACAAGGGCAATCCCCTTGCGGGCGCGACCATCGTTGTTCTGGACGCCAAACAAAAGCAGGTGTATTCGGGCAAAACCGGCGCAGCCGGCATCGTGACGGTAAATGGGCTGAAGGCCGGCGAGAGCTACACCTATTATGAGTCGGCTGCGCCTGAAGGCTATCTTTTGAACAGCACCAAATACACGCTCACGGTGAGCGATAAGGGCGTGGTCAGCGGGCTGAAGGATATCGTCAACCAGCCAAAGAGTTCGCCGACGCCCACGCCCACGCCTAAGCCGACCCCAACGCCGTCTCCTACGCCCAAGCCCAGCGCAACACCTATCGCTACACCGACCGGTACGCCCAAGATCGAGGTCATAAAACCCATCCCGCAGACGGGCGTTGATAACGGCGCGTTTTGGTACGGGTTTGGAGCGTTGTTGCTTCTTGGCGCAGCGGGATGTGTCGGCGTCAGGTTTTACAAAAAGCAAAGGAGCTGAGTGATCGGCTCCTTTATCCATTCAGGAGGGAATATGAACAAGAGAAAACGATTCATTGCGCTGCTGCTTTGCGTGCTGCTTACGATCTGCGCGCTGCCGCTGACCGCGCTTGCAGCCTATGCTCCGGTCGGCACGGAGGATGAACCGTCCTCCGTGCGGCTATACGAGTATTACTCCTCGGAAGGCGCATGGGAGGCATTGAAAACGCCGCATCACTGGAACACACAGACAGGCGAAGTCGCCTACTGCCTGGAGCATAAGAACGGCACACCGCGGGGCGATACCTATTCGAGTTTCGATCCGACTGAAGCTTACCCGTATGCCGTTTATCAGGGCATCTACTCCATACTGACCTTCGGCTACCCCGCAGGCGGCACGGGCGGACTCTCCGCCGAGCAGGCGAGATACGCCACCGCAAACGCCATCCGGTTCTGGCTATCGGAGAGTCAGGAAGCGTATGGCATGGACTTTCAGCAGTACAATTTTACGAACCTGACCCGAAGCGGCCAATACACAAGGCCAAAGAGCGGCAACAGCACGGCGGCGGCCATGTGGGCCTATTCGATGGATCTGCTGAACAAAGCCCGCAACGGGACGACGCTGCAGCACGATATTGAGGTCAATCCATCGACGATCAATATGACCCAGCAGGGCGCCTACTTCGTCGGGCAGACCAGAGTGAGTCTTACGAACTGCAACGGCGGATATACCTACGACGCGCCCTACGGCGTGCAGGTATCAGGCTACGCCGGATATGACGGGGATGTGCTGACCATATCGGTTCCCACCAGCATGGCCGGGCAGCAGATCAGCATTACCTTCACCGGCTACGACAGCCGCAGCACGGCCAATTACGCATGGTACGCACCAAGCAACGACGACCAAAAGGTCGTCATGGTAGGCAACGGCTTGGAACTACCCGCCGTCACTACCCGCTTGACGCTTATCACCCCGGATTCAGGCGGAATCGAGATTTACAAGACCGGCGACAACGGGGCGGCGCTTGCAGGCGCTGTCTTTAGCGTACAGAACGCGTATGGCCAGCAGGTCGGTACGATCACAACCAACTCCCGGGGCTACGGCAGCCTCGACGGGCTTGACCCCGGGACGTATTATGTGCAGGAGGTCAGCGCGCCCAGCGGCTATAACCTCGACCCCACCGTGCATACGGTGATCGTGAGTTTAGCGAATACCGTAACGCTCAACCTGACCAACAGCTCCATCAAGGGGTATATCGCCATTAAGAAAACGAACGCCGACCCCACAAAGGGCAGTTATCCGCTCACGGGCGCGGTATTCACCATCTATAGTGGCAGCACCGCTGTGGATACCGTGACCATTGCCGCAGACGGCGCCGGGAAAAGCAAGGCGCTGCCCCTTGGCACATACACCGTGCGGGAAACCACAGCGCCGCAGGGGTATGTGGCGGCCGCCGATCAAACAGTCAGCATTACGGCGGCAAACGCCGTGAACGGTGTGGTGAACGTCAGCGTCACCGTCCCCAATACGCCTCAGATGGGCAAGGTACGGGTGACGAAAACCAACGCCGACGACTCGCTTGGCGCTCATTCCCTTGCGGGCGCCGTGTTTGAGGTGCGGGACAGCGCGGGTACGCTTGTGGACACCATTACCACCGATGCTTCGGGCAAGGCCGAGAGCAAGGAGCTTGTACTTGGGACCTACTCCGTTAAGGAAATCACCGCACCCCACGGTTTCGTGCTGAACGCAACCGCGAAGAACGTCACCATCACCTACGGCAGCCAGACCGCCGCCGTTGTGTATGGCGACGTTACCCTCCCCAACAAGCCCCAAGCAGGCCAGATCACGGTGCATAAGACCAACGCCGACGCCGATATGGGCGAATATGCCTTATCCGGCGCGGTGTTTGAGGTTTACAGCGGCAATACCGTGGTGGATACGCTGACCACCGACGCCGATGGCAAGGCGGTCAGCAAGCTCTTACCGCTTGGCGCATACGTCATAAAGGAAAAGACCGCGCCGGAGGGTTTTGTACTCAACACCTCCGCCTACGATGTGGAGCTCGCCTATGCGGGTCAGACCGTGGAGGTGGTATACGAATCCGTCACGGTGCCGAACAAGCCCCAGACCGGAACGATCACCATCACCAAGCGGGACGCCGAGACCGGGGCCGAACCGCAGGGCGAGGCGACGCTTGACGGAGCGGTGTTTGAGCTATTGGATACCGAAGGCAATGTGCTGCACACGCTCACAGCCGTGGGCGACACGGTGGTAAGCCCCGAGCTTCCCCTTGGCAGCTATGTGGTGCGTGAAAAAACGCCGCCTGTCGGTTATACACTTAACGAGACCGAGTATCCGGTGGTCATAGAGTACGCTGGGCAGACGGTCGAGGTCGTGGAGGAATCGGTAACGGTCGAAAACACGGTCATTCGCGGCCGCATCAGCATCATCAAGTACGCCGAGTTCGGCTATGGCAGCAACAAGGAGACCCGCCCGCTCCAGGGCATCGAGTTCACCATCACCCGCAAGGCGGACGGCAAGGTCATGGATACGCTGACTACCGACGTTTCCGGCTATGCCATCTCGGATGTGCTGCTGTATGGAACGTACACGATTACCGAAACCAAGGGCATCGACAGCCATAAGCTGATCGGCCCCATCGACGTGACCATTGATGTTGATGAAAAGGTCTACGCATACGCACTGGAAAACGAGGCGTTCAAGAGCGAGCTGAAGATCGTCAAAGTGGACGCTGAGACCGGCAAGGTCATCCCGGCGGCCGGGGTTCAGTTCCGTATCAAAGACGCGGATGGCGTCTGGGTCGTACAGCGTCAGCTCTATCCCGCACCGGCGGACATCACCGTGTTTGAAACGGCAGCCGACGGGACGCTGGTGCTGCCCGAGCCGCTGCTCTACGGCGACTACACCTTGTACGAGGTGCGAGCGGGCGAAGGCTATCTGCTCAATGCGGAGCCCATCCCCTTCAGCATTGGCAAAGACGGTGAGACCATCACCATCGAATGCCCGAACGCGCCGGTCATGGGTAAGATCACCGTAAAGAAGACCGGCCCCGCATTCACGGGCGTCACGGAGACGGAATCCGAGTTTGGGCCGGTCAAAACGGCAACTTACACCGACATTCCGCTCGAAGGCGCCGTGTTTGAGATCCGGGCCAAGACCGACATCAAAACGCCGGATGGCACGCTGAAGCTCAACGCAGGCGAGGTCGCCGACACCGTCACCACCGGCAGCGACGGCAGTGCGGTCAGCAAAGCGCTTTACCTTGGCGAGTATGAGGCCGTTGAGGTGACTGCGCCCGAAGGGTATCTGCTGGACGCAGAGCCGCACGCGGTCACGCTTCGATATAAAGACCAGTACACCGCGATCGTAAGCGCGCAGGTCGGTATCCGTGACGACGCCCCAAATGTAGAACTGACCCTGACAAAGCACGCCGAGCAGTTCCACGCCGAACCGGCGGAGATAATCATAGGCCCCGGCGAAGGGTTCACGTTTGGGTTGTATGCGGATGAAGATATCCACGGCGAAAACAACGCGGTCCTACCGAAGGGAACGTTGGTGTATGTCGGTTCTACGGACGCACAAGGCCAACTGGCGCTCAGCGTGAGAATTCCTTTCGGCAAGTACCGTTTTGTGGAACAGGATGTGCCGGAAGGCTATATCGTCTCCAAGGATGCATATCCGGTCATGCTCGTATACGGCGGCCCGGAGCTTGCGACCATACAGGTAGCAGCCAACGGCGGTGAACCCATCGTAAACGAGCTGGTGACGGGCAAGATCCGGCTCATCAAGCTGGACGCCCGATATGAGGAGCCCAATTTCCTCCAGCGCATCTTCGGCGGCGGTGAAACCGAGGCCGACTACCGGCTCGCCGGCGCGGTCTTCGAGGTATCCAATAAAGAGCTGGGTGTTTCCCTAGAACTGACCACGGACAAAAACGGCGAAGCGGTCACTCCGGAGCTGCCAATGGGCACATACGTCATCCGTGAGATCAAGGCGCCCACGGGATTTGAGCTGAGCGGACAGGAATACGAGGCAGTCATAACCGCCGACTCGGATGAGGTGTTGGAGTTTGCATTCAAGAACGCGCCCAAGCAGGTTCATATCACCAAGGTCAGCTCTGTGGACGGCAGGCTGCTTGCGGGCGCCGAGCTTGAGGTCAAGAACGCGGCCGGCGAGGTCATCGCCTCGGGCGAAACGGACGATAAGGGCGAGCTTGCTTTCCCCATGCCGCATCCCGGCTTGTATACGGTGCGCGAGCTGAAAGCGCCCACCGGCTATGTGCTCACAGACAAGGCGTTCACCTTCACGGTTACGGCGGAAGGCGAGATCACTGGCACGACCCAGATCGTCAACACGCCCACCCGCGTGGTCATAACCAAGGTAGATAAAGCCACGGGCGCGAAGCTGCCGGGCGCTGAGATCGCCATTTTCGACAGCAAGAGCAGCAAGAGCAAAGAAGTCTACTCGGGCGTTACCAATGATAGCGGCGAGCTGGCCGTGATCTATCTTGCCGCAGGCGATTATACCTACAAAGAGGTTAAAGCTCCAGCAGGCTATGGGCTCAACGACGAGACCAAGAAGTTCACTGTAAACACGGACGGCTCTGTCACCGGCGACATGACGATTGAGGATCAGAAGATCGAGCTGGCCATCACCAAGACCGACATCACAGGCAAGCAGCCTGTGCCGGGCGCCACGGTGGAGATCTACGACGCTGATGGGAAGTCAGTTTATAAGGCAGTCACGGATAAGGATGGCAAGATCAGCACCATGACGCTTGCACCGGGCAAGTACACTTTCAAGGAAACGCTTGCGCCGGAGGGCTTCGCGCTCAATCCCAACACCATGAGCTTCGAGATCAAGCCCGACGGAACGATCCACGGCGATACGAGCTTTACCGATGAGGTCGTGCAGCTGATCGTAAAAAAGGTCGACTCGACATCCAAGAAGGCGTTACCCGGTGCGGAGTTTGGGTTATACGACAGCAAGGATAAGCTCCTCATGACTGGTAAAACCGACAAGGATGGCCTGTTGGTGTTCAGTAAGCTCAACCCCGGGAAGTATTCTATCAAAGAGCTGAAAGCGCCGGCGGGCTATGTGATGTCCGGAAAGGTCATCTCAGCCGAGGTAACGGCGACGTATGTGAACCAGGAAGCGTTCGTTGTAGAAAACACCTCCACAGTCCCCAAGACCGGCGTGTTCTCGTTCCCGTGGTGGGGGTATGCTCTGCTTATCACAGGATTGCTGTGCGCGGGTGCGGCGGGCATCCTTACTCTGCGTAATCAATACACGCGCAAAAGGATATCGCGCAAGGAACGCTAAAACTCATTTTGATACGGCCTGTGTGGATGCACAGGCCGTTTTCCATGCGATCAAGCCCGGCTAACCCCGGGCTTTTCTATTACCAAAAATCAAGGAGGAAATCCACATGAAACTCATTCGCAAACGCATCCTGCCGCTGCTCCTTATGGCGCTGCTGCTCATCATGGCACTTCCCATGCAAGCGCTGGCCGCGCCCGATGGCGATGCGGGCTGGACACAATACGGCAAGGCCGGGCATGCCACAGCTAGCGGCGACACCGTAAGCTTTGCCGGGCATCCCACTGACCCATTCACAACGCTGCTGTTCCGCCCTGCGCAGGACGGGGATTATCGTACCTTTACTTTCCATCTCACCGAAGGAAATACGGATTGGCACACCTTGGAGGGCAGCGGGTTCGTGTTCAACGCTGTCACGGACGGTACCACGCTCAACGGGTATGCGGTATTGTTCGGCCAAAGCAATGTGGGCTACTACAAGCTCACCAACGTCAGTATGGCGGCGCTTGCCTCGACCCGGTTCACCGGACTCTCCGGTGTGACGCTCATCCAACAGGAGGCCAAGCCCGCATACTCGTCAGGCACGACCTGGTATTTGAAGCTCCAGGTCAGCCCCGGATCGCTGTCGTTCTACAAATATAGCGATACCGGTTTCTCCAGTGGGCAGACTGCGATCTTCAGCAACGTGGCTATCGACGATTCCGTCGGCAGCGGTTACGGCCCCTTCGGCAGCTTTATTTCCCACAACTGCTCCGTGATATCGACTTCAAGCTTTGAGTATTTCACCCTGAAGATCTCGCCGAACACCGCACCCGCCATCACGGCGCCCGACGTGGTCATTGACCGCGGCGAAGCGTTTGATCCCGCGTCCAATGTGAGCGCAGCCGACGCCGAGGACGGCGACCTCAGCGGTAAGGTGCAGATCACATCCAACAATGTAAACGTCAACGTGCCCGGCGTGTATCAGGTCGTGTACTCCGTCGCCGATATTCTCGGGCTCACCGGCACGCATACCCGCAATGTCACCGTGCGTGCGGATGTGGAGCTGATTGCAGTCGACGCAGTGACCGGCGACCCGCTTGCGGGCGTTGGTTTCAGTCTTGACGGTGATGATTTGCCCGACACTTCCGCCGAAGGCAAAACCGGTGCGATCATCGACCCCGGCACGCACGATTGGGAAGTGACGAAGGCGCATCCCGACTACATCTCACCTGACAGTGAATCTGTCCTGATAGACGGAACGAAATTCAGCACATGGCCGGCGCAGGTCCGCATTCCCTTTGTGAAAAAGACCTACGATATGGCGCTTGCTGTACAGCTGGCCAAGGTGAACGATACCCCTGCGGCAGACGGCGTTTCCGCCAAGTATGGCGATACCGTCGCCTACCAGCTCCGCATCACCAACAATGGCAACCAGCCCGCGGTGCCGACCATAGCGCTGAACATCCCCACAGGGCTTACCGCCACTGAGACCACCGCATCCAAACTCATCGATGGCAAGCTCGTGCTGACAAAGCCTATTGAGCCTGGCGCGCATACCGATGTGGAGCTGACCTTCAAGGTGAGTTCTGTAGCCGCATCCGCCTCTTTGGTGCTTCAGGGCAAGGCCATCACCGTCGCGTTACCCGACGGCACACCTAAGACCGACATCAACCTCAACGACAACGACGATGAGGCGCCCACGCCGGTCAAGAACCCGCCCATCATCCTCACTGTGGTGAACGCGCTGGATAAGACCGATAAGCTGAGCGGCGCAGAGCTGAAGCTTACGGACAAGGACGGCAAGACGGTTTTCACCGGTTCGACCGGAGAGAAGGGCACAGTCGAGATCAACGGTCTGTATCCGGGCCAGTACACCATAACCCAGACCAAGGTGACGGCGGGCTATCAGCTGCCCGATAAGACATGGACCGTTACCAAAGCCGATGACGGCACGCTGAGCGGTACGACCGAGATCCCCAACGACCCCACGCTGGTGTTGGTGACGGACATCGAAGTGCTGGACGATAAGACCGAAAAGCTGCTTCCCGGCGGCACGATCGCCATCGTGGGCGCTGATGGAAAAGAGGTTCAGGCCGGCACGCTCGGCGAGAAGGGCGACGTCAGCTTCAGGTATATGAAGCCCGGCAAGTATTCGCTCAAGCAGACCAAGGCGCCGCTTGGGTATGTGCTGCAGGTCAAGGAATACCCCTTTGAGATCACCGCTGAGGGCAAGGTCACGGGCGACACCAAGATCGTGAATGTCCCCACCGTGGTCGTTATTATGAAGCTTGACCCTGATAAGAAGCCCGTTGCCGAAGCTGCGTATGAGGTGTGTAACGCCGAAAACAAGAAGGTATCTGACGGCAAGACCGATAAGGACGGCAAGCTGACCGTAAAGTATTTGCCTGCCGGCAAATACACCTACAAGGAAACCAAAGCCCCCAGCGGCTATGCGATCAACCCCACAGCGTATGCGTTCGAAATCGATGAAAAAGGCGTGGTCACCGGAACGCTCACCGTAACAGATCCCTTTGCCAACATCGTGATCAAGAAAGTGGACGCCAAGACCAACAAGGTGCTCGCCGGCGCTCAGTTTGGGCTTTACGACAGCACCGATAAGCTGCTCGCTACGCTGACTACCGATAATAACGGCCTTGCCCAATTCACCAAGTTGGCTTGGGGCAAGTACAGCGTCAAAGAGCTGAAAGCGCCCAGTGGTTATGCGGTGAACGGCAAGCTGGTCACGGTGGAGATCACCGAGACCTACCAGAACCCTGCCGAACCGCATATCGTTGAAAACAGCCCCGCAGCCCAGACCGGTGTGGACGGTTTCCCCTGGTGGGGCATCGCTCTGCTCGCGGTATGCGTTGTTGGCGGCGGCGGATGCGCGTGGTATCTGCTGCGCAAGAAGCAGCCAGCAGTCGATAAGCGCCGCGCAAAGCGCGACCGATAGGGCTAGTGTATGAGGCCGTCTTGATGGCGGCCTCACTTCTTTATAGGAGGGAATTTTTATGATACTTTATAAGAAAAAAATGCTTATACTTGCCATGGCGCTGATCGTATGCGCCGTGAGCATTCTGCCGTGGACGCAGGTAGCTTATGCCGCCCCCGGCGCTGAACCCACAAAGAGTACGATCGCAGACAAGCTGATACTCCAGCTTGGCCCCGACTGGGCGGGCGTAGAGTTTGAACTGGTGACCGACGTAGGCAAATACCCCGGCACGATCGTAGTCGATAACACCGGCGTGCTGACGCTGGAACTGAGCGACAGCTCCACCTTCACGCTCTCCTGTCTTAATTCCAAGGTGGCACTGCCTGAGCCCACGCTTCAGGAACCGGAGGCACAAGCAGCCGAACCCACGGAGACGCCGATATTCGGCTCTACGGATCTGGTACAGCCGAGTGAACCCGCTCCAGCCAATGATACTGAAGAGGATCAGACTTCCGAACCCGCGGCAGAGCCACAGACCGAAACAAATGCGCCTGCAGCTGAGTCCGAAAAGGGCATCCCAGCGCTCCAGCTGGTGTTGTTCATAGGCGGAGCAGTCCTATGCGTAGGCGGTCTCATCGTCATGCGGGTGCTGAAAAAGCGCCGCGAATATGACGATGATGACGACGAATAATCTGTAGAACTGACTTTGGCTGCTGTAGAACTGAGATGGGCGAAAACCCAGTAAAATAGGCGCTTTTTAGCCTGTTTTGCTTGACTTTTCGGGCTGATTATGGTACTCTTTCCGTGTAGATAAGCTTGCGCTCAGGCTTTCTGCGCGGACGAAGTCGACCGGCCGCCAACACATACCCAGAGGGGTATGGAGCAGTTACGGAGAGGCGTGTACCGCCGATCCATACGGCGCAAGCAATAAATTGAATAGCCGGAAGGCACCCAATTATTACAGAGTCAATGGGCTGATGCGACACCACTATTTCAGCCACCTTGACTCTGTATGTAGTTTTGGGGGCCTTCCGGCTTTTTTGTACTCATCCATCCTCGGGTGGATATAGACAACAGAAAGGCTGGTGAGAATTTTGAAGAAGAATAAGAGCAACCCCTTCGTGGGAATCCCGGGCATGAGTGCGATGCGCTGCCCATACTGCGGCAGCCCTGTTGTGCTGCGCTCGGCTGATGGCGTCTATAAAGAGAACCACGCGAACACCAAACTCTATGTTTGCAGCCGGTATCCGACCTGTGACGCGTATGTGCGCGTTCATGAAGGAACCGACAGACCGGTCGGCAGCCTTGCCGATCACAGGCTCAGGAAGCTGCGCAAGGAAGCGCACGACGCTTTCAACAAGCTCTATCTGTCCGGCGTCATGACCAAGGACCAGGCGTATGCGTGGCTCGCAAGCATGATCCAGGCGCCGCGCGCGCAGGCTCATATAGGTTACCTGCGGGAGTATTACTGTGAGCAGGTGATACGGCAGAGCAATGCGATCCTCTCAAACAGGCAACAGGCGAATCACGGTGCAACTCGCATTCGCCCTCAGCGCAGTATTGGGGGTGAATCGGCATGACGCTGACCAATGACCAACAGCGCATGGTAGAGGATAATATGGGGCTCGTAAGGGCAGTGCTCTCGCGTTGCGTGAACAGTCCGGGATCGACCGGTATCTACTCCTATGACGATCTGTTTCAAATCGGGTGTATGGGTTTATGCGAAGCCGTAGTTCAATACCGGCCCGGCAGAGCGGCGTTTTCGACCTACGCTTATGCGGCGATCCGCAATCGGATCTACAACGCTCTGACCTATGCTACCTATCGCCGCGAGAAGGAGACATTAAGCGATTTTCTCTACGAGCCTGCTTCGGATGTCCCTAAGGATACGCCTGAAGCGCGAGAACTGCGACAAGTCCTGTGCGAAGCCCAAGGCCGGATCAAAGGTGTTGCCCGCAAAGGTGTCGATGCAATGATGTTCATGAGCGAGGGCTTCACCTGCCGGGAGATCGGCGAGATGTATGGAACGGATGCAAACAACGTCACCGCATGGATCTCAAAAGCCCGCAAAGCGCTTAAACTAGACGTTGAGTTCATGCGCTGCGTATCGGAAACGGAAGCATGAAGAAGCTCATGAAACGCATGGCTATTCCTATGCTATGCTGTGTTTTGACCCTGACGCTGTTCAGGGTCTTTTTCTTTTTGGGGTATGTACCCTCAAGCTCCATGGAGCCGACGATCCGGCAGGGGTCATTCATATTGGCCGACAGAACGGCATACTGGTCCTCTGAGCCCGAGGTAGGCGACATCATCGTTTTTCGTCATGAGGGGAAAGTGCTTGTCAAACGGGTAATGGCTATCGCAGGTGAATCTGTGCAAACGTATAACGGCGTAGACATAGTGCCAGGTGGAATGCTTTACCTGCTCGGTGACAATGAAGAAGTGTCGATTGACTCCCGGTTTTGGCGGGATCCGTTTGTTTCGATTGGAAATGTGATTGCAAGGTATCACGAAAAAAACGGGCGCTGACACTCTCATGCCACGCCCGCCATTGTACTATCAGTCTTTACTCAAGTATCTTCGCAGATGAAGAATACCTTGCGTGATCGAAGATGAGATTGCCGCAATGCTTACTTTCTCAACGCGAGCAATTTCGGTCAAACTCAGTTGGAGAAAGAAATGGGCATATATCCGTCGCATCTGCCTCGCAGGAAGCCTTAACATGGCCCGGTAAAGCTCCTGCCGTCTGCACGATTGCAGATATTCTTCCTCCGAAGACAGGCATTCTACGATCCCATCAGTCGCGCTTTCGTGGTATTCAAGGTACTCGCCGTGGTATCTGCGCCGCTCATTCTGCGCATGCTCAAGCCGCTTCAGTTCGTCCAATAGTTCGGGAGGTATATTTCTTATGGCGCATAACTGCATTATTTGGTGTGAGAAGGCTGGTACTGTAAGTTCGCTCTCGTTGTGACGCAGAAAGTCTGCGAGTGTGTTTTCTTGCTGTAATCTTTTAAGCAAAACATCTGTTTTGACTTTCATCACAATGCTCCTCCCGTGTTACAACTCAGCGGGCTTATTATTAGAGAGTATGCTAATTAACCTATCAATAAACTCCTTATTCCTTTTCTCGTAATTTCCGTCTATGGTTCGCATATCATTTAACCGCACAAAATTCTTGTAAACAACATGAAAGCAGCGCGTTATATCCATTGGCTGATGATAGTGCCCACAGTACCAGTGCTTGAATTCACACTCATCATACACCCATTGCAGGAACTCTGTCAGCGTGTTCTTTGGATGAGTGCCGTCGCCGATCCTGGCTTGAATTCGCCTTTGCATTTTACTGGGCGCGCAGTGGCTGAGCACATAATCTACCTTTTTTCCGTGGGCGCACAGGTTCTCATAAGCCGCTGCCAATTCGCTTTCGGTGGGAAGCTCTTGCGCCCACCAGCTAAGGCGGTTGATGCGGAAGAACATGCGGGCGCCGCGCAGGCGACGGTACTTCTCCTCAAAATCGGGATCGTCCATATCCAGCACGCCGTTATAAGTGTCATGGCAGGCTGCGCCGCCCATGGTGAAGAACGTCTGCCCTTCGATCTCGTATATCTGTCCGCGCATGAGGTGCAGCACGTTCTTGCGTATTACCTGTACCTTGCCGCCGTGCCAGTTTTCCTCGGGATAGGTGGCAAGCAGATCGAAGTTTTCATGATTGCCGTCTAAAAACAATGTGGTAAACGGCCTGTCGTTCAACTTATCGAGTTCCGCGGCCTGCTGCACGCTTTCGTTCCACACGCCGCCAAAATCGCCGCAGATAATCACATAATGCGGATCTGCACCTTGCTCCCACTCATCAATATGAGAGAATGGAGCCCAATACAGCCTTGAAAAATCCGCGTGGGTGTCGCCGGTAATGTATATCATCCAAAGCACCTCCAAAAACGCTCGCGACATAACGTGGTTGACTTATGTTCACAGCGTAACACGCGATGAAGCGAGCGTTTCCGGAGAAAGTTGCAGCGTTTGGTGCTTATTGCTTCGGCGCCGCGTATAGCTCGTCAACGCTCATGCCGAAGTGCTCCTGCACGTACTGTTCAAAATGCGCAAGCGCGGGATAGTACAGCTCCTTGCCCTGAGAATCAAAGGCGTCGCCGAACATCCGATGCACCGTCTCAATGTCGGGATACTCCCAGCCGTATTGATCCTTTTCGGGATAGCAGTCATAGGCGCAGCTCTTGCCGTCCTTATCCACCGATATGTGATACCGGCCATCCTCAGCGTGATAGGTGATACGAAGGCTGTAACCTTTTATATCGGTATCATAAAACTCGATGTTCCAGTCCTCGTTAAACTCGCCCCATTCCGGCCTTGCAATGGCGACGGACTTATAGTGCGGCTCACGTTCTTCAAAGACGCCGCACATTCCGGCGTCGTCAAAGCCAAAGCCAAGCGCGTCAAGCGAGCCTTCCGCTGCGGGCTGCGCGCTTATTTCCGTTTGACGCTGCTCAACTGTTATCGCTCCGCCTTCGGTGTCAAAGGTCAGCTTGCTTTCAATGTTATCATACATAAAGGCTGTCTGCATCATACCGTCCCACTCCCACCATTTGGCATCTCCGTTTACCTGCATGATCTGCTGAACGGAGATGACGTCGGGAAGATGATAGACAGCGTAGGCACGAGCTTCGTCCTTATAGACGTTGACAGTTATGCCGCACTCGGCAAAATCCGTATTTGTATCAAAGAAATCCGCAATAGGCATGAGCGCGTCAATGCTGTAGTTATCCCTGACAAGCTGTGTGTATTTCTCGATATCAACATCATCTATGAAATATGCTACGTCGATCACACAACCCGCGCCGTTCTGCCCGTGTTGACCGTCCGCCTCCACATACTCGTAGCGGTCGTCCTCGGGGATAGCCCGCTTGATATCCACGATGCGTCCGTCCGTGCCGCGTATCTGACAGAATCCTCCTTCGAGGTATTCATTGATACGCTCGTTCTTCTCGTCCTCGGAGAGCCCCGCAGCATCCGCCTGATAGGCGACGCAGGCGTACATATTCCCGCTGCCCGTCATGGAGAGCAGAAAGCGCGCTTTGCCCTCCAACTTATCGGAGCCCTTTTCAAAGCTTGCCTCAAACACGGTTACCGGACTGTCCATACCATAGGGATTGAACTCGTCGCCGAATATGTCCATAGGCTTGTAAGGTTCCCGCTCCGGTGTCGGCTCGGGTGTGGACTCCGGAGTCGCCTCGGGCACAGTCGCCTCCGGAGTCGCCTCGGGCACGGTCGCCTCCGGAGTCGCGGCAGATGGATCGGACGGTACGGTGGGGTTGGCCGCGCAGGCAGCCAAGCAAGCGACCATCGCAATGGTGAGCAGCACTGATAAAAACCTTTTCATTCTGTTTCCCTCCGAAAATTATTTGGCCTTGAAGACCATTGTTATATCCATCAGTACCTCACCGGACGGATCGATCTGTACCGTTCCGCTCCAGGTAAGGTGCAATTCCTCGGTTGCGTCAACATAGCTCGCCGCGAGCTCAGGGCCGCTGTTTGTGAGCGTTATGACGCCATTTGCATACTTCCAACCGGAGTAGTCCTTAAAGTCAAGGCCGCTGACGCTGAAGGGCAGCTCGTTCACAGCGTCGATCAGCGCGGACAGGTCGATGAGACCGATCATCGTCATATCCTCTCGAAGCGACAGGTTCCGCCCATATTCAAAGCCCTCGGATATTTCCATGGTCGCATCCATGCTGAATATGCCGTTATCCGTCTCCGGGGTACGGAAGGTGATGGCGGTGAGCACCCATTCGCCGGCCAGTTTCTTGGCCTCATAATCGTCAGCAGGCATTTCCGTGGGTTGAGACTGTTCCTGCGGCGCTGACGGCACTCCCGCCGGAGTCTCCAGTGAGGAGAGGTCTATTCTTTCCTCCTTATCCGCTCCGGTGTGGAAGATCGTTCCGCTCTCTGGTAAAGCCGCAGCTTTGGGCAGAGCAAATTCAAATGTTACCCGGGCTGCGTAGCCAGGTGCGTCGTCTACAGCGATAAAGCTGATATTGCTGGTGGAGAGCGTGCCGTCGTCCATATCCAGCTTCATGTCAATAAGGCTCGTGTAACTGCTGCCGGAAATAGCGATTGGTGCGATCCCCTCCTCCTGCACGAAGCACAGTCCATAACCGGTCTTGGTATCCGTGTCATACTCGGGCAAAGCTACCCATTTTTCAAGAGCATAGGTCTCATCACCCAGCTTGAAATCCTCGCCCACCGATAAAGCCGGTCCATTTTGAGAAGTTGACTCTTCTTTACCTGCGGTAGGTGCCTTGGAGCAAGCGGTCAGTGCGGCGATGAGCGTAAAAACGAGAAATACAGCTGATATCCGTTTCATACCTGTTCCTCCTTATGTGCTTTATACTTGGATGGTACTACATCTCCGCAGTTGCGCTTACCGCTAAAGTTGCAGCTTAGTCCTCCCTTAACAGCTCTTCCATTTCCTCGCCGGAGAGCTTGTTCTTTTTCATGAGCGCGTTCACCATACGATCGATACGGTGTTTGTTGGTTTTAATGAGCTCCACAGTGTTGTGCATCTCTTCGCTGAGTATCTCGTTGATACGCTTTTTAACCTCCGGGTTGTTTGCCGCCTCCTGTTGCCCCATGACACCGATACCAAAATCTTCGTCCATGCCGTAAGTACAGATCATAGCCTGCGCTACGCGGGTAGCCTGTTCAAGATCTCCGGACGCGCCGGTGGATATGCCGTCCTTTTCGCCGTAGTAGGCGATCTCAGCCGCACGGCCACCAAGGCTAGTGCGGATGCGTGAAAGCAGCTCCTCTTTGGTGGAGAGAGGTCCCATATCCTTTGCGGAGTGCTCCATATACCCGCCATGCCCACCCCGAGCTACAATGGTGAGATAGGATGGTGTATTGCCACCGAGATAGCAGAGGAAAGCGTGCCCGCTTTCGTGCCGCGCTACGCGCTCCAAGTATTCGTAGCCCCATTCCTTCTTAGCGCCGTGCTTGGTGAGTTCGTATGCCTCGTCCAGTATCGCGTCGCCCAACGGTTTCCCGGCCTTGACCGCCATGCGGTTGGCAAGTTCGAACACGGAGGCAAGGTTTGCCGGGCTCATGCCCATAGCGCGCGAGGCGAGCCGCTTTATCATTTCCTCGGTCACGGTATGCGTCCTGTTCTTTCTCAGATACAGCCGCACGAACTGCTCCCGCTCATCCGCGTTGGGCAGATCCACGAGTATCTTTCTGTCAAACCGGCGGGCAAGCGCCGGATCGATCACACCCATGCCGCCCTGACCCTCTTCAACATCGAAGTTGGTGGCGGCAAGCACGAATACAGGGCGCTTTGGGTCGACCGAGAAGCCATCCATTTCGGTCAAAAGGGCGTTCAATGCCATTTCCTCTCCATGAGAGGTGTTCGATTGACCGCGCTTTCTGCCCACCGCGTCTATCTCGTCGATGAACAGGATAGCCGGAGCGTATCGACGCGCCCTTTTGAACAACTCCCGCACGGCCTCCGGGCCGCTGCCCTGCCATTTGGTGACGAACGCGCTTGCGACGGCGGGGATGAAGGCTACGTCGCTCTCACCGGCCATCGCTTTGGCGAGCATGGTCTTACCCGTACCCGGCGGGCCGTAGAGCAGCACACCTTTGGGCGGTTTCAAGCCCTGTGCGGAGAATTTCTTGGGATTCTTCAAATAGTCGATGAAGAACTTCAGCTCATCCTTGGCGTCCGCCGCGCCGATGACATCGGTGAAGTGTACGTTGGGTTTTTCCACATCGTCGAGCACGCTGCTTGAGTCGTCGGCTTCGGTGGCGCGCTTCAGGGCAAAGTCGCGCAGGCGCACCGTAATCTTCTTGCCGTCCCGGCTTAGCTTTGGGGCGGTCTCGAAGTACAGCACCTTTCGCTCGGAGGCCATCTTAGCCGCGACGCCCTGCATATACAGCTCCCTGCAGATCGAGGAAAGCTGATCCTCGAATACGGAGAAATCCTCGTCCGGCTCTGTCAGCTTGCCACGCGCGCCCGCGCGCACGAAGCTCATGAGCAATTCGGCGTCGATGGAGAACTCCGCGGTTTCCAAGAGATACACCGGCAGCTCCGGCAGACGTTCCCTCAGCGAGCGGAACAGCCGGCTGCCATCGTGTATAGCGCCCGCCGCCATGGGTGCAAAGTCGAAGGCTCCGGCCGACATGACAAGCCCCTGTGCTCCCTCATAAACGGTCTCCATCGTTGCGAAGCCCGCATCCGCGTTCTGTACGCTTCGCTCCACAACGTCCAACAGCACGACCCGGACGTCCTTCTCCCCGGCGATGGCCAGCGCTTCGCCCACGCTTTGCGTATCGTGGATGATATACCCCGGCAGCTCCTTGCGGCAGCGCTCGGCAAAGAGCGGACTGCCGTAGAGCAGCAGCTCCGGTTTCTCATCCGAGAAGAACAAGGGACGCACATCCTCCGCAAGCTTGGTTGTTTCTACGGCGAAACGCAGCGTTTCTATGCCAGAAAGGGCGGCGGAGAACCTATCCTCCCCCCAAAGCCGGCACACCTTAAACACCTCGTTTTTGAAAAACAGTTCGGTCTGGGCACGCAGCGTGCGCGCGTCTGCGGCGCCGCCCTCCTGAAACAGCAGCGCGGTGGGAACAAGCTCGTCAAAGCCTGCCTCAATGCCGTATTGCTTCTCGAAAAGCTGACAGAAGCGGGAAAGCTCGCCGCCGCTTATCTTGTCAAGGTGATGCGCCTGCAGGTGGTTGAACAACAGAGGCCAGCCCGTGGCCATACGGCTGATGATAGCGGCGGGAAAGAAGGGCTGACCCGTTTGAGGATTCTTTTCAGTCTCAAGCGCATTTATCAGCGTCTTGCGCGGTACGCCCGCAGCGTTCTGCTTGGCGTCGCCCTCATAGAGCGAGCGTCCCGCGTTGCTGGTGAATATGATGATTGTGTCCTTAAAGGAGATATCCTCATCCATAAATCGGTCGGCAAGCCTGCCCGCGTCGAGTATCTGTAAAAACAGATGGATGGTGTTTAGGTGCGCCTTTTCGATCTCGTCAAAGAGCAAAATGCTGTGGGGCTGCTCCTTGACAAAGCCGGTCAGCGTACCGGGCTTCGCACCCTGATAGCTCTTTTCAAAGCCAATGAGGCTCATATAGGACTGATGGTCAGAAAAGCTCGACATATCGAAGCGCTTGAAGGGAATATCGAGCGCCTCAGCCGCCTGCTCGGCGAGGAAGGTCTTGCCTACGCCCGGAGGCCCCGCAAACACGAATATGGCGCGCGGCCGCTTGCGCTTCTCGTCGGATGCGGCCAGTACCTCTGCGGCGAACATGCCCTCGGTGAATGCGTGTACCACATGATCCTGACCATGGACGGTAGAAAGCAGCTTGGCGCGCATATGCCGGATACGGCTCGTCAGCGCGGGAAGGAAATCCCGGCTCATCTCGTCGGCTTTTCCCTCTGCTTCCTTCGCGCCGCCGACGACCTCATATTCCACGTCCATAGGCTAGTCCTTTTTGGCCGCAACCTGCTTTTTCAGCGGGCAGACCTGTAATATGGCATCCGAGGGCTTCGCGAGGATGGCGTATAGCACGTCCTGCGCCCAAAGGTCGGACTCCCCGCGCTTTGCAGCGTGCTCGGCCGCTCGCATGAGGCACTCGGTCAGCTCCGTTTCACCGCCAAGCTCCGCGCCGCTCGCGATGGCCGCGCGCAAGAGGCTCCGCGTGCGCGTGGAGCTTATCTCCGCCGCCGCAAGCTGCTTTTTCACCGCGTCGATGTCGGCGTTTATCTCGGTCTTGTGCCGGGAGGAGGGCGTAAAATCCTCCGCCTTCAGCTCCGCAAGCTTTAGTATGCCGAGAAACAACAGCTCCGAAGAAACCTCACTTTGCTTTGCGGCGGCGGCCTCTGCCTGCGCGCGCATCATGACGAATTTCATGGATGTGGAAAGGTCCATCTTTTTGCCTCCTTAACAATATGGCTTTCGTATTGCCTGAGAGACTGGCGCAATGCTTCCGCTGATCGGGGCGCAGCTGTCAAAGAGCGTC
>ULXL01026579.1_pt1 | contig 32214 bp, 38 predicted proteins | sample 1961241 | NCBI WGS metagenome assembly ULXL01 (sample SAMEA4835837, study PRJEB28245) | human gut metagenome | biome: gut microbiome; material: fecal sample | place: Denmark | collected 2008
TTACCTAAAAACCACTAGTTGAACTAGTGGTTTTTTATTTTATTGTCGGAATAACTAATTGTTGTGGAGGGGCTTCAAGCGTTGGAACAATTGGCGTTGGATCCTCGGCAATTCTTATTCCAGGATCATTTAAAACTTCAGCACCGGTTGTCATTTCTTGTGTTTCTTCAGAGACGCTTGGTAGTAAAGAAACGGCTTGAACTCTTGGAATAGGAGCTTCAACTGGATTTTCGTTAATAACAATAGGTGCAGTTAATGGTTGATTACTAGCAATGGCAGTCGGGTTAGAGTTTGTGGCAAAAGATGGAGCTTCAAATTCATTTTCTGATGATTTTGTATCATAAATTGGTGAGTCTATTTGTTGAACTGTTGCGCTGTTGAATGGAGTAAGCATTACTTCTTTTATAATTGCTTGTGCATTCTCAGGACTAGTTGTTGGAGTATCATCTTCATCTAATGTTCCAGAAGATATTTTGTATTCTTCTTGAATGGGTTTTGATGCTACCTCTTTTTCCTCTTCAGCAACTGGGAAAGTTGATGGCTTTTCTTCTGTAGGTTTTTCTGGTTCTTCAGATGGCATTACAATCTTATAACCAGTAGCCTCTTTTGGTTTTTCTGCTTCAAGTTCAATGGTTGGGACAAGTGGTGGAATAATCTGTGGAGCTTCAACTACTGATTGAGCAAGAACTGATTTTGCTTCTTCAGTTACAGTTTGTGGAGTAGGAGTCGGTGCTGTAGGTGGTACTGTGACTGAAGGTGCTATTTCCTTAGATTCTGCGATTGGCATTGGTTGTTGATTAGCTGTTTGAGAAGCATTTTCTGATTTGGCAACCGCAGTTTCTTCAAATTCACCAGCTCCGGTTGGAATAATTAATTTTCCGTCGGGGCCAATTGTTGCAGAGGGAACTTGACTATCATTAGGTTCTGATTGTTTTTCTGTATTAGTTGGATCTTCCTTTACTGGTGTAAGTTGCTCAAGCGTTACAGTTGGAATAGCATTGTCATCTTCGACTTTAGGTGCAGTGACAGGAGGTGATTGGTCATCTGTCTTAGATAGTGAAGGAGTTAATTGTTCAACAGGAGTTGCTGGCTGTGAAGTTGCTGTTGGTGGTGCGAGTGTTGGTACTGACACTGGGGCTGGACTTGGATTTTGCACTTGTTGAGGAGTTGTCGTCGACTCCTCTGGAGTGGCATTAATACCAGGAATACTTATAGCCTTAGTAAGTGGGGCGGTTGACTCTTTTGCACCTTCTTCTTCAAGTAAGTCATCACCGGTTGGTAAGTTAACAGGTTGTTCTTCTTCAGGATCTTTTTCGACTACTTCTGAGATTTCTTCAGCATAATTATCTTCATCTTCATTTTCAATTTCTATTGTACGATATACTTCTTCAAATGATGTTTGACCTTCTAGGACTTTTATTAATGCATCTTGAAGCATTGTGATTGTTTTTCCGGTATAAATCATTTTTGCAAAGTCTTCTTTGGCTAGGCGATCATCGTTTAGGGCATTTCTAATGTGGTCGTCTAATTCTAGAACTTCATGAACCGCAATACGTCCACGGTAACCTTTACGACAGTTTTCACAACCTTTTGGATTGGCATCCCAAATCATGGAAACATCTTGATGTAAGAACTTTTTGTAAACTTTTTTCTCATAAGGGGTTGTTTCACGTTGATAACGACAATCTGGACATAATTGTTTAGCAAGTCGCTGAGAAATTATTCCGGTTAAAGCAGTTGATAATAAGTAACGTTCAACGTCCATATCAAGTAGACGTTCAACAGTTGCTAAAGCATTGTTTGTATGAAGCGTTGACATAACTAAGTGTCCGGTAATAGAAGCACGAACAGCGATTTGAGCTGTTTCTGAATCACGAATTTCTCCGATAAGAATAACATTAGGGTCTTCACGAAGAATGGAACGTAATGCAGCAGCAAATGTCATTCCTATTTCAGCGTTGACTTGAACTTGGTTTATTCCCTCAATGTTCATTTCAACCGGATCTTCAACGGTGATGACGTTTACTTCTGGTTTATTAAGACCTGATAACATGGAGTATGTTGTTGTTGATTTTCCAGAACCGGTAGCTCCTGTTACTAAGATAATTCCATTTGGAACACCCATCATACGTTTAATTTTTTCTAAGTTTTTTGGATGAAAGCCTAAGGAATCAATTCCTTGAAGACTTCGTGTATAGTCTAAGATACGAATAACAATTTTTTCGCCTTGGTTAGTTGGTAGACAGGCAACACGCATGTCTAGATATTGACCACCAAATTCACCTTTAATTGCACCATCCTGCGGAAGTCTAGTTTCAGTAATATTCATATTAGCCAAAAGTTTCAAACGAGTAGTTAAATTTTTCTCATAGGCTTTTGGAATAAATGTATAATCTTGACAGTCACCATCAATTCGAAATCGAACCATCATTCCTTCATCACGTGGATCGAAATGAATATCTGAAGTTTTGTTTTTGGCTGCTGCAATAATTATATAATCTGCAACTTGAGTTATAGGCGTTTTAGTGAAATCAAAGGAAACCATAAAACTTTCGGCACCATTTGATACTCGCTTTACATCAAATTGAACCATCATTTCAACCCCTTTTGTCTACTTTACTATGGTAATTTACTATAATTTATTATATAATAATTTTGTGATAATAGCAAGGAGGATTTATGAAAAAGAGGAAATTAAACAATGGGGGATTTGTTCTTGTTGAGACGTTGGTTGTGTCGGTGTTTGTAATGTCTATTTTTTCTATATTATATAATAATTTCTTTCCATTGATTGGTGAGTATGAGAAACGAGAGGTTTATGATGAAGTTGATGCAAAATATGCTACATATTGGATAAAAAGAATGATTCAAGACCCCGATGTGAAGTTTTCGACAGCTAATATAAATGCGCTTAGTACTTCGAATGCGTCAGCTCCAGGCTATTTTAAATTTAGTTGTGATTATTTAAATTCTAGTGCTGTAAAGAAGAAAACCTGTGAGAGAATTGTTAAGGCTTCACAAGTGAGAATGACAGGTGGGCAGCCTCATATATATATAACGACTTATAATTTGAAGGATTTTAAGGATAAAATAGAAACAAACTCTAATGATATGTCAGGTGGAATGCATCGTTATGTTGCTAATTTACCAGAGTATACATTGGGCTCAATGAATGGTGCTTATTATCGTGTTATAGTTGAGTTTCATCGAACCAGAGATGACAATAATTATTTAGCATATGCAACTTTCGAGGTGAAAAAATAATGAAAAAATTGAATAATAAAGGAATGACGGCAGTTGAAATATTAATTTGTTTTATCTTAGTAGTAGTTATTACAGTATCAATGTATACTACGGTTTCTTCTTATAAAAATAAACAACAGATAGAGGCCTTTAAAGAGCAAATTTATACTTATAAAAATCTATTGGCAAAAGATATTAATGATGATTTGATTAAAGTGGGGTTAATTGATGCAAAGATTGTAGAGAGTATTAATGATGTTTCAGGAGTATCATATACGGTTGATATGTATTTAAGAGACGGCAGTGTTAAAACACTTAAGGTTCAAAGCAAGAAAGCATATGATTATTTATATGATCCAACGGATCCTAGTATTACTGCGGAACTGCCACCAGAGAAGGATCAAGATGATTACTTTATGATTAGTTATGGCAATAGGGGGAGTGAGACCAATTTCCCTATTCCTGATTTAGGGGAAAGTACCAATCCTAATGGAAAGGTGATAAAGGATTTACGTATAAATAATGTGTCTATGGAGGTTTTAGACGGGGTGTTAGTTATTTATATTGGTTTTTATCACCCAGATCTTGGAACAAGATATGCCATTGATATAGTTTGCCCGATAAACTATTAAGTTTTTAAAAGAAGTGTTAGAATTATAATAGCGATAATGGTAGAAACTATTCTTCCTATTAAAAATGGTTTATATGGGAGATGGGCATCCGTAAGGATGCTTTTTATTTGAATATGAATACTTATACTGCCAAAGGAAATAAATAAAAGAATTAAATAAGTTGAAAGAATGTTATTTGATAGAATAGGTGTAGTGAAAATCCCTTTGGTTAAGTCAAAAAGACCGTTAATAATGACAAAGAAAATGGGCTTTAGGGAAATGGTTTTAGTAATTAATAAGCAAACTAAATAGAAAAATAAAGAAGTACCATAGATTAGTATCTGGGTTTTTAAGGAAGAAGTTATTGCAAGGGTTAAGGCTTTGGAGAATGGTAATTCTTTATTTTGAGGATGGTTACTATTTTCATTTTTGGTTTTAAAAATTAGAGCTGTGATGATATTTGAGATGATTATGGAAAGAAGTAAGAAATAACTGAACTTTGGGTTATCTAAAATTACTGAAACTGGACCTAGAATAAATAGTAGATTTGGAAAATGTGTAAATGTTAGAAGTGAAGTTGCGGATTCTTTGGAGAGATATTTTTTACTATAGAGATCAGCTATATGCTTAGGGCCACTGGGAAAACCACAAAAAAGACTCATAGTGATAATATAGAAAGAGGCGGAATTCTTTTTGGTAAGGTGAGAAATTGTTTCGATTAGACCGAAGTTTATTAGAAGTGATGAAAGCGTTAAAAGAAGAAAACTAGTAGGGAAGAGTTTGGTTAAAAAGAGGTCGGTGTAATCAAGGATACTAGAAGTTATAAGGGAAGAATTTATGATGCAAAGTGTCAAGATTGTGATTAAAAAGAAAAGAATTAAATTTGTTGAGTAAGTTTTTTTCATAATTCTCCATTTCTTTGTTATAATTAATCAGAGGGTGATTAAATGTTAAAAGGAATTAAAAAGTTTTTCCGGACAATTTGGGATTTTGTGATAGAAGAGTATAAGTTTATACTTTTTTTAGCTGTTTTTTATATAGTATGCACTTGGCCGGTTAATTATTATATTATAGTTGGTGGTGGAATAAGTGATGTTTCAGAGAGGGTGGCCGTTGAAGACGGCTATGATAGTGAGGGGAGTTTTAATTTATCTTATGTTTCTGAACTTAAAGGAACAACTTTATCTTACTTATTGAGTTATGTCATTCCAACTTGGGAAAAAGAGAGTATGGATGATTATAAATATTCAGAGTCAGAAGATTATTATGATATTTTATTTCGAGGAGACATTGATTTAAAAACTACTAATAATAATGCGGTAAAGGTTGCTTTTGATTTAGCAGGAAAAGAGTATAAAGAAGTGTCATCAAAAATTTATGTAATTGCGGTGTTTGATGAATATAAAACGAATTTTTTGATTCAAGATGAACTATTAAGTATTGATGGCAAAGCTTTTGCGACTACAGAGGAGTATTCTCAATATGTTCAACAATTTGAAGCCGGAGATATTTTGGATGTTTTAGTATTAAGAGATGGTAAGAAGAAGACTATAAAATGTAAATTATATGATGATGATGGACGAAAGATTTTTGGGGTGGCCTTGCAGGTTGCTAAAGAATATGAGACAAAGCCCAAGGTGAATATTTCATTTAAGAGCAGTGAGTCTGGACCTTCTGGGGGACTTATGACGACATTAGAGATATATAATAGGCTAGTAGAAGATGATATTACTAGAGGTTTATCTATTGCTGGAACTGGTTCAGTTGATGGTGATGGTAATGTTGGAATTATAGGGGGAGTTCGGTATAAAGTGATAGGGGCAGCAGCTGGAGGGGCTAAAATATTTTTTGTTCCAGAAGGAGAAAATTATAAAGAGGCTATAAAAGTAAAAAAGGAAAAAAAGTTAGATATTAAAATTGTTGAAGTTAGTACAGTTAAGGAAGCAATTGAGTATTTGGAAAATTTAAAAGCTGATAATGACTAGTTATTGGCTTTTTTTTGGGAATATGATATATTTAGTATGGTGAAGTTAGATGAAAATAGGAATAGATATAGATGATACAATTTGCAGAACTACGGAAATTGTTAATGAGAAGATGGAAGAGTATGCAAAGAAGAATAATATCCTGGTTTTAGATATAATTAACTATGATTCGATTAAAGCAAAATTTTTTGAAGAATATATGCCAATTATTTATAGTGAGGCAGTTGTTAAACGGGATGTGTGTGATGTCATTAGGAGATTACGAAGTAAGGGTAATCAGATATATATAATTACTGGTCGCAGTATTAGTAAGACACCAAGTATTGGAAATGCTGCAAATATTACTGAAGAATGGCTCCGAAAAAATGGTATTGAGGTAGATGGAATATTTTCATCGGCCTATGGTGAAAGCAAAGCAGATGTTTGTAAGAGAGAACATATTGATTTGATGGTTGATGATGATCCTTACAACTATAAGATGATTACTGGCAATGGAGGTCATTGTTTATTGTTTGACGATCGAGAAAAGTATGATTTGAGAAAAGATTATGCAACGAGTTGGTTAGAAGTTGAAGAATATATTAACAAGTTTAGAGGTTAAGATGAGAAAACTAAGAAGTAAAAAAGAACGAAAAAGAAGGAAACGAATAATTGTTACTACACTTTTAATATTAGGCTTATTATTTTCTAGTTTGATTATTTATAAGTGTTATATTTATTTTGATGAGCAGGGAAAGATTGAAAATACAGAGTTGAGTATTTCAAAAAAAGTAACGGTAGAAGCGATTGGAAATAGTTGTAATGTTAGTGATGGCTATATTAAGTTGTATATACCAAGTGAATTTAAGAAAAATAATAGTATTAATGTCAGTTGGTATGATTTAAATTATACTGGTATAGATAAAAGGGATGCAGCGATATCTTTTTTAGAAGTTGATGATTTTAAAAAGAATATTGGTTCTATTAACGATAAAAAGACGGATTTTAAAATATTGGAGAGAAATAATATTAAAACTGGCTATGACTTGATAAAGTATTATTATGATAATCAAGAAAAGAAAGTAACAATTTTAACTAGTCAAGACAAAATTAAACTTAATAGAATGGCAATAAAGTATATTGGTTCTTTAGCGACTAGTTTAGATATTACATTGTTGGACGGGGATATTAAAGGTGTCCTATTCGAGAGTGGAAAAATGTATCATGTCGTTGTATATTTTTCTGATTATACTTATGTGGTTGATTTTCATAATGAGATGATTGATTATTTTGATTATGATATGGTTTTAAAATATATAAGGATGATTGAATTTAATGAATAAGGAAAGCTACAGCTTTCTTTTTTCTTTCCCATAATTTCCCATAATTTTTTAATATTTTATACACAATTGCTTGCTATAATGGAAGCATGAAAGGAGGAAAAGATAAGATAAGGTTATAAAAATAATATAAAAAAGTTTACGATGTTTCTTAAATATGTGCTTGTTCGACATAGATGTTTGTTATTATAGGAACATAGAAAGGAGATATTGGAAGATAGAAAGAAAAAAATTTAAAAATAAGGAGCGTGATGCCAATAAGTAGTTAAAATGTATACACAATTCGTGGTATACTATTGGTAGGGGATGAAAAGATTATGTTTACAATTTGTTTAGTTGAAGATGAAGTTGATCTAGCAAATCTTATAAAAGCATATTTGGAGAAAGCAGGATATGATGTTGTTTGTTTTACTAAAGGTGGTGAAGCAATAGACTATATCGGTAAAAAAAGTGATTTGTGGATACTTGATATAATGTTAGGGGATGACATTAATGGCTATGATGTTATTAAGGCAATTAGAGAAAAAGATACCAATGTCCCAGTAATATTTACATCAGCTAGAGATCAAGACTTGGATAAAATATTAGGGTTAGAACTTGGTAGTGATGATTACATTACTAAACCATATTCTAGTAAAGAATTGGTACTTAGAGTTAATAATATAATTAAAAGAGTTTACAAGGAGAAGTTTAATACTAATATTTCATATAATGGTTATGTTATTGACACAGAAAAGAGAATGGTTTGTTCAGAGGATAAAGAGATTAAACTTACAACATTAGAGTTTGACTTGTTGCTTTTATTCTTAAAAAATAAAGAAAAAACATTTTCAAGAGAAGAGATACTTAATGCAGTTTGGGGAAATGATTATTTTGGATCAGATAGAGTGGTTGATGACTTAGTTAGACGCCTTAGAAAGAAACTCAAATTGAATCTAGATGCTGTATATGGATATGGATATAGATTATTATGAAATTAAGTAGATTAAAACTTAGTAAGCAATTAGTAATAATTGTTGCAATTGCCTTTGCATTATTGTTTACATCCTTAGGGGTTGTACTTCCGAGTGTTTTAATACCAGTTGCGGAAGCTAACCTGTATAACTATTTAAGAGAACCTTTAAATTTGATGGATAACGAAATGAAACAAGAACTCCTAAATACAGAAGTTGCATATATTTACTCACTAGAAGATCAAAATGTATTAGTTAGTGATAATTTAAAGGATATAACCGGAACTGCAAATCCAGATGTTATTTTAAAAAAGATTGATAAAACTTATGGAAAATTCATATACGAACATAAAACTTATTATTACTATTCTTTAAAAAACGATCAACTTACAAAGATTGCTATAGCTAATGATAGTTATATCAATAGAACTAAAGCAGATATATTAGGAACAATATTTCCAATAGTATTACTGACATTTTTAATAATCGGACTTATATTAGTTTTGTGGTCTATATTTATCGTTTGGAAGATTGAAAAACTAAAAAGTAAGATAGATAATATAGATAATCCAGATTATGATCATTCAGTTGATTTTGAAACGGATGATGAGATTAAGTCTTTAGCATTAGCAATAGAAGATATGCGACTTTCTCTAATTAATCAAGAGAAATATCGCAATAAAATGTATCAAAATATTTCACATGATTTTAAAACACCTCTCACTGTTATAAAATCTTATATTGAAGCTGTTGAAGATGATGTAGAAGATGAAAAGACGGCGCTTCAAGTCATTAAACAGCAGACAGCTAAATTGGAACAAAAAGTACACTCACTTCTTTACTTAAATAAACTTGACTATCTTAAAGATATACCAGTTAAAGATATTGTTTTAGTTGATATGGAGGCAATTATAAAGGCTGAAGTTGAAAAGTTTAAGTTTCATAGAAAAGATGTAAACTTCATAATTGACATTGATAAAAAGGCAAAATATTATGGAACTGTCGAACATTGGGAAACAATACTTGATAATTTACTGGGGAACTTTATGAGATATGCAAATGCTACTATTAAAATTACGGCGAAACAAAACAAACTCATTTTATATAATGACGGCGAAAATATTGATAATGATCTTCTTGATGGAATCTTTACTCCGTTCCGTAAGGGGATTAAAGGTGAGTTTGGATTAGGCCTTTCTATTGTTAAAAAGACACTAAATATTATGGATTATGATATTACAATTAAAAATGAAAAGAAAGGTGTGTCATTTATTATTACAAAAGGAAAACCATAATTGGTTTTCTTTTTATTTGTTTACAGAAGGGTGATTTTTTTGTATAATAAAGTTAGATATATGGTAGGATGGTGATGTGTTTTTTATGGCAAGTGTTAAGAATAAGAGTTTAAAGTTTGTAATTGCATTTATTATGATAACAATTGGAGCGGTTATGGCAGCGGTAGCGTTGGAGTGTTTTTTACTTCCTAATACGGTTTTAGATGGTGGTGTAAACGGTATTTCAATAATTATTTCGAAGCTTTTTGATTTGCCACTTAGTATTTTGGTAGTTTTACTTAATATTCCATTTATGTATATTGGTTATAAACATTTGGGAAAGGCTTTTTTGTTTCGAACAATATATGCAATTGTTGCGTTTTCATTATTTTTAGAACTAGCAGCGGAACTCGGAACTTTTACTGAGGAAATATTGTTAGCGACAGTATTTGGTGGAATGATTTTAGGCGTTGGTGTTGGATTGATAATCAGATTCGGTGGTTGTATTGATGGCACAGAGTCTTTAGCGATGGTTATTAGTAAGAAGACTAATCTGTCGGTTGGACAAATTGTTTTGATATTTAACTTAGTTATATATACTTGTGCCGGTTTTATATTTGGTTTTGATCGAGCAATGTATTCATTACTTACTTATGTAATTACTTTTAAAGCAATTGATACAGTTAGTGAAGGACTAGAACAAGCAAAAGCAGCTTTGATTGTAACGGCGAAAGGAACTAAGTTATCCAAAGAAATTTATGAAAAGTTAGGAAGAACGACGACAACAATTCGAGGGAAAGGATTAATTAGCGGGGAAAAAGAAGTTTTATATTGTGTTTTAACTAGAATTGAAATTTTTGAGTTGCGCCATTTGGTTGAAAAAATGGATGAGAGTGCATTTGTGACAATACTTGATGTTTCGGATATTATTGGAAATCACATTAAGTCTTCTAATAGATTTAGGCGATTTAATGAAGCAGAGGAGGAGTAAATTTTAAATGTTACTGGAGGAATATAAAAAAGAGATTGCTTCATTATTGTGGCGAGTTCCTAAAATGAATTTTGAAGTTGTGAATAGTCTACTAAACTTAATGAATGAAGAAATGCTAGCGTTTGATTTTTTACGAAGTCTTAAGGAAAATGAAGAAAGATTGCCTAAAACGGTTAGTGATGAAGTTGTTAGATTGGCATTAAAAGTTTATGCAAGCAATAAGTAGAGAACTAAAAATAGTTCTTTTTTTATTAAATGCTTTGTTTTTATAAAAATGTTAAAAAGGGTATTGACAATTTTTACTGTTATTAATATAATGTTATTAACAAGTTGAAAAACTTGTAAAAAAATATTTGCTGTTTTTAACAAAAAGCAAAAAAGAGGAGGAAAGCAAATGGGAAAAATTAAAAATTTAGAAGTATATAAAGGAATGTTAATAGTTGTTGATATGGTTAATGGTTTTGTTAGGGAAGGAGCTTTACATGATGAAAAAATAGCGGATGTTATTCCTAGACAGTTAGAATTAATTAAAGAAGCAAAGGCTAGAGGCGATTTGGTGGTATTTGTTAAAGATACTCATGATGAAGATGCTGTGGAATTTAAGAGATTTGGTGGAACTAAACACTGTGTTAGGGATACTAGTGAAGCGCAATTAATTGATGAATTCTTACCATTGGAGGCAGAAGATAACACTATTTCAATAGAAAAGAATTCTACTAGTTATATGGAAGCAGAAAAGTTTAGAAGTTTGATAGGTTCTCTTAGCGGGTTAGAGCGTGTGGATGTTATTGGATGCTGTACTGATATATGTGATTTTAATGGAACTATGGGTCTTGCTAATTATTTTGATCAAAATAATAAAGATGTAAATATTAATATTCATCTTGATGCGGTGGCAACTTATGCAGAAGATAAGAGAAAAAATTATGTTGATGCAGCTTGCTTATTGATGGAACAACAAGGAATTCAATTGGTAAAGAAACGTTAGAATTATTTTTTTAGAAATTGTTATTAACAAAATGTTATGAAGAAAAGAGGAGATAAAAATGAAAAATAAAACTTTGATGACTGATTTTTATGAGTTGACGATGGCTCAAACATATTTTAATGAAGGGAAGAAGGATGAACAGGTATACTTTGATATTTTCTTTCGAAAAAATCCATTTGATGGTGGGTACACAATTAGTGGTGGCCTAGATGAGACGATAGATTATATTAAAAACTTTCATTTTGGTGAAGAGGAACTAGCTTACTTAAGAAGTTTAGGCAAGTTTAGTGATGAATTTTTGGATTATTTAAGTACTTTGAAATTTGAGGGAGATATTTATGCTGTTCCCGATGGTACAATGGTTTTTCCTAATGAACCAGTTTTGACAGTAAAGGCAGATGCTATAACAGCTCAACTTTTAGAAACGGCATTACTTGCTAACTTTAATCATGGAGCGTTAGTGACGACGGCTGCTAAGAGAATTACTAATGAAGCAGGAGATATTCCAGTAATGGAATTTGGAGCAAGACGAGCTAGGGGAATTGACTCAGCAGTGGAAGCTAGTAAGTGTGCATATATTGGTGGCTGTGTAGGAACGTCTAATACCTATGCTGGCATGAAATATGATATTCCTGTTATGGGAACTATGGCACACTCGTTAGTGACGGAAAGTGAAGATGAGTACGATGCGTTTTTAAAATACGCTAAGAGCAATCCTGATAATTGCATTTTTTTAGTAGATACTTATGATACTTTGCATAGTGGTATTCCTAATGCTATTAGAGTGGCAAATGAATATTTAAAGCCGAATGGTTATCCATTTAAAGGCATTCGAATTGATAGTGGTGATTTGGCATATTTATCAAAAGAAGCTAGAAAAATGTTAGATGCCGCAGGATATAACGATGCTGGGATTTGTTTATCTAATGGTTTAGATGAATATACTATTAGAGATTTAATTGCTCAAGGAGCACAAATTAATTCTATTGGAGCAGGAGATAATATTGCGGCGGCTAAGGAAAGAGTAGGGGGAGTTTATAAGTTAGTAGCAGTAGAAGAGGATAATGAAGTAAAACCGAGAATTAAAGTAAGTAATGATAGTGTTAAAACGATAAATCCTGGTAGTAAAAAAGTATATCGTTTTTATGATAAGAAAACGGGTTATGCGTTAGGAGATGTTGTTGCGTTAAATGAGGAGGAAATTAGTAAGGAGCATTATACATTAGTACATCCAGTAGAAACATGGAAAAAAACAGAACTTACTAATTACGATGTAAGGAGTCTTCTTGTTCCAATTTATCAAAATGGCGAATTAATATATCAAGATCCTACCTTACAGGAAAAACAAGAATATTGTAGAGATGAATTTGCGACATTATATCCGGAAGTTACAAGAATTGATAGACCTCATGAATATTATGTAGATTTATCTGATAAATTGAGAACTTTAAAACAAGAATTAATTGAATCTCATCAAGACGGAATAAGTGATAAGGGTAGGGAATATGTAAAATGCGTAAAGAAAAACTAGATGAATTGAGAAAATACATTGAGGAATTAAAGACTATTAGAAAGTCATTAGTTCCGTCTGAATATATTTATGATGAAAATAATCGACCTATTAAACGAAATGGATTTCTTGATGTAGAAAGATATGAAATAGAATTAGCGAATGGAAAGGTAGTTTTAAGAGAAAAAATTTTAAAAGGTGGTAAAGATCCATCAGCGGCAATTGTTATGCCATTAACTGTTGATGATAATACGGTCTTGGTGGTTCAATCTCGGAGCAGTACGGAAGAATCGGTTTGTGTGGAATTTCCAGCAGGCTATATTGAGGATGGTGAGGCACCTGAAATTGGCGGAGCTAGAGAAGTTACTGAAGAGACGGGATATATTCCGGAGAAAATGATACTTTTAGATAAATTTTATCAAGATCAATCGTGTGGTGTAGGTGCCTATAACTATAGTTATCTAGCTTTGGGCTGTAGTAAGGCACGACAACAAAAATTAGACGATAATGAGGCAATTAGATATTTTGAATGTAGTATTGATGAGGCGATAGAGTTAATGGAGCTGGGATATATGACAGATATTCAATCCAAATATACCCTAAGTTTGGCAAAAACTTATTTAAAAGAGAAGAAAAATTACAAAAATAATTAGAGATTTGCTAAAATAAGTTTAAGTAGTTATTTAAAAGTGATATATGGTATAATGTGAGGAGAGAAATTTATGAAAGAATATGGATTTGTTAGAGTTGGAGCAATTGTAAATAAATTAGTACTTGCTAATCCAATAGAAAATGCCAAAGAGATAATTAGAATGTTAAAGCAGGCAGAAAAAGAAGAGGTAAGAATTGTTACAACTCCAGAACTTAGTTTGACAGGATACACTTGTCAGGATTTATTTTTACAAGATAGGCTTATTGCTTCAGCATATGAGGCATTGAAGATTGTTTTAGAGGGTACTAAGACACTAAATGTAATTGCTTTGGTTGGGATGCCTATTAGGGTTGATAATCAAATGTTTAATTGTGCTGTGGTAATTGAGAAAGGGAAAATATTAGGAATTATTCCAAAAACATATGTACCTAATTATTCAGAATTTTATGAGAAAAGATGGTTTCAATCTAGTACCAATTTAATTAGCAAAGAGGTAACTATTTTAGATCAGGTAGTACCGATCGGTACTGATATCTTGTTTAGAGATGGAGATATTTGCTTTGGAGTGGAAATCTGTGAGGATTTGTGGTGTGTTAATCCACCTAGTAGTAGTCATACACTACACGGAGCTAATATTATCTTTAATTTAAGTAGTAGTAATGAAATAATTGGAAAGTATGAATATCGAAAAAAACTAGTTTCTATGCAATCTACTAAAACGATTTGTTCATATGTATATACTTCAAGTGGAATGATGGAGTCAACTGCTGATATTTTATTCAGCGGAGCTAGTATGATTTATGAAAATGGAACACTTTTAGAGGAAAATGAGCGCTTTGCTTTAGAAAGTAATTTAATTTTTGCAGATATTGATTATTTTAAAATAAATAATGATCGAAGCAAGAATATAAGTTATATGGGTGTTGTTGGAGATGAAGAATATCGTTATGTTTTGGTTAAGATAAAAGATACTAAAAAGGATTTGACTAGAACGTATTCTGAGTATCCGTTTGTGCCTAAAACGATTGCGAAAAGAGACGAAAGATGTCAGGAAATCTTTACAATTCAGTCCTCTGCTTTAGCAAGAAGGCTTTTGCAATTAGGTAAGCCAAAATGCGTAATTGGAATTTCTGGAGGTTTGGATTCAACGCTAGCTTTCTTGGTAATTGTTGCAGCTTTTGAAAAGTTAGGTATGAATGCAAAAGATATTATTGGTGTGACAATGCCAGGTTTTGGAACAACGGGAAGAACTTATCAGAATGCGTGTAGATTTGTTTTGGAATATGGAGCAACATTAAAAGAGATTGATATAAAAGCAGCTTGTCTTCAACACATGAAAGATATTGGTTTAGAGGAAAACGATCGTAGTGTTACTTATGAGAATATACAGGCTAGAGAAAGAACTCAAATATTAATGGATATTGCTAATAAGGAAGGTGGCTTAGTTATAGGAACTGGTGATTTATCTGAATTGGCATTGGGTTGGTGTACTTATAATGGAGATCATATGAGCATGTATTCAGTAAATACTTCAATACCTAAAACGTTAGTGAGATATTTAGTAGATTGGGTAGCTGATAAGTCAGATGCTAGGAAAAAAGAAGTAATAAAAGATATTTTGGATACACCAATTTCTCCGGAACTATTGCCACCTGATGAAGCAGGAAATATTTTACAAAAGACTGAGTCTAGTATTGGACCATATGTTTTGCATGATTTCTTTTTATATTACTTTTTAAGATATGGAGCTAGTCCAAAAAAAATATTCTTTTTAGCAAAACGTACATTTAAAGAGAGCTTTACAGCGAAGGAGATTCTAAAGTGGTTAAAGGTTTTTCTAAAGAGATTTTTTACACAACAATTTAAACGTAATTGTGTACCGGATGGTATTAAAGTGGGGACAGTTTCTTTATCTCCAAGGGGAGATTTGAGAATGCCTAGTGATGCCGCTGTTGAGATTTTCTTGAAAGAATTAGAAGAATTAGAAAGGGAATAATAATAGCCTTTTCTTTTTTTGAATTGAAGTTTTATAGGAAATGTGGTAAACTAGAAGGCGTTTTATAAGGAGATATGCTATGGAAGAAAAAAAGTTTAGTAATTATACGCAAGAAGAAAAAGAAGCTTTGTTAATGCACTGGTTTCATTATTATGGAAAAGATATATATAGTTTGGCGGAAGCAGAGGAAGTATATAAAGCTATTTTGGCAAATGCTGATAGTGTGAAAGATGCCGCGGTTGTTGCTTATGTAGCTGGAGAAGGTAGTGCACAATTATTGAGGGCTATGCGTTATGGTACTTTAGATTCTCATTTGAGGGCAGTTTCAGAACTTGTTAAAAGTGGGGATGTTGCTTCGATATATGAAAAAGCAGAAGAATTGTTTATTTCAGAAATCGTTGAAACCTATAATAATCCGGAGGCAAGTATTCCATTGACAGATGAAGAAATATTGAAATCAGTGATCGAACTCTATGGTGATGGTGAGGTTGAGATATTGAATGTTGATGTTAATGAGAAATTCGGTGATTTAACTGATAAGAAAAAATTAACTGCTGAAGGAGTTAATGAGGTTTATAGACGATGCCTTTTAACTGATACGGAAGTTAATGAATTAAGTGAACCGATGACTCCGTTTGTGTTGGGAGAAGGAGTTAAGGGCATACAGGTATTTAGTGCCTCTCGTTTGGCGGAAAATCGAGCGACGATTACAGAAATGATTGCAGAACTGCCAAGTATTGACGAAGGGGTTTCATTTATGAATTTATGTGAAGATAAACAAGGAAGACAGTGGACGGACTTACAAAGAACAGTTGATGAATTACTACAATTAGGGACGGCTACTGGAGAAGTATTTTATTTACTGCCAAGAGATGTTTGGGATATGTTACCGGGTGGAATGCCAATTATTATGAGAAACGAAAAAGCTTCAGAAAAGGCTTTAACTACTAATGAACCACAAGAGTATAAGAAAGTACGTAATTGTAGAGATAGATTTTATCAACCAAGTAAGGAAACAACTGAATAAGATGGGTTGTTTCTTTTTTTTGAACATCTTTTTAATATTTTGCTAAAAAGATATTGACATTTTTACCAGTTATTAATATAATGTTAATAACAAATAAATTGATTTGTATTTTTTATACAAATACTTATTAATATAATGTTAATAAGAAGGGGAGATTGAAGTGAAATTACAATTTAAAAAGGAAGAAATTAAAAGATTATTAGAAAGATATTATAAAGAGAAAGAGGATTTCATAGGGAAAGTTTCGATGCGCTGTTTGCTAGAGAATGTTGGCTATGGGATGCTTGAAAGGGAAGAGGCCGCTGTAGAAATAAAGTTAACTGGTAGTTTAAATATTTTAGGTGAGAAAGTGGTACTTGATAGGAGTTTGACTAGGGAAGAAGTGCAGGATGTTTTTAGTGCAATGCAAAATGATGCTGGTTATGAAATTAGTGGTATTAGTTATGATATGGGCGTTTGTAATACTATTTTGGGCTATGGTTGCCAAGAACATAGTGTTAATAAGCCATATTTTAATGGTTTAGTCGCAACAGTGAAAAATAAGAAATTAGTTAAATAGGAGGTAATATGAGTAAATTAAAATTGGTTATTTTAAATAACATTAGTGAATTTGGAAATAAGGTTAATAGACATTTGATGACAATGAATAAATCTAAAAATAGTTATATTGTAACTATGAAGAGCGAAAGATTTAGTAATGGAGAGGGTAAGGTCAAATTAGAAGAGGCTGTTAATGGTAACGATTTATATATTTTAAGTGATGTAGGAAATTATGGTTTAAGTTATTTAATGCATGGTAGGGAACATTTTATGTCGCCAGATGAGCATTATGAAGATATTAAAAGGGTTATTGCTGCTTTTTCTGGTCATGCTGCTAAGATAAATGTAGTAATGCCATTGTTGTATGAATCTAGGCAACATAAAAGACGTGGTAATGAATCTTTAGATTGCGCTATTGCCTTACAGGAACTAGAAAGAATGGGAGTTGATAATATAATTACTATGGATGCACATGATCCTAGTATTTGTAATGCTATCCCGCGTTTACCATTTGAAAATTTTTATCCAACGCAACAGATTTTGGAAAGTTTAATTGAAAATGAGGTAATGGATAAGGTTTTAGTTATAAGCCCGGATATGGGAGCAATGGAACGAGCAAGGTATTATGCAGATATGCTTACATGTGATGTAGGAGTATTTTATAAAAGAAGAGATTTATCAAAAGTCGTAAATGGGAAGAATCCAATTGTCGAGCATTTATATATGGGGGCTGATCCAAAGGGCAGGGATGTTATTGTTGTTGATGATATGATTGCCTCTGGCGGTTCGATGATTGAAGTAGCAGAACATTTAAAACAAAGGGGAGCAAGACATGTTTATTTAGTAGCAACATTTTCTCTTTTTACAGAAGGAGTAGAAATATTTAATGAGGCTTATGAAAGCAAATTGTTTGATCGTCTTTATTCTACTAATTTATCTTATGTACCAGAGGATATTAAATGTAAAACTTGGTATAGGGAGGTTGATTGTAGTTATTATATGGCAGAAATTATTAATACTATAAATAAGAACGAAGACATTGAAGTTTTATGGAATAAAAACAAAAAGTGTTTAGAAAAATAAGAAAGAAGATGAAAAAATGAGAATTGGTATTTTTGGAGGCAGTTTTAATCCACCTCACAAGATGCATTACAATATAGGGAAAGAGTTAATTCGCATGGGTTATATAGATAAGGTGATTTACGTTCCAACCGGTAGCAAATATATTTATAAAGATAATTTAGTTGATGATAGCGATAGATATAATATGCTTAGTATTATGATAGAGGATGATGAACGATTTATAGTTAGTGATTTTGAACTTCGTAATAGAAATGTTTATACATATGAGACGTTAGACTATTTTCAAAAAACTTACCCAAATGATGAGATTTATTTTATTCTAGGAACGGATAATTTAAGTTATATTGATCAATGGGAGAAGGGAGAAGACCTACTTTTAAATAAAAAATTTTTGGTTGTAAAGAGAAAAACGGATGACATTAATCTATTACTTGATAAATATCAAAAATATCGTAGTAATATTATAGTTAGTGATGTTTTAGAGAGTGATGTTTCTTCTACGGATATTCGTGAAAAACTACAAAAAAAAGAAGATGTTTTAGACTTTCTTTCTGAAGGGGTTTATAATTATATATTAGAAAACAAATTATATGGGTGATAAGGAGATGATATTGATGTATGATTTAGTAAAAAAATTGGTAAGTCAAAAAATAACAATTTCGACGATGGAGTCTTGTACAGGTGGTGGCGTTGCTAATAGTATTACAAATATTGAAGGGGCTAGCGAAATACTAAAGTTTAGTGCAGTTACTTATTCAAATGAATTTAAAATTAAAATGGGGGTTTCAAGTGAGATAATTGATAAGTATAGTGTATATAGTATGGAAACAGCTGAAGAAATGAGTAAAAATATTTCGAAATTTACCGGAAGTATTTTAGGGGTTGGTATTACCGGTAAGTTAAACCGAGTAGATATTAACAATCCGTATGGAGAAGATAATGTGGTTTTTGTTAGTATTTATGATAGTAGAATTAAAAACTTTTTAAATGCTAAGGTTGAAGCTGTACGTGGAAGTCGAAAAGAAAATAAAGAATTAGTAATTGAAAAGATAATCTCAATGATTAATTGTCTTATTAAATAAAAGTTTTGTTATTATATATTTTATGTTATAATCAAATTATGAAAATGAGGTGGAATTTATGGCTGAATATAGAAGTGAAGAAGAATTTTTAGAACACTATGATTCTAGTTGCTTTGAAAAGTTATCAATGACAGCAGATATATTGCTTGTTAGTGTATCAGATCAAGAACAAACTAATTATCGCAAAACTAGTACTAAGATGATGAGTATTTTGTTATGCAAAAGGGATGATTTTCCTTATAAAGGAAAGTGGTGTCTTCCTGGTGGATTCTTAGATGTAAAAAAAGAGACATTAGAGGAATGTGCACGTCGAGTTTTAGTTAATGAGACAGGGTTAAAAGATATTTATTTAGAACAATTATATACTTTTGATGATTTGAAAAGAGATCCACGAATGAGAGTTGTTTCTACGTCTTATGTGGCCTTAGTTGATAAAAATAAATTGACGAAACCAGCGGCTAATGCTTGTTGGTTTGATATTTTCTTACTTGAAGAAAAAGACGATAGGGTAGAAATTACTTTAGATAACGGGGTAGAAAGAATTAACCTTGTATTGAGAAAGATATTAAAGGAGAAAACTACGGATAGATATCAATTTGAAATAGAAAATAGTGATAAGTTAGCGTTCGATCATGCTAAAGTTATTTTAGCGGGTTTGGAAAGAATTAGAAATAAAGTTAATTATACTGACATAGTATTTAATATGATGCCAGAGTATTTTACTTTAGGAGAGTTACAACAGGTTTATGAAGTGATCTTGAATAAGAAGTTGTTGGATCCAGCTTTTCGAAGAATCATTGCGGAAAGAGTAGAAAAGACAGATAAGATGCGTACTGGTGGTGGCCATCGCCCGTCTTATTTGTTTAAATACAAAAAGTAATATGAAAATAAAAAAAGTTAAGTTATTTATTAATGACAATTTAAAAAGTAATCGTGTTGCGAGAGAAGTAAAAGAAAAGCTGGAAAAAAATAAGTTTGTAATAGTTGATGAGGGTTATGATTTAGCAATTGCAGTTGGTGGAGATGGTTCTTTTTTAAGAATGGTTAAAAGTGCAAATTTTAATAATAACTGTTATTATGTAGGAATTAATGCCGGAACTTTAGGATTTGCGCAGGAAGTTTCAGTTGACGAAATTGACCAATTTATTGAGTTACTCAAAACTGCAGATTTTAAAGTTGAAGAAATTGGGGTGCAAGAAGTAGTTGTTAAGACTAAGAAGGAAACAGTAAGACATTTTTCAATTAATGAGATTGTGATACGAGATGAGGCACTTAATACGACGGAATTAGAGGTGGCGGTAGCTGGTGGTTTATTAGAGGATTTTGTTGGCGATGGTCTATTAATATCTACTTCTTTTGGATCGACAGCTTATAATCTTAGTTTTGGTGGAAGTATAGTGTTTAATACATTTCATACTTTACAAATTACCCCTGTTGCTCCGCTTAATAGTAAGGCCTATCGTAGTTTAGTTAATTCGGTGATTGTTCCAGATAATATGCTAATTACTTTAGTGCCAAAGAGAAATAATGGTAATTTGATTGTAACAGTTGACGGAGACAATAATTTTTATGAAAGCGTTTTAACGATTGAAACAGTGATTAATAGAACAATAAAGATTCTTAGAATGAAAGATTATAATTTTATTCAAAAGGTAAATGATAAATTTTTAAAATAGATAGTGGATGATAATGACGTGGAGATTAGAGGTTTTAAAGCATTTAATAAAGATTTGACAAATAGATATGGACAGGAATTTTTAGAAGGTGAAAGATATCTACTTGAGGGACCAATTTCATTTGGCTTACATAGTAATGGTTTTCATTTTTGCGAAAGACTAGAGGATACGTTAAGGTATTTTGATGCAATGAACGAAGAAATTTGTATTGCTGAAGTTATTGGTCGGGGAGAGATAGCTAGTTACTATGATGATTATTATGGTTACTATGATATGTATGCCGTTAGTGATTTAGAAATTGTTCGATTTTTATCGCGAGATGAGATAGTTGGTTCATATTTGAATTGTGATAATGGTAATCGGGTTAGGAGATTTGTTAGCGGTTTTAAGTTAACGGAGGACGAAATTCATAGTATGCAAGAAGCTCATAAAAATAATGCAGAAGTCTTGAAAGCATTAGATTATTATCAGAGAGGGTTTAGAGATACGTATGAACCGAAAAAAGTAAAGCGTTATTTAATGAGAAGTGATAGTAGTAAGAAAGAGTGATAATGATGAAAAATAAAATAGGTGTATTTGATTCGGGAATTGGTGGGCTCAGTATATTAAATGAACTGAAAAATTTACTTCCAAATGAGGATTATTTGTATTATGCTGATAGTAAGAATTGCCCGTATGGAGAAAAAACGGACGAGGAATTGTTTTTTCTTACAAGTAGAATCGTTAATTATTTAAAAAGTGAAGGTTGTAAACTGATTGTGATAGCTTGCAATACTGCAACGACAAGGTGTATGAAGAGACTTCAAGAGGAGTTTAAGGATTTATTATTTGTTGGTTGTGTTCCAGCAATTAAACTAGCTTGTGATTATAATTTTAAAAATACCCTAGTTATGGCTACTCCAGCAACGATTGAGAGCGAGAGATGTCAGCAATTAATTGCAGAAAATAAAAGAGATGATCAAAATATTTATTTAGTGCCCTGTTTTGGATTGGCCGATGCAATTGAAAGAGATGACATGAGTGAAGTTAAAAATATTTTAAAAAATATTTTCTTTGAATATCAAAATAAGAATATTGATTCAATAGTTCTTGGTTGCACACATTATCCGTTTATAAAGAAAGAAATTTTAGAAGTTATGCCAGGGGTTACTTTACTTGACGGTTCGGTTGGGGTTGCAAAGCAAGTAAGAAGGCAACTTGATGTTAACGGTTTGTTAAGTAAAAGTGACACAGTTGGGGATGTTAAGATAATTAATTCAAAAGATTCTAATGTATTTTAGAATCTTTTAATTTTTTTTAATTTGTAAAATATATTTTAGTATAGTAAAATTATAGGTGTGATGGATATGAAGAAAAAAGATACATTTATATATAAAATTATTAGAGTTATAGTTAAAGGTTTGGTTTACTTATTTTTTAGACCACAAGTAGTGGGATATGAAAACATTCCTAAAAATGGTCCTTATGTGCTAGCTGGTAATCATACTAAATGGTTGGATCCGGTGTTATTAGTTGGGGTTGCTGGTAAGAATCAAGTGCATTTTTTGGCAAAGGAAGAAATGTGGCATGATTTTTTTGGTTGGATTGTTGTAAAAGCAATGGGGTGTATCCCAGTTAATAGAAAAATTCATGATAAAGATGCTTTGGTTAGTGCTTATGATTATTTAAATAGTGGTAATTGTATTGGGATATTTCCAGAGGGAACTATTAATAAGACTAAAGATTTAGTGATGCCATTTAAAATTGGGGCAGTTAAAATGTGCAAAGAGACAGCAGCTGATTTAGTACCTTTCGTAATTACTGGTAAATATAAATGGTTTGGAAAAAGTATAAAAGTCGAGTTCTTAAAGCCAAGAAAAGTTACTGGTGATTTAGTGGAGGCAAATAGGCAATTGATGAGTGATATTAGTGATAAATTAGGAGAATATTTTCTAGAAACAAAAGAAAAAGTGGTAGTTAATAAGGTGGTAGATAAAAATGAGTGAAAAAAAAGATAAAATGTATGGTTTTAGATTTTTTAAAGCAATTCTTGGAATGCTTTTTAAGGTTTACTATAATCCTCGGATTATTGGAAAAGAAAATATTCCGGCTGAAGGAGCTATATTGCTTGTAGGTAATCATATTCATATAATGGATCAATGCTTACCAATCTTAGCTACTAAAAGACCGGTTCATTATATGGCTAAAAAGGAATATTTTGATAATAAAAAAGTGGCGTGGTTCTTTAGATTAGGTGGTTGTATTCCTGTAGATCGGAGCAAAAAGGATGAAAGAGCTAGTAGTGCGGCATTAAAAGTATTACATGATGGATATGCATTGGGACTGTTTCCAGAAGGAACGAGAAATGCATTAAAAGAAGAAAAAATTCAGGAATTGTTTGAGCGATGTAAGCCGGAAGATGATACATATGATAATTTTAAGCAAAAAGTAAAGAATCAAAAGACCTCTTATGTTAATTATTTAGAAGAGTTAAGAGATATGAAAAAAATTACTGAAGAGGATTTTCAAAAAAACATTTATCGAGTTAATGATTATTTAGTAGAACTTGTTGATCTAAAAGTTATTAGTAAAAAGGAGTATGAAGATAGGGTTTTATTACCATTTAAATTTGGAGCTGTCTCAATGGCCAAAAAGACGGATAGTTATTTGGTTCCATTTGGAATAAGTGGAGATTATAAGTTCAGAAGTAAAAATTTAGTAGTAAGAATTGGGAAACCATTTAAGGTTCAAGGAGACTTGGAAACTGCTAATAATAAACTGCGTGATAGTGTTAAAAAGTTGATGCAGGAAGATGTAAAAAAATAGTGGTAAATAGTGTCAAATAGGGAAAGTTTCATATTGGAGACTTTCTTTTTATGTTATTATTAGGATGGTGAAGTATATGAACAAAATAAATGGTGATAATTTCTGCAAAGATGCTAAGTATAAATTATATCGAACAGTTTATGAAATATTACATCCTAGTATTTCAAAGAGAAATATATCTAATTATAAAGTTGTATTGGATGAGAAATTATTACCGGTCCAGGTTTTCTATCCGAAAAGAGTTACCAATATGAAAAAAGTTATACTTGCAATTCCTGGAGATGGGAAGGTAACTGAATGTTATGGTAAATATGCAACTATTTATAAAAATATGGCAATTGAAACAGAAACTTTGATTATTGCGATTGATTACTTTGGGAAAGAAATAAAATATCCAACTAGTTCAAATAAAATTTTTAAAGTTGTTAAATTTTTAATGGAGGAATTTATAAGTAATGGTATCTTAAAAGAGAATATTATTTTTATGAGCGATTCTGTTGGTTGTAATATTTTAAAAGATTTGCTTTTCAAACTTAGAGAAAAGGATTTTATTGTCGATAATAAAATTATATGGTTTTATCCGGTTTGTCAAAATAGTTATGAAAACTTTTTATGGGATGAAAAATATTTGAGTATGAATTTTAATTTGGATAAAAGAATTAATGAGTATTTAGATGGTTATTTTTCTAAAGGTCGAAGTGAGACTGGAAATTCATTGGTGATTGATGAAGATAGTAAAGTAAAGAACATAGTTTTTTCTGGGGAACTTGATGTTTTGAAAAATGAGGCTGAAGAGTTTTCTAGAGATTGGAAAGCAGAGTTTGTAAAAGTGCGAGTGCTTGGGCATGGCTTTTTAGGAAATATTAATAGTGAAGGGATGAAAGAGGTATATTCAAGGGTTAATGATTTTGTCAAATTTTAATTATTGTGCTATACTTTAAAAGGTGATACGATGGAGAAAAGAAAAACAAAAAAAGAAATAGTTAAGATGCTATTAAAAAACAACGAGTTAGATGAACAAGATGAAGAAGAATTATTGGACTTACTTATTGATCAACCAATTGCGATTGATGTAGATAAGCAAGAAGAAGCTAAATTAACTACGGGAGATCGAGTTGCTGATAAGGTTAGTGAAGTCTGTGGTAGTTGGATATTTATTATTGTTTTTATGGCTTTTTTAATAGGTTGGGTCATTTTAAATACAGTTATTTTAATGGGTGATCAAGCGATTGATCCATATCCATTTATATTGCTTAATTTGGTTTTATCGTGTATTTCGGCTTTACAGGCGCCGATCATTATGATGAGTCAAAATAGACAAGCAGAAAAAGATAGTTTAAGAAACCAAAATGATTATCGAACTGATTTAAAAAGTGAATTAATTTTAGAATCTTTACATGATCAAATGGAAGTTATTCTTAGAAATCAAAAGAGAATATTTAGATATATTGAGGCGAATGAGGATGAAAATGAAATTAAAAAAAATTAGTCTAGTGCTTTTTATTTTAGTATTAATAGGTTTTAGTAGTGGCTGTGTTAGGGAAGAGAAAACTACTGATAATAATAGTGGAACAACTAAACAAGAGATTGTGGCTAGTGATTTCGATGAAGATGGTAGCGGGGAATTACGTTGTAGTCAGGAAGTTGATGCTGAAGAAGGGCTTGATGTTGATTTAAGATATATAATCGAGTATAAAAGAGGTAATATTATTAAACTTCGCTCTATTTCGACAGTCACTAGTAGTGATTCGGAAAAGCTGGATACTTATGAAAATGCTTATGAGAAAATAGCCACTAATTATAATGATTTGGCTAACTACCAAACAAATATTATTAGAGATAGTAATAGTGTTATGTATGATGCGATTATTAATTATGATAAAATAGATATTGATAAATTATTAGAAATTGAGGGGGAAGAAGACAATATTATCGTTGGAAATAAGGCAAAACTTTCTCTATGGTTAGAACTAGCTGGTAAAGTAGGAACAGTTTGCGAGGAAGTATAAGACTTCTTTTTCTGTCTAGGTAGTTTAATGGATAAAATGTTTCCCTCCGACGGAGAAGATGGGGGTTCGATTCCCTTCCTAGACACCATAAAAAAATAAACAGTAGAATTAATTAAATGCTGTTTTAATAATACTAGGTTTATAAATCTAGTATTTTTTTTAATAGAATTTTATGATAGAATAAGTTAAAAGAAGGAATTAATATGAACATTGCGATTGATATAGATGATACTCTTACAGAGACAACGGAATTTTTAGCTCCATTTGTGATGAAGTATTTCGCCTTAGATAAGGAAAAGTATGATTTAGCACAAATCAATTATGATGATTTGCCAGAGGAGATAAAAGGAAGAGAGAAAGAATTTGGAAAAGAGATTTTTGAGAAAGTATTATTGGATGTACCAGTAAAGAAAAATGCTATTTCTGTGATAGATAGATTAATAAAAGATGGTCATAAAATATTTATTATAACGGCAAGAAATGAAGAATTATATAGAGATCCTTTTAATTTTACTACTAAGCAACTGAGTAAATTGGGTATTAATTATAGTAAATTATATTGTACGTTTGATAAAAGAAGCATTTGTGAAAAGGAAATGATAGATGTATTTATTGATGATAATATAGAAAACTTATTAAATAGTGCTGAAGTGGTTTCTGAGAGGATCTTGTTTACTAGTAAGATGAATATAAAGAAAAAAACAGCTTTGAGGAGAGTTTCCTCTTGGAATGAGATATATGATTATATTTGTAAGATAGAAAGAGGGTAAGAAAATGAAAAATAAGAAAATTGATAAGTGGTTTATTGTGTTATATGTAATTGCTTTAATATTAGTGGTTATTGGAGTTATATTATGCGCAAGAAATGATATGGCAATGGGACCAATCGTTTTGGCTTGTGGAGGAATATTATTTATTAGAACAACACAAGAAATTAGAGCCTTAAAGAAATAGGCTTTTTATTTTATTTGACAAAATAAAAATAAGTGTGGTACAATCTAGGTACATTTTTAAAGGAGAGGGATTATTATGCTAAATAACAATATTAGTTTTAGACATCATCATCATAATAGTCTGCACTTGTTAATACGACATTAAAGTTGTTGTAGGTACAAGTGCTGTTTGTAGTGCTTGTATCTAGCTTTATAAAACGACTATTAGTTTATATTAATGCTATACAGGTACTATGTATAGCATTTTTTGTTATATAAAATTATTAGGAAAGAAGGAGTTTAAAATGAATATAAATATTAATTGGATGAGAGAAAATATGGCAAGAAGTTGTCAAATAAAAAAGGGGTTTGATTTAGATAAAGTGGGTAAGTGTTATAAAGAGGTATTTAATGGGGCACCATTTTATGAAACATGGACGGATGAAGAGGCTATAAGGGTATTAGAAGATTATATTGAAAATGGGGCTAGTATGTGGATACCTGAAGTTAATGGAGAAGCGGTTGGCTTTTTAGTATCAACAGATTCTATCCCAAAAGATCAAAAACCGTACATTAATTTAGATGAAGATAAGGTACGGTTTGTTGAGGAAATTGGGGTGAAAAGTGATTATCGTGGTAATAAAGTTGCTAGTGAATTAGTGAGAAGAGATTTAAGAGATGCACTTATTAGAGGAAAGGAATATCTTGCCTATAGAACGAATGGAATGCGTTATTTTAAAAAAGACAGGGGAGAATCATTTGAAAGTGCGGTTGAACGTATCCAACAGGCTGATAGGCAAAAAAGAGAAAATGGTGAGGTGATTTTAATACCTGAAATGACAAAGGAAGAAAAGCAATATTTTATTAATCAATATGTGGAATTGTTGTCGTCACGGCCAGATTTAGATGTGTCTAATTCATCTCAATTATTTAGGAGTATTTTTAGAAATGTAGAATATTCAAAGGAAGGTAATAACTATACTTTTCAAAGTGATCCAACGGGTGAGGCAAATGATAGAATTTTTCCAATCATTGATTTAAGAAAAAATGGTTATGTTAAGACATATTATAATAAGGCAGGTTTTAGATAATGGAGAAAGAGATATTAAAAGATTTAGTAGCAATTAATACAATTAAGGATTATGAAAATACAAAATTTAGAGAATACATAAAAAAATATTTAGAAAAATTTAATTTTAGTTTTGAAGAAATTGGTACAGGTTTTAGAAAGGTTTTGATTGCAAAAAGAAACAACGCAACTATAGGATTTATTTGTCATGCGGACACGGTTGGTGATTCAAAATATTGGACAAAAGAAGCTTTAAAGTTAACAGAGGATGAAACATATTATTATGGACTTGGAGTTTCGGATATGAAGGGGGGAATTGCCGCTCTTTTGGCGGCCGTGGCAAGGCTAGAGACAGATGTTCCGTGTATGCTTTGTTTTACTTATGATGAAGAGTGCGAGTTTGGTGGTGTTAAAGATTTGCTTAAGGCAGGGATTACTTTACCCAAGACCTTAGTATTTACAGAACCAACTGATTTACAATTAGTAATTGCAAATAAGGGATGTTTAGAATTTAAGGTGGAATTTAAGGGGAGAAGTGCTCACTCTAGTACTCCGGATTTAGGAGATAACGCCTTGTATAAGGCACTGGCTTTTATAAATGAACTACGGGGTTTTGCTTTACAGTTAGAGAAAGAAAAAGAACCATTGTTTGAAGTTAATTATACAACATTTAACCTTTCTAAAATGGTAGGAGGAGAGGCGATTAATAAAGTTCCAGATAGTTGTATTATTGCTTTTGATTTTCGAACTATAAAAAAAGAACATAATTTATTGATTAAGAGAATTATTAAGGAATTCGGACAAAAATACGGGGCAAAAGTTGAAATATTAACTGATATTGGAGCTAGTTTAAATAATAATTCTGTGATGATAGAAAGGGTCAAGAAAATTATAAATGTAAGTAAATGCGTAGGTCTTAATTATGCAACAGAAGCCTCGTTTTTTACGGAAAATGATATATTTATTTTAGGACCAGGACCAGTTACTGCACATGAACCTGATGAAAAAATAAGTAAAGAAAGTTATAAAAATACAATCGATATTTACCAAGAAATTTTAATGGACTTTGCTAAAAGTAGAGATAAATAAGATACTTTTCTATATTATTTACTTCTAGTAACTTTTATGTTACGATGAGAGTAATTAGGCAGGAAGTGATAATTTATGAATAATTTAGATAGGTTTATTGAGGCTCAGGAGAACATTTATGATAGTGCGCTAGAGGAAATTAAAGAAGGAAAAAAGGAGAGTCATTGGATGTGGTTTATTTTTCCTCAATTGAGTGGATTGGGTAGAACGATGATGGCTAATTACTATGGTATAACGGGGATAGATGAGGCAAGGGAGTATTTAGATAATGAGATATTAGGCAGTCGACTTAGAGAAATTAGTACAGCTTTATTGACTTTGGAAGGTAATGATCCCGTAAAGGTATTGGGAAGTATTGATGCATTAAAACTGTGTTCTTCAATGACTTTATTTGAAGTAGCCTCAGGTGATGAGGAATGTGTTTTTGGAAAAGTAATAGATAAGTATTATGGCGGTAAAAGAGATGAGTTGACCTTAGAAATATTGAACCAAAAAAAGAATGTAAAGATTATAAAATAAATTTGATAATAGGTGTGAAAGTAAAGTGCTAAGAAAATTAAAGTGTAAATAACTAAGTAAACAGCGAGAAAGAAAATCAAATTAGAACATTTATTTTGGATACTGTGATATACTTTGGTATAAGAGGAGGCTTAGATGATGGAACAAACTAGAAACTCATCAAAGATGGTTAGTAAAAAGGTGTTACTTGTAGTTATTATTATTTTTAGTATTTTGTTTATATTATTGTTTGGAATGATTGTTTTTTTAAAAAGAGATCTAGAAGCAATAAAAAAAGAGAAGGTTGATTTTTCTATAGAGGAAAAAGAGAATGAAGTGAAAGATAGTGCTGAAGTTAATGGGTGTAGTACGTTGACCGGTAAATATTATGGAGAATTAATTAATGATAATATTGAGATGCGAAAAACATATACTTTTAAGAGTGATGGAACATATACCGTGAGTGTAGAAAATGGTGGCGGAAGTACAGGAATGTATTTAATTTCCGGAGAACGAATATATTTTTTTCAGGCAGCAGGGATTGGTCCTAGCAGTGAAATATTTACATATTCTTATTTATTAGATGAGACGTGCGGAATTATTTATGGCTATGAAGAAGGTAGCGAGTATAAACTTATAAAGACAGAAAATTAGTTTTTAAAAGACTTGTTTAAGAGACAAGTTTTTTATTGACAAAAAATCAGAATGATAGTATTATTGTATTATGCAAGTAATACAACCGAAGAAAGGAGAATCTATGGAATTTATTTTTGATAATGAGCGACCAATATACATACAATTAGTAGAACAACTTAGGCTGTTAATTATTGCTGGAGAGTTTCAACAGGGTGAAAAAATTCCGTCTGTAAGAGAGCTAGCACTTATAGCGAAGGTCAATCCTAATACAATGCAGAAAGCTTTGGTAGAACTGGAAACTGAGGGATTAATTTATACAGAGAGAACTAATGGTAAGTATGTTACAAATGATATAAAACGTCTAAAAACAGTTAGAGAAAATATAGCGAAAGAGAAAGTAAAGGCCTTTTTTTCAGATATGGAAAGGATAGGAATGAATCAGGAAGATACTATTAAATACTTGCAGGAGAAGATAAAATAAGGAGGATTTATGGAATTATTAGAATGTCGTCATCTATATAAGCAATTTGATAATAAGAAAGTATTAAATGATATTAATTTGAAGATTCCTCGAGGGAAAATAATTGGTATATTAGGAAAGAATGGAACTGGAAAATCAACATTAATTAAACTTATTAATGATTTACTTACTCCTACTTCTGGGAAGATTTTAATTAATGGTGAAAAGCCAGGTGTAGAATCAAAAAAAATAATTTCTTATTTGCCAGAGAGAACTTATCTTGATAAGGGAATGAAAGTGATTGAGGTAATCAAGTATTTTGAAGATTTTTATGATAATTTTGATAGTAGTGTGGCTTATAAACTACTTAAAGATTTAGGGTTGGATTGTAATAGTCGTCTTAGCAAGATGTCTAAAGGGATGCAGGAAAAAGTACAACTTATTATGGTTATGTCTAGAAGGGCTGATTTATATATTCTTGATGAACCACTTGGAGGGGTTGATCCTGCAACCAGAGATTATATTTTAGATACAATTTTAACTAATTTTAATGAAGGTGCCACAGTTATTATCTCAACACATTTAATTGCAGATATCGAGAGAATTTTGGATGAAGTTGTTTTTATTGATAAAGGTAAAATTGTTTTGACTGGGAATACTGATGAGATAAGGAAAAAGGAGAAGACATCAATTGATGAGGTCTTTAGGAGGATGTTTAAATGCTAGGAAAATTAGTAAAGTATGATCTTAAGTGGACTTATAAGTTATTGATAGTATTTTATATTTTAGTTTTGGTTTTTGCGTTGATTGGTCGTTGTTTGAGTCTAGTTGATAATTCTTTTATTTTTGAATTTTTAACACAGTTTTCATATGGGGCTTCGATAGCAATGATGTTTAGTATTATAATTAATAATTTGATGCGACTATGGGTTAGATATATTAATAATGTTTATAGGGATGAAGCTTATTTAACTCATACGTTGCCGGTTGAAAAAAGAGATATTTATTTATCTAAAGTAATAACAGCGGTGGTAACATCATTTACTTCCCTTTTAGTAATTATTGTTGGAGTTATTATTTGTTATTATAGTAAGGATTTTCTTAATGTGATTAAAAGCTTTCTGTCGAATGAATTGATTACTATTTTGGGTGAGTTAATTGTCGTTGTTTTCTTAGAACTAATATTTGTTCAATGTTTAGGCTTTTTGGCAATCACGTTGGGCTATAGATCTAATGGGAATAAGATAGTTGCATCACTAGTCATAGGATTTGGTATTTATATGTTATCATCTATTATAAGTGTAATAATTTTATTAATAATAGCAGTATTTAGTCCAAATTTAATGGCTTTATTTATTAGTAGTAATCCGGCAGTTCCAGCAACTATACTTAAGTCGATTCTAATAATTTCTATGGTCATATATTTAGTTTATATAGTAGTAAGCAATTTTATAGGATGTAAAGTTTTGAAAGCAGGAGTTAATGTTGATTAATATTATGAAAGATACTTTTTAATAAAGTATCTTTTTAATTGATGATTAATGAGTGGAGGGGGACTGAGGTAGAACTATAGAAGTAGAAAATTTAAGAGTTGGTAGTTGGGATAAATAAATTTTATTTTTTGTTTGGATGAAAAGTCAAATAATGTCGTAAATAGTGATGTTTTTATTGAAAAAAAATTATTATTTTTTTATAATTGTTAGTAGAAGGGTGTGAAACTTAATGAATAGAAAAATTTTTGTGGTTTTGGCAGTAGTTTTATTAATTATTATTACTGGATGTACTT
>ULXL01018363.1_pt1 | contig 32147 bp, 31 predicted proteins | sample 1961241 | NCBI WGS metagenome assembly ULXL01 (sample SAMEA4835837, study PRJEB28245) | human gut metagenome | biome: gut microbiome; material: fecal sample | place: Denmark | collected 2008
AAGTGAACTTCTGTTTTGTTGAACATAACTTTGTCCGGCTATTTTCAATTGATCTTCGGCGGTTACATAGTGTTCTTCTTTAGCGTCCTGAATAACTTTATTAATACTTACCATAGCTACTACGGATAAAATCCCTAGGATGGTGACAGCGGCCAATACTTCAACTAAAGTGAAGCCCTCTCTATTCTTCTTTTTTTTCATATGTAGTTTCCTCCCATTGCACATAATCGCATATTTATCATATATAGGCTAACTTATTATTTCATATATAATTATATCTAGTACAATGTCTTTTGTCAAAGAATAGTTACATGATTCCAATTCTTTTATTGCTTAAATTAATTAAGAAAAAAGAGCCCTTATACTACAGGTATATGGGTTCTTTTAGGCTTTTAATCCAATGTTACAACATAATATGTGTTGCCAGTTGGGGATGTACTAATTGTACAATTAGCTTCAACTTTTCCATTTTCATTAAGATATAATTGGTAACTTAGGTTTTCAATGGTTGGCATTTGAAAAACCTGCTCGTTGATATTTTTATCATAAGAAGCTTCTTGTAATTTAGCATAAACCTTATCTTTAGTTATATTTAACTTAGTAGCTATTTCTTCTTGCGTTAACATCTTCTTAGCCTCTTTATCGTAGAAGCCGATGACATAAGGATTTTCTGTTACTGTATTATTACATAAATTAACTTTACTGGAAAGCATTGATAACGAAATATATTTATCACTTATATAGCTTATTAACTTAGTAGACACATAGCTATCTTTTAAATACCCCTTATCAATTAATTGATCTTTGCATATCGAACTATTTATATCAGCTTTTTCAGTTTCTTGGTAGTAGGTATCAATCTGTTGATTAAGCTGAGTTACAAAATCTTGCATTTCTTTAATGTCTGTGTCTAAAGACGCATGGGAATAGATCAGATCTAATACCATGCAGTCTTCATTTACATTTTGACATATCTTAATAACTTTTTTATCATTCTCTTCAACACCGCTTTTTGTCTTAGATGGTTGAAGTCGTAAATCCGTATTGGAAGCAGATTTGTTATCCCCACTTGGGATAATAAGCATTACAACTCCTGATGATATTAATACAAGTGCAATTATTATAATTATAATATTAATTATTTTTCCTTTTTTCATAGTGCCTCCTTATCCCTTGCAACTAACGTTAGCACAGTAACTTCCACTAGAGTTAGTACAGGTTTTATATACATATCCTTTTATACCGCTAGCGCTGACACCATAGTAGAAATTTCCACTTGTCTTAACAACATAGAATGTTTCAGCTGTTTTCAGAACCCCAACTACACTACTATTTTTTACATCAGCTGTTTTATGAATATATGTTCCCTGGCGACAATCTTTTACTTTTTTGCAACCACTGGTATTACTAACACTACAACAAGCCTGTTTATTACAATCAGCTGATTTTGCTTTAGCTTTAGTTCCACAACTTATGCTACTATCATATGCTGATACTAAATTAGCAGTTTTATATTTTTTTCCTCCACCACAAGTTTTACTGCATGATGACCAAGCACTATAACTACTTATTACAGTAGATGAACAGCAAGCTTGGGAATTACATGGTTGTGATGAACTATCAGCTCCACAATTTCTGCCATCATATGTACTATATTTTGTTCCGGTTCTTGTTTGCGTTCCGCCACCGCATTTTACACTACAAGCTCCATAACTTCCCCATGTTGTTGTAGTTGAAGAACAGCAGTTTTGTGTATTACAAGCTGAACCTCCACTGGCTAAATCCTTAGAAGAACATCTTTTTGAAGAATCCCATTTTGAATAGGCTAAACGATTGTAAGTTCCACCATTACATTTAGCACTACAAGTAGTACCATCTTTGTAAGTAACTTCACTACAACAATCTTGTTTATTACAGTCTTGAGATAAACCAGTTGTAACTAAAGCACAACTATTTGTTCTTGTTTGAGTTCCACCACCACAAGTTTTACTACAAGTAGACCAAGCAGTATATAAATCTGCACCGTCAGATGTAGTTCCTAAACTCTTAACATCTGATCTATTACCAACTTTATCCTCAGCTACTACATAGGCATAATATGTTGTACCACATGCTCTTGTAAAACTAGTTGAGGTTGTAAATCCAGAATCAGTTTTTGCTGGTGTTCCGGCAGTTGTCTTTATTAAATATAAATAATGCTCAAAACCCGATTCTTTATCTGTTGAACCGCTAGCAGGAGTCTTAATCGAAGCATTTTTATTATTTCCACTTACATTCCCAATTGCTCCGGAAGTTGGAAGTGTTGGGGCTACTTTATCTACTTTGATTGTCACAGCACTTGAATATGCAGAGCAATTTCCTAATTTATCACAAGCACGGAATTTTATTTTACTTGTTCCGGTTGTTTCAATCGAAGCACTATCACCATCTTTGTTTTGAATATTTCCAGCAGTACCTTCTATTGTATATTGATATTTAGCAAGACCGGAATCACCGTCTGTTGCACCACTTGCTTTAGCAAAAATATTTAAAGCAGACCAAGTGTTGGCCGTATAACTTGATAGTCCAGATGTTGTGGTTGGCCTTGTACTATTGTTTTTCCACTTATATGTTTTGATTTGTGGAACAGTTGGTGGAGTTACATCGATATTTACAGAAACTTTACATGCTGTTTTATTTCCTTCTTTATCTTCAATAGTTATTGTTCCTACATCTGTTGTTGTTTTAAACGTTTTAGTAAATTCGACTTTAGTACAACCTACTCCATCACCATCATCACAGCCTACTGTTATTGTAACTGGACCCTTAGTCCATGCTTTTGGATTGTTTTTATTATCTACGGTTTTAATAATACAAGTTGGTCCTTGAGTATCTTTATAATCAATTGTACCAGTTGATTTAGTAGTTGTTAGACCATAAATATTTGTCGCAGTTACAACTACTTTTACTTTTCCTGGCGTATACTTGGCGAGGCTTATAGTTTTTTGAATACTCTTATCATAATTAGGTAATTGAGTACTTCCACTATTCTTTACCTCTTTACCATCTTTATAAATTATATAACTCCAACTTAGTAGTTTTTCATTATCTGATATTTTTATCTCTACAGCTGCTTTTTTTGACGCTTCAGGATCTGTTGCCTCAAGTTCAATTTTAGGAGTTCCCTTCTCAAGCGTTTCTTTACTTGTGTATGTTGGACACTCAAGATATGAAACATATGAATAGTCATTTTGTGAATATTTAAAAACTTGCACATAAGATTTATTAGAGTCACACGGATTATCACTGTAATCTTTAATTTCTTTTATGTAATTCTTATCAACTAATGTTTTCATTTGAACTTTTGTTTTTTGACCAATAGCTTTTGGAAGTGCACTTCTATTTTGCTGAGTAAAACTTTGACCTGCCATTTTCAATTGGTCTTCAGCCGCAATATAGTGTTCCGCTTTGGCTTTTTGAATAATGTGATTAACACTAACAACTGCTGTAACTGATAATATTCCTAAAATGGTCACAGCCGCTAGTATTTCAATTAATGTGAACCCTCGATTGTTTTTTCTCATACACTCACCTCTAATTATAATCGTACTACTATTTTCAAACTAAAACAATTACTTTTTGATGAAAAATTGAATTTTGTGTAAAAGTGAAGAAAATAAAGAAACCACCAGTTTACACCAGTGGTTTTCATTTTTTAAATTCTATATTTTTACGATTGTCTTTCTCGGAGCAACGCTTGCATATATTCTTTTAATTCATCAACATAGTATGACACATATAAGTCACCTGCTGTATTATAATATATTTTAATATCTGTGTATTCTTCCTTTGTTGTTATTGGAATATTATACTCTAGTGCAAAATTTTCATTGGCACTTTTTATTGCTGTATGTATATCTTGATTGGTTATATTTAGTTTAGTTTTTGTCTCTTCTAGAGTTAGCATTTTGTCTTTTTCTATGTCATAAACATAGTTTTCAGATTGAAGTGATTCACTTTCATTGGTACAAATATTTATTTTTGTTCTTTTTATATTTAAAGTGATCACTCTACCATCTGAATAAGTATTATAGTCGCTTTTTATTCGAATGCTATTTTTATTAGCTGTTGGTATAGTTGTTTGACAACTTGCATCTATAGTTGATTCTTTAGCTATTTTATAGTATTTTTGAGTATTTTCATTTAATTCTTTGATGGCTTTTTGAAGAGTGTCGGAATCATAATCATATGATATATCGGCATATAAATCTTCCATTTTATATTCACAATTCTCATCGATACAAGTTGTTAAGGTAGACGTTTCCTTTATATCATAGCCTTCTAATTTTTTAGGCTTCTTGGTCTTATCAAGTATTTTATTAGTACTTATTAAACCGAGTGCTATTAGGCCAATGCCTATAACCATTAGTACTATAGGGAATATTTTCTTTTTCATATATTGCCTCCTTTTAACCTTGGCATTGTGCATATGGACACGTCGTACCAATAGGTTCTATGCAATTTGAATATATATAGCCAAATCCAGTTGGCTGATTCCAAGCATAATATCCCTTAATAGTTCCAGATACATATACATACCATCTTCCATTTGCTTCTCCTATTTTATAAATTGTTTGGGAATCATTTATATAGCCTTGGAAGCCTCCACTTGATTGGTCGAAAACTACTGTATATCCAGAACGGCATGTATGGTATTGTGGACATGCGGTTGGATTAGATGTACTGCATGGATTTACTATATGGATTCTAGTACTGCTACTTGCTGAACAGTTTCCAGCATTATCACACGCACTAATGTAAACATTTTGATTTCTAATAGCAGAGAATTTCGTTGTTGTAAATGGTGATTTATTTGAGTTGGCATAATCTGTCCAAGAACTATTATTATATGAATATCGCCATTTAGCTAAGCCAGACCCTCCTGTATCACTACCAGATAATGTCAAGGCAAATGGACTTGATGTTGCCTTTCCGCCACTAGGATTAGAAATACTACTAATAGTTGGAGCTGTTTTATCTATTTTAACAGTCTGATTTGCTGGACAAGTTGCTGAGTTTCCAGCCTTATCTTTTACTGTTCCTGGACTAGCTGTTGTGGTGTTGGTATTGCTAGAATACGTTTTACTAGCATTTCCTTTACAGCCACTTCCTCCTGTGTCGCTACAGGTTCCGGTTATGGTCCTATTACCATTTGTCCATGTTGCATTTCCACCACTTGAAGAACAGGTTGGAGCTGTTTTATCTATTTTAACAGTCTGATTTGCTGGGCAAGTTGCTGAGTTTCCGGCATTGTCATAAACTGTTCCTGGACTAGCTGTTGTGGTGTTGGTATTGCTTGAATATGTTTTGCTTGTATTTCCTTTACAGCCACTTCCACCAGTATCGCCACAGGTTCCTTTTATAGTTCTATTACCATTAGTCCAAGTTGCATTTCCACCACTTGAAGAACAGGTTGGAGCAGTTTTGTCTATTTTAACAGTCTGGTTTGCTGGACAAACAACCGAATTTCCTACATTATCATAAACTGTTCCAGGACTTTCTTTTGTAGAGTTGGTATTGGTTGAATATGTTTTACTAACATCACCTTTACAACCACTTCCATTATCACTACAGGTTCCTTTTATAGTTCTATTACCATTAGTCCATGTGGCGCTTCCACCACTTGATGTACATTTTGGAGGGGTATTATCAATTTGAACAGTTCCGGCTGATTTTATTGTTGATTTATTCCCAACCATATCTTCTGCCACAACATATATCGTTTCATTTAACTCTTGTGTCCAAATTTTACTCACTTCAACTGGGCCTCTCGAACCAGCAGTGAATGATTTTGCCCAATCTGATTTTAAAGAGCTTCCATCACTTTTATATGTATAATAAATCTTCTTAACTCCTGATAAGGTATCACTTGCTGTTGCTGATATCGTAACTTGATCTGCCGTCCATTTACCGTTATGACTATTTGTTGTCTTATCAATTGTTGGTTTAGTGTTATCTAATCTAACTACTGCTGACTTTTCATATCCGCCACTATAATAGTTTCCATTGGCATCTCTTAGACCTTCAGTTCCGGCTGGTCTTACTACTAGATACCATTCTCCATTCTCATTTTGCGGATATTGAACTTTAAATGATAGTTCTTGCACTAGCTCTGTTCTACTATTAGTAAATTTCTTAGTTTTAAAAGTTAAACCTGATATATTTGATGGTGTCTTTGTCCAAGCATACTCAACTTGAACATTTTCTTTTAAGCCATAAGGATCTCTTATTTTTACAGTTGCATTTAACGCATTTCCTGATGCGGCTTTACCTGTTGTCCAATTAGAATTTACGGATATAGAAATTGTTGGTCCTTCTGTATCGGTTCTCGTTCCATCACAAATGTCTTTTTCTAAACTTTCGTTATATATTTCTTTGCCATTTTTATCATTACACTTGATTGATATATCATATAAATAATTTTCATTGGATTTATATACTCTAACAAATGTAAGAGATGTCTTTTTATCAGCTGCATAAGTATCGCAGGTTGAATTATCAATCTTAATGTCTTTCACAAGAATTTTAGCTGATAGAGCTGAGTATGGAATATCATAACATCCACTCGAGTTATTACCAAACATGTCTTTAGAATATGAATCCGTATATAACTTGGCACTAGATACGACGGATTCAGCGTATTTTTTATATTTGGTTTTAGCATTTTCAGTTTGAAGATTACTTACCTGTGGTAAAGCAATTACTAAAACTATTCCTAATATAGTGATTGCTACTAGTAATTCAACTAAAGTAAAACCTTTGCTATTTAACTTTTTCATAATTACCTCTCTCCTTTTAATCACTTATTGTTATAGTGTTTTTATCTGCTTCTGTTGATTCTTCTACATAGTAGTCGGTAACAGTCAGTAAAATGTCTTTATTTTCCGCAAATTGAGCTTCATATGGAATGGTTGATTGTTGATTTATTCTTTTAATGTAGTAAATACTTTTTGTTTGATTACTGTTTTTATCTGTAAATACTAAGGTAATATATTTGTCTTCAATAATTTGGTTTGAAGTGTTTTTTATATCAGCAGTTATGTAATATATACCATCTTGTTGGAATACAGTAAGGTTTTCAATGCACAGGCTATCTAGACATTTTGTTTTAGCTAAATTTTCAGAAGGATTCCTCTTAATATTCAGTATTTTATCAATCTCATCTTGTTTGTTATCCTCTGTTATTTGATTTTCATTCTTACTGTCTTTTTCAGGTTTTGGTTCTAGAAATAATTTATATCCACCAAAGGCTATTAAACATATTCCAATTGATAAGAGTATTATCCCCACTACTTTCTGAATCTTCATAATCACACTCTCCTATGATTAGAATTTTATCATTATAATTATTTTTTGTCTAGAAAATAGATTGGAAAATTAAAAAAGATGTCATAATAATTTACGACATCTTTTTATTCGTTTACGTCTCTAACTTTAAAGCTGCTTGCTGTTGAAAGAGCTTGATTACTAAGATTATTCTTTGTTATTTAGTTCCAGAAATTCCATCTATGCTGCTATTTGGCTGATCTAACACTTCAATTCCTTCTGGGCTTGCATTTTCTGGTTTCCATTTTTGTAGAATATTTTTATCAATTGTGATACTTTCTACTACATCTTGATTATCTTTTGTTTTAATTGTCACTACATAATTGTTGTCTTTCTTCTCGACATAGATTAAATAATTTTCTGTTGTATAGTTATTGTTATCTGCTACATATATCATTGCTTTAGCTGTTAAGTCTTTTTCAAGATCCGTTCCATATGTTTCGCCATTATCTTTAGGTTTTTCTTGTTTATCTTTTGATTTTGGTACTAAAAGGATTGTTGCTGTTGCCAACATAATTATCCCTATAACGATGATGATTGTTGCTACTAACTTCTTTTTTTTCATTGTGAACTCCTTTTTCATTTTATTTTGAAAAGTTATATGTTATTTGGAGAGTACCACCAACGTTTCCAGCATTATCTACGGCTCTCATTTCGTTAATAGTTTTGTCATATTTACAAGCGGAGTCTTTGCTACCATAGCCGTTCTGATTCCAATCTACATATAATCCATTTGGGCATCCGTCTCCATATTTGTATGATCGATACTCCCAATATTTATTCCCTGAAACTCCTGCATAAGTCCAATATTCACCAGCACCATAAGTTACCCAGCAAAGTCCATCTGAGCCGCCATCATGACATTTGTAATAAACATCCACAGTACATTTATTTGTTTCATATGATTTTTTTACGTTTCTAGAACAATTACCACTTTTTACGTAGGCTGTTGCTGTTCCATCTGTTATTGTTGCGTATGGTTTAACCGGATCAACCCATGGTGAATATGGTGCTACGGTATCAACATATACATTATAACTACAATATCTATAGTTACCAACCTTATCATAAATATATACACCTGATGTTTTGTTGTTTAAGTACTCTGTTGAGTAGGATGCTTTTTCACATCCACTATCAGAATCAGTGCACGCCTGAGTAATTGTTTGTTTTGTGTTTCGCCATGTTGTCGATGAATTCGTTACAGTTCCACATTCTGGCGCAGTTTTATCAACATACACATCAGCTGTGCATGTTCCTGTTTTTCCAGATTTATCCTCCACTGTATATGTTTTTGTTTTTGTAGTAGTAGAAATTGTTTCTGTAATAGTTGATTGTTTACAACCACTACCACCATCATTACATTTTACTGTTATTTTTCTATTGCTTTTAGTCCACGTTGTGCTTCCGCCTGATACTGTACAAGTTGGCTTTGATTTATCAATTTGAATTTTTCCAACCGAAACAGGTGTTGATCTGTTTCCCGCTTTATCTTCTGCCACTATGTATACTGTTTTATTCATTTCACTCGACCATGTTTTAGTTACGGATAAATTATTCCCTGAGTTAATTTTAGATGACCAGTCATTTTTCAATCCATTAACATTTGAGTTTTCATAAGTATAATAAATCTTATTAATACCAGAATGATTATCTGTTGCACTGGCTTTAATTTCAACATTTTCCTCGGTCCATACACCATCTTTACTATTTGATTTGCTAGTAATAACTGGTTTGGTATTGTCTAATTTAAATATATTTGATTTTACTGTTGTTTGGGTCATGTAAATACCATTAGCATCGCGGACCTCGTTAGTCTTAATAATTAATGTATATTCACCTGTTACACCTTGTGGTACTTCAATAGTTGTAGTTAATGGATTAGTAGTAGTTCCTTCACCACGTTTATTTTTAAAATCCTTTGTTTTAAAGGCTAATGAACTTTCGGCTGTCCCGGCTTTTTGCCAAGCATACTGGATTTTAGTATTTTCAGCTAGACCATATAAATCACTTACTTTAACAGTAACTTTATCTGGATTACCAGATTTTTTTCCGTTATACCAATCGTGACTATCTGGAGTAATAGTTACCCCTGGTCCTTCTTCATCCATTTTGGTTCCATCACAAATTCCTTCACCAGGAATTGTTTTTTCATATAAGGTTTTACCATTTTTGTCAACACATTTAATGGCTACTTGATATGAGTAATTTTCATTTGATTTTAAAACTTTAACATATGTTAGTGGTGTTTTTCCATCGGCGGCATAGGTATTACAATTTGCACCATCTATCTTTATGTCTTTAGCAAGATTTTTACTCTTTAGTTCAGAATATGGAATGTCATAACATCCACTAGTATTGTTTCCAAACATATCTTTAGCATATGAATCAGTATACAATTTTCCACTTGATATTAGTGACTCAGCATACTTATCATACTTGGTTGTCTTATTATCATTTTGAAGATTCAACACTTGGGGAATAGCGATAGCTAATATAATTCCAAGTATTGTTATGGCAACCAATAGTTCTACTAAAGTGAACCCCTTTTTTTCTTTCTTCTTTTTTTTGTTAGTTTTCATGACTCACCTTCTATACTTTTACAATAACAATTTTAGCATCTATATTTTATTTTGTCTAGGCAATAAAAAAAAGAATTGTCCCTTTTTGAGGTGGTAATTCTTTTTTGTTTTTTTGTAAACAAAAAAAGCTATTATTCAGCTTCTTTTACTTCTACTACTTTGTTTCCTTTGTAGTTTCCACACTTAGCGCAAACTCTATGTGGTTTAATCATTTCACCACAACTTGGACATTTTGTCATACCAGGAACTTCCATAGCATTATGACTTCTTCTCATTCTCTTTCTTGTTTTTGAAACTTTACGGAAAGGAACAGCGAACATTTGAATGTCTAATTTCATCATATTATCACTCCTCTTTGAAATCTTTTAATAACTCACTGAATGGATTATTCGACGATGATAGTTCATCTTCACTTATTAGTTTCCATCCATCCCCATGAAATTTACTGAGATCTTTAACCTTAGTAAACTGTAAGGGGATCTCTAGTACAATATTTTCCCACAAAAACTGAAATATATCAAGTGTATTTTCACTTTTTTTGCAATTTTCTTCAAGAATGTCATCATACTCTATAGAAAATGGATATTCTATTGGTTCTAGAGAAATTGAATCTGCTAAAGTCATACTACCTGTGATAGTACAGACGATATAATCACTGTATTCTTCTACATCATCTTCTGATGCTCCTCTATATACTTTACCTGTTGTTTTAATGTTATTTAAGGCTAAGACGTCCGTACCTTGATAATATTCAGAGGGAATAGTATATTCATTAGAAATATCTATTTCTGATACTGTTCCACTATGTAATAAACTTAAATCTATTTCCATATTATGACCTCTTTCTATTTAACTGCTACCATGGTATCATTTTCAACTACTTGGATTAACCCATGATAGTGATGATTACTACCACTTGGGAGACTGCTCTCATTATTAACCCAAATTCTGATAGTATATTTGTTTTCGGCTAAAGCTTTAGATGTTTCTTTTATCAATACTCCATCTTTTAAATCAGATAATTTATAAACGACGGTTTCTTCACCGGCTTTTTTGATAGAGATTCTTATTTCCTCACGTGGGATAGCAATTTCTGAGCAGTCGTCTTCTAGGGTTTTATCAGTATTATCTACTAGAATTATTTTATATTTAACGGGTTCGGTTAAGTTATTAGTAATCGTCAAAGTATGGCCCGTTGATGCTAATCCTACAGCGTCAGTAAGTGGTGTTACTTTAGTAATATTTAACTCTTCTCCTTCATCTTCATGAAAAGTTATATCAAGTGATTCAGAACTATAATCAATGTTTGTGGAATCATTAAATGCATAGTAAATATATCTAGTTGAAAAAATAGCTAGTATTAAAATAAAGGTAATGATTACCGTATTTTTAATTAGTTCTTTTTTACGATTTATTTTATTGTAATACATAGTACACCTCTTTTGTTTTGCTCTTACTTTTTGTTAGGACTTTATTAATACCTACTTAATTATAAATGCTTTACTCTGTTTTCGCAAGTGTTTCTTCCGGCTTAGAAGTTTCTAAGGCTTTACTAATAATAATTTTGGCAGTTTCTAAAGTGTCACAGCAAGCAAGGAATCTTGTGGCATGACAAAAAGTTAAGCCTTTAATACCAGATATTTCTTCAAGTTGTTTATTTTCAAGACCTGCCCATTCTTCTGGAAAATCCCACCTTTTTGTATGATCTTCTTGGGTTAATGGAACTGTTTTTATACCATAGCCGCCACGATTTGAGGGATAAACAACAAAATATATATCATTAGCACTCTCTTCTGATAAAAGGGTTTGTTCATATGGCATATATTCAGCTAAAAACAAAGTATGATTTTCTTTTTTTTCTAAAGCCAATAATACTTCTGCTTTAGCTGTAACTTTACCAATTACGGATAATAGTTCTTCTTCAATAAGAACCTTAGCGAAAGAAACAGCTTTTTGAAATTGAATAGAAACATCTTGATTACTTTTATATCCCGGATTAAATAATTTAAATATATCACTTAAAGTCTTTACTTTATATGGGGCTTCTATTTTAGGAAAAACACCATTATCGTCTGCATCAATAGCTTCAATAAAATCTTTATCAAAGTAAGTAAATACATCTTCTATGTTTTCAACATTTCTCTTTTTTAGAAATTCTCTTCCAAAGTGCTTCCAAATTAATCCAAATGAACAATATTTGATTCCATTTTCCCTTATGGCAGCGTCTTCTTGATGGTGATCAAATTCTTTTCGCCCAATATCGTAAACTAAAACGTCTTTATCTAATTCTGTTGGGATGGATGGTGTTCTATAAACTTTTATATTTCCATATAGTAAATCAAAGAAAGCTGTCGAAAATATTTCATCAGCATGCATTGTTCCACTATGTGTTATAAATTTGGCCTCTTCTATGTTTTTTACTAATTCCATACTCCACCTCTTCTCTCCTATTATAACAAAAACTATTCATTATGAATAGTTTTATCTTTTGGTTTTAGTTTGTTTTTTTTCGTGAACTTTATTTTTCTTTTTCTTTCTTAAAGCGCCAAAGATTCCAGCTCCGGCAGCAGCAACTCCAACAGCTGTTGCAGCTCCTCCGACTAAAGTTTGATCAATTCGTGTAAACTCCTTGCTTTGGTCAGCAATAGTTTGTTCTCCAACTATTTCTTTGGCTGTATAATCATAATAACTGTAATTTATATCTAGGTGTCCCTGGCCATTACCTGCTCCAGCCCCAGTCGCACTATCAGTAGCTTGAATGATCGTTGCGTTAGGAACATTTTCTTTCACTGAGGCAGAAGGAACGATGGTGTCTAATGGCAAACTTCTTGTTTCACCAGTATATTGATCTCCTCCAGCTATCCATACATGCATCTTTTCTGATATATCATAGTCAACTTGACTTTGTAAGAAACGATAGCCAGATTGATTACAATAAATTCCCGCTTCATATCCAGCTGAAGAAATGGTTTTAGACCAAGTGTCTAGCATTGTTGTTACAGAATCTTTATCTAGACTAGTACTTAAAGATCCTTCAATATCTAAGTAGACTGGGTAATCAATTCTCTTATTCTTTAATAATTCAAGCGTATAATTAGCCTGTTTTCGTTGGTTTTCGGCAAATTCTTCCATATCAGTGCAATTTTTTAGTGTAAAGTTATTATAGCAATATACTCCTAATGGTATATTGTGTTGACTAGCATTTAAAGCATTAGACTCGAAGGTTGCATCTTCGCTTAAACCTTGAGAAGAACGAATAATAACAAACTCAAAATTTTCTTGGAGTTTATCCCAATCAATATCACTACCTTGTGCATACGATAAGTCACAACCTCTTAATGGTTCAGTTAATGCTTGATAAGTGACATCTAGATTTGAAGCAACCACGTTATCAACAATTGAAGGAATTCTTATATATGTCCCTGGAACGATATCTTTTCTAGTTAAATCATTAAATTGCAATAATTCGTTAACACTCATGCCATATTTTAAGGCAATATCAGTTATATCCTCTTCAAATCCGACCTCATAAGTACCATCATTTAGAAGTCGGGTTTTATCATTTAAGTTATTTCTATTAATGACAGTACTTAAATCTTGGCTAGATCTTATATTTCCAGATAGATCCTGATAGATGTTGTACGATCCATCATACTTAATTTGCTCATCATCCATAACTAAATAAGCATCATATTCTGTAATTTTACAATACTTTTTCACACGTGTTAAATTCGTATCCGTTCCATAGAGACCAACATAAATATTATTCGCAGAGCATTTTTCAACGAAATCTTTGATGAGCTTAGTTTTCATTTCATTATTTAAATCATCATTTTCAATAATCCGATTAATATCTAAGTAGACAGGAAAATTAATGTCATATTTCCGGATTAAATTTTTGACATATTCAACATCATCGTAGATTGATGACTCATCAGCCGAATCAGAAGAAATAATAACACCTAGCGTAATGTCGTGATCATTACAGTATTTTGCTTTTACATTATCAAAATGTGTTCGAACAGAATCGTGATCACCCATATCTAAAATAACAAAATCTTCTTCGTCTAAGCCGAAGTTTATAATTGGATTAATATCTGAATGTCCAATTTGATTCTCGATGGTTGGCTTTGTCTCTTGGGCTGATTTATAATTCTTATAAGCTACGGCTGACCCACCTAACGCTAGTGTTCCTGTTAATAGTAAGGCAATTGCCTTTTTATTTAATTTTAATTTACTCATTCTACCATTCCCCCTATTGCCGAATGTGCGTTCACATTATACCATATTTTTCTGTTTTTGTAAAGAAAAAGACCTAAAGTGGTCTATATTAATAAGGTTGGTAGGTGCTTGCAAGAAACTCAGCTACTTTTATTCCGTCCATAGCAGAGGTGGTTATTCCACCGGCATAACCGGCTCCTTCACCACAAGGATAGAGACCTTTAATATTAGCCATACCGGAAGTATCACGTATAATTTTGACAGGTGACGAGGTCCTACTTTCGACACCAAGCAAGAGAGCGTCGTCGGAAGCAAACCCAGCTATTTTTTGATCAAAGTGTTCAATAGCTTCTTTTAAAGCACTATTAATGTAATCAGGAAAAATAGTATTTAAGTTAGTAAGCGTATATTTTCCTTTGACAATTGGAGTTACTTTTCCAAGTGCGGTTGTTGGAACATTATTTTTATAGTCTTTATATAATTGTAGTGGAATGTTTGTTTGGCCTGATAAATAAGCTAATTCTTCGAGGTGACGTTGAAAAGCGATGCCAGCTAATGGATCGTGTCCAAAGTCATCTGGTGTGACTGTTACAACTAAGGCACTATTAGCATTTTCTGTATCTCGCTGATGATTACTCATTCCATTTATAGCCAATCTTTTTTCTTCAGAGGAAGCATTAACCACATAACCACCGGGACACATGCAAAAAGAATAGACTCCTCTTTGTTCTTTTGTTTGATAAGTTAGTTTATAACTGGCTGGTGGTAAAAGATTGGCATATTTTTTGCCATATTGATTGATATTGATTAAGGTTTGTGGGTGTTCTATCCGAATACCAACGGCAAAAGCTTTACTCGTCATCACTAAACCTTTTAAATGTAACATTTCAAAGGTATCTCTAGCACTATGACCAATAGCAAGGACTAGTGCTTCACAAGGAATTATTTCATGATTGTTGACTTCAATACTTATTAGTTTATTATCTTTCGTATTTATTTTTGTTAACTTTGTATTATAGCGAAATTCGCCACCCATGGCAATTATCTTTTCACGGATATTTTTAACAACGGTTCGTAAAATGTCCGTACCAATATGTGGTTTGCTTTCATACATTATGTTAGCTGGTGCTCCATTTTCGACGAAGATTTCAAAGACTTTCTTCCCACGAAAAGCTTTATCTTTCACTAAAGTATTTAGTTTGCCATCTGAAAAGGTTCCGGCACCACCTTCTCCAAATTGAACATTTGAATCTTTATTTAAGTTCCCCGTTCGCCAAAACTCCTCAATAGTTTTAACTCGTTCTTCGACCCTTTCTCCACGTTCAATAATAATTGGTTGGTAATTATGTTCTGCTAAAAGATAAGCACAAAACAAGCCAGCTGGTCCACTACCAACAATGATTGGACGTTCCTTTAAAGGTTGGGTTCCTGATGGGGAAAATTGGTATTCTTCTATTGGGGCTTTAAAAATGTCCTTAGAGGTTACTCTTTTTAATATTTTATTTTCAGAAGTTATTTTAACATCTACTTCATAAACGTAAAATAATTGATCCTTTTTTCTAGCGTCAAGTGATACTTTAATAATCTTTAGCTCTTGAATTTCATTTTCTAATACTTTAAGGCGTTGAGCTACTTTTTTTCTTAATAAGTTTTCATTTGTTGGAAATTCTAATTTTAATTGACGAAGCCTAATCATCTTCTTCACATCCTTCTCCTGCTTTAATGGCACTAAGCCAAGCAAAGCCTAAATTATAACCACCACAGTCGCCATCAACATCAAGTAGTTCTCCAACAACATATAAGTCTTTTATAAGGGTTGATTCCATGGTTTGGGGATTTATTTCTGTTAAAGAAAGTCCTCCTGATGCGACCTGAGCATAATTAAAGTCATTTGTTGCAATAACCTCGATAGTGAAATTGGTCAATCTATCCAATAAAATAGTTTTAGCCTGGCTGGTTAAATTACTATAAGATGTTGAATTTGGTATTGAAAGATCGTTTAAGATAACAGGGATAAGTTTTTGATTAAGGAAACCAGAAAGTTCTCGTTCAAGGGAACGATGAGGCTTATTCATAAAATAGTTATCAAAAAAAGCTTCAACGTCGTTTTTAATAAAAGGTAGAAAATTTATTTTTACTTTAATATTGGTTGTCTGGTTCAGGGCTTTGGAGACATATCTGCTAATATTAAAGACACATATACCACTTATTCCATAATCCGTTAGTTGAATTTCACCAACCTCTTCTTTAATTAATTTATTATCAATATATAATGAGACTTTAGCATCAGTTCTTACTCCACTCCAGTCTTTCAAGTAGTCACCTTTAGTTCTTAGTTGTACTAATGAGGGATGTGGAGGAATTATAGTATGACCAAAGTTTTTTAAGAGATTATAGCCATCTCCTGTAGACCCGGTTTTAGGAGCAGCAATAGATCCCATAGCCATAATGACTTTATCTGCTTTAATTACTTCTTGGTCAGAATATATTTTAAAATAGTTATTAATTTTTTCAATTTTTAAGACTGGAAAGGATGTCTTTATATTTATGCCTAAGCGATGGACTTCGGTGATTAAGGCTTCTTTTATTGTTGAAGCTTGATTTGAAGATGGATAATAATAACCATTTTTTATTTTAGGATAAATACCAAGTTGATCAAAAAAATTTAAGACCTTAGATTGAGAAACAGGGTTTATTATCTCCTTTAAAATGTCTTCATTCGTACTATGATAGCGAACTAAATCTTGGTCTGTATTCCAATAATTGCACCTACCATTGCCAGTTGCAAGAATTTTTTTACCACAAATTGGATTTTTTTCTAAGACTGTAACTGTATTATTTTTCCTTTTAGCATGAATGGCAGAAGTTAAGCCAGCAGCCCCACCTCCAATAACTACAATATGCTTCATAGTATCACCTCTATTTTATTATAGCATTACTTTATTCTTTTGGAAAAGTAACACTGTTATTAGCGGCTTTATTATACTATAGTTATTATCTTTAGACAACAAATTGGCTCAATAGTTTTCTATTTTGACTATTTATTTTTTTCATAGTATAATTTGATAGTGAGGTATTTTTATGAAAAAGAAGAAAAATAGAATTCGAGCAAAAGATTTAGATGCCATCCATAAAATAATGCCATATCTAATGCCGAATAGATGTGAGGCTGAAGTTTATTATGTTGAGGAAATCGATGTTACTGAAGTTCTAAAATATTTAGATAAGATTAATGTGGGTAAGGAAAAGCAAGAAAAAATGACTTTGTTTCACGCTATCATCACAGCAACAGCCCAAACTATTTATAATAGACCTTTATTAAATAGGTTTGTCTCTGGGAAGAGATTTTATGATCGTAGTGAAATAAGTTTTAGTTTTGTTGCTAAAAATAAATTGGAAGACAATGCTGAAGAGAGATTAATTACTTTAACACCAACTGAGGAAATGACTGGACGTGATATTTCAAAAAAAATATTAACGGTTGTTTCAAAAACGCGAAAAGAAAATTCTAATGATATGAATGATATTTTAAATTTAGTTACTATTTGGCCACGCTTTGTTACAAGTTTAATTATGTGGTGCTTTAGAAAATTAGATTTTTATGGTTTAGTTCCAGCCGCTGTTAGTGATGGAGATCCTAATTACTCTACTGTATTATTATCAAATTTAGGAAGTGTCAAGGCTAACTGTTGCTATCACCATTTGAATAATTATGGGACTAATTCAATTGTTGTAACGGTTGGGGTTATACATGAGGAAGTTCGAGATGGAAAGAAACGACAATTAGTAAATTTAGGTTTAACGTTAGATGAGAGAATTGCTGATGGAATATACTTTGCTAAATCTGTAAAACTATTAAAGTATATTTTAGAACATCCCGATTTATTAGAAGAAAAGGTTGCGACAAAAATTACTATTCCAGAAACAAAAGAAACTGCCGATTAGGCAGTTTTTATTTTTTAAAAATTTAGTTCGTATTTATTACAATATTAATAGTTTGATCTTGTGATGAGGAGGCAATTCGCGCTGAAACAGCTAGTCTTCGAGCATCATAACTATTTTTTCCATACTCTTTAAAAAATTCATCTTCTGACAATATTTTATAGTTAGTATCATTATGTTCCATATAAAAGTCTACTGATTCGGCAACTTCAGTTTCAATTGCTGGAGAAGTTGGATTTTGAAGAGTTGAAGCAATAGAATCCTTATTACCTAAAACTTGTTCAGACTTTTGTTCGCGAAGAATTGACTGTTTACGTTCTTTGATAAGAATTCGGCGAGCATTATCACAAATCATAGCATAAGATTTAAAGAAATCTTCTTTGCCCAAAAAACGATATAAGCGAGTATCGCCATTTTTAAAAAATGCTTTTACGGCGGCTTGAACTTCTATTTCTGTTGCTAATCTTTCTTCTTCTGATAACTTAATCTCTGGTTTTTCTATTGGTTCGTCGAAGTAAGCAGCACCAAATTCTTTAAAGGCAAAACGTTCTGTTTCTAACATATGAGTTTTTGTAGAAGTAATTATTTCTTTAGCTTCGGTGCAGAGATTTGCATAAGATGTCATAAGTGTATTCTGTCTCAAATTTTGATATTCAAAACTCTCGTCACTATCACCATAAGTTAAAAATGTTTTTACAGCTGTTTGGACTTCTAATTCAAATAAATACTCTTCTTTCATAGATATACACCCCTCTATTATAGTTCTATTTTATCATGGGTTTTACTTCGCGACAAGGAAAAAGAAATATTACTTTAATATTTCTTCTTTTTTAGGATTTTGTAAATAGTTTTTAAAATAAGAAATGGTATATATAATTGCTAGGTCATAATCTATACCATAGAAAGGCGCATCTATGTGATTAATATCTTCTTGCCACAGAAACTCCTTTTTATAATAATCAAGATTATAGTTATAATAGTATTGTTGATATAAATTCTTTGATGACTGATTTATCTATTAATATATAACTACCCTTCTAGTCGGCAATATTTATATACATTTTAATAAAGTTTATTAAAGCTTGGCAAACATTTTGAATCAGTTCCGGCTGATTTAAATCACGATATTTTTTTGGTAATTCTATTTTTATAATATCTAGGTTGCTAGTAGTTTTGGGAATTTCATTTATCTCTATTGATGAGATATTTTGTTCTTTAAAGGCGTCATATATTTCGTTTAATAAAGTTTTATCGGTGTTGGTTAGTGGTGTTATTTTGATATTTTCTTGATTAGTCTTGGCAGAGTTGATATCAAGAACTAGGGCAATATTATTCGTAGTAATAAATGTCGATAATTCTTGAAAAGATGACGCTTTTTCGTGAAGACGGACAAAATATGAGGAATTAGTATATGCAGCAACATATCTAGTAATAGCTTTTAGGTAAACTGGGGCTAAGGTAACACTTCCATCAGGATTATTGATGTCTAAGGTATCTAAGGCTGTTAATAAAACATTGGTAGTCCCTAAAGTTGTTAAAACATCTTCTTTTCTAATCAATGTATTTTCTAGAATTTTTATTTCTTTTAAGAATTCCATATGATCACCATCTTCATTATAACAAATATTTTTAATAATAAAAACCATAGATAAAAAAAGTATGATTTTACTTAATGGTAGTTACATGGGAAGAAAGTTTAGTGTTTTTATATAGTTTGTTGTTAATTTTTAATTGGTAGTTATCTTTTTCTGTTAAAGTTGAGCTAGCAATAAGAAGATTTCTAAAGTTTTTTCTAGAATGGTAAGTCAAGATTACTTCTTCTCCTTTAAGTAAAGTAATAGTTGCCCCTTCTTGGTATTCTTTATCAAACGATATTGCTAAAACTTTAATATTAGAGGTAGTCCTTAATGAAGATATCAATTCTTCATTACTGAAAATTATAAGAGTCCCTTTATTAATATTAAAGAAACCTTTATAGTCGGCAAGTGTAGTCTTAGTCTCTAAAGTTGAAAGTGAGGTCGTTCCTCCATAAATATATAGTTTAGCTTTTTTAGAGATTTCTTGATCTGTCGCTGTTATATTTAAGGTACCATTATTAATAATTATATAATTAGCTTTTAAGCCTTTGACGCTTTTAGGAATATCAATATTACCGCCATCAATAATTAATTTGTCTTTAGCATTAATAGCATCATCTAACGATAGAAAACTATAAGTACCTTTTGTAATAGCTATGCTTTTATCAGAATGAAGAGCATCATCTAATGTCTTAATATTCATAAGAGCATTTCTTATTAAAATATTACCGGTGGCTTTTATTCCTTTAGTACTAGGTTGTTCCATGGAATAGTCGAGTAAAGAATCGTTCTTACTTGTGATATTAAAGGTACCATTTTTGATTAGTAAATCTTTTGATGATTGAATACCATCTTTAGAAGTAGTTAAATTAAAGGTTCCATTATCAATAGCAATAAAGCCTCGACTAGATTTTATTGAATCACCACCAGAATCTATATTGAAAGACCCGTTCTTGATATAGGTAGAATCTTTACCGCGTAGACCATCATCAATTGAAGTAATATTATAAGTCCCACTGATTATTTTTAGATTGTTTTTACTAACTATGGCGTCTTCTTTGTTAGCGGTTATTTCTAGGGTTCCGGTGCCTTGAATTACTAAGTCATCTTCACTATAAATGGTGGCGTTAATATCGCTAGGGAGATCTTGATATATTTTGCCGTCTGATAATCGAGAGATGGTTTCGGCAGATAGTTCAATGACTGTATGGTTGGCATTTTCAATATAAATGGCTGGCCCGGAGTTATTGGAAATATTGATTCCTGAAAATATTAATTTTACATCACCCAAAGTGTTTACTTTTAAATAATTATCTGTTAGACTACCGGTTAAAATATAAGTTCCTGGCTCTGTTATTTCGCGTTTATTTTCAAGTGAGATAGTCGTGATGGGTAGTTCTGACCAAACAATTTTTTCGTCACTATTATTGATCGAAGTAGAAACATTTATCTTGGCAGTAGTTATCTTAGAGGACGCACCAATTTGATCTTTCTTTGATAAATCAAGAAGGAGAATTATTAATAAAATAAGTGCCATTATTATTACTAGTATGGCTAGAATAGTTTGCTTTTGCTTCAATTTTTCAGTTATTTTCATAATTATATATCAGTTCCTTTTATTTCATGACTTAGCATTACTTTTAAATTTCCATTACGAATACGAAGGTCATCAATAAACTCTTTTTCATTTATGCCTTTATTTAAAATAATTCGATAAGTTAATTCAAAAAGGCTACCCATATTGGTGGTTTTAACATGATCAAGATGAGTTTCTTTCGTATATTTGGCGAATATTTCATCAAACATGGTAGTGTAATCCATGTTTTCAGGAATGACAATTTTTAATAGTTTCTCTTCTCTATTTAAAGAAAAAATATCTATTTTACTAAATATTATAATTGCTAGAGAAATAATTAGTGTCATAATTGTTGCAAATAGTACATGACCCATTCCAGTTGCAAGTCCAATAGTCATCGAAAAAATAACACTCAATATTTCTTTAGAGGTTCCCGGAATGCTTCTAAATCTTACTAAACTGAAGGCACCTAAAATAGCTACCGATGTTCCTAAATTACCATTGACCATAATCATTATTGTTTGAATTAATACAGGTAGTATAGCTAAAGTAATTAGAAAGTCTTTACTATATCTAGTGGTTCTTTTATGGGTATGAGCTATTATTAGACCTAGTAATAAGGCTACTAAGGTACATATTAAGATTGATGATAGTTCAATGGAGCTTGTAGTATTTGAAAATAAGCTTTTTAACATAATTCTTCCTCCTTGTCTTTGATGAATATATCCCCTATTTTGGAAAATGATGTAGTATAGATTTTTAGTTCTGATAAATTACGAACTAGCCATAACGGCATAGCTCCTAGCGTCTTGATTTCAACAATGTATCTTTTATCTTTAAAGTGTTTCCTACCTTGATCACCATATTCAAGAGTAAGATGATGTTTGCGACTACGAAGATTTTCGTCAACAGTAATGCGTAAATGCTCTTCAGCTTTACCAACATAACATTTGCGATCATAGGCAACATAATAGGCTGGCTTTAAATCATAGTAGTGAAATAAATAATCCAATTCCTTCATGATTTGATTATTACCAGTATATTTTTTAGTCCGTTGGTACTTTTTAAAATCTTTTAACTTCATCTTGATTCTCCTCTTACCAACTACTTTTTTGTATTTTGATTTAATTTCTAAGAAAACGTCATCTTCTAAGGATGGAATTCCATAACTACGTAAACGTATTTTATGTTTATAGACTGGTCTTTCGATAGAATTTAAAAGAATATCACTTCGATTATTATCATAGTAGATATTACAAATAGTTGAAGCAAAATATTTATCTTTCTTTATATACTTATTTATTCTTTTAAAGAGTTCTTGATATTCTTCTTCAGTCAAAAGAAACTTTTTTTCAACTCTTTTGAAGATATTTTCGTACATTTTTTCACATCCCTATTTTGACTAACATTTCTTTGCATTGTATATTATATCATATTTTAAAAAAATGACTAGTCTTAAGAAGCAGGTTCTTTTAATTTAGAGATAAAAAAAGACTTACAAGTAAGTCTTTAACCAAGTGCTTTATAAATAAAATCAATAATAAATAAAGCACTAAAAATATAGATCATTGGAGATATCTCCTTGCCTTTTTTATTGACAAGATTAACTAAAACATACATGATAAAGCCAAACTGAATACCTGCTGTAATTGAATATGATAGAGGCATCATGATGATTATAAAAAATGCTGGGATGGCTATTAGTAAGTTATTCCAATCAATTCGTAAAACATTTTGAATCATCGAAAGACCTACGAATATCAAGATTGGAGAAATGGCTGCCATTGGTACACAAGCAACGATTGGAGCAAAGAAAATAGATAAGCCAAAGCAACAAGCGGAAGAAACGGCCGTTAAGCCAGTTCTACCACCCGCATCAATACCAACACTACTTTCGACATAAGTTGTTAAATTACTTGTTCCAAATAAAGAACCGATTATCGTAGCAGTGGAATCACAAACTAGGGCACGCTCTAAGTTTTTTGGCATATTACCATTGTCGTCAATTTTAAAAATACCTGATTTCTTACCAGTTCCAATAAAGGTTCCAATAGTATCAAATAAATCAGAAATTACTAATGTAAAAATAGTCATAACTACAGTTACTAAACCGGCTTTTGCAGCAAACAAGCCTGAAAAATCTAATTTTAGAAAGGTTGGTTCTAAAGAAGGTAAAATGGTATTATTAGAAAAATTTGGTAATTTGGTGACTCCGATAAAGAGACCAATCATGGTTGTTGCAATAATGGAAATTAGATAAGCATTTTTTACTTTTTTAGAAACCAAAATAGCTGTTATTACTAGACCAATGAGAGCCAAAATAACACTTGCACTATTAAAGGTAGCGAGTTGAGGGACAACATCAGCAGCATTGGCAATACCATTATTTACAAGCGATACCGAAAACTCAATTATCCCAGAGTTTTTTAAACCAATGTAGGTTATAAATAAGCCAATTCCAACGGTTATTGCATCTTGCATAAAACTAGGAATGGCGGTAATAACTTTTTTACGAATATTAGTTACAGTAATTAAAACATTAATTACACCACAAATAAATACCATAGCTAAGGCTTGTTGCCAAGTAAAACCTAAGGTTCCACATAACGTATAAGTAAAGAGGGCGTTTAAGCCTAGGCCGGCGCCTTGAACATACGGAACATTAGCAAAGAAACCTGTAATTAAAGTTCCAAGCATGGAAGCTAATATTGTGGCCATATAGACAGAATTATAATCCATTCCTGTTTGGGAGAGAATGGTTGGATTAATAAAAATTATGTAAGACATAGCCATAAAGGTTGTAATTCCGGCAAAAATTTCAGTCGAAACTTTTGTATTATTTTCTTTTAATTTAAAGATTTTTTCAAACATATGATACTCCCCTTTTTGATTACCACTATTATGTTGTTATTATATCATAAAACTGACAGAATTGTGAGATTTAAAATTTTTCATTTTTTGTTTCGACGCTTAGAAACATAGTATTCACTGTCTTTAACAAACTGTATTCTACCTAGATAATTGCGAGAAGCAAATTCTTCTTCATCAGCTGTATAACCGCAGGCTTCGGCGGAGTTAATACTTTGTTTATTACTAGGATCAATATCTAATCTAATCGATTTAATATTGTGATTTTGAAAAAGATAATCAGTAGTTTCACTTATAATGTCTCTTCCATAACCTTTACCTCTTTGATCTTTTAAAACTGCATATTCTAAAAAGACTTCATCTTGAATCATACTTGAAATAAATACATATCCCACTGGAGTTCCTAAATCCTCTACAACGAAAGCACTTTGATAAATACTGCGATTATTGTTTTTTGAAGTTTCGAGTCTTTCGCCAATTTGATGAATGTAGTTTGAATGGGATGCTCCTGCATCAAAGTCTTCTTTTAATTTTTTATGACGATCTTCGCAATATCTTGTTAAAAGTAATGATTTTAATTCTATATCCATACTATCACCCACTACCATTATAGCATGGACGAGACTAGACATAAAGATTTCATTGGGTCTTTAGGTATATTTGAGGAAAATTAACTTTTAAAATTTAAATATTTGTATTTCTAGAGATATTGAGAATTATTCCAATTGAGGCCATACTAATTAGCAAAGAACTTCCACCATAAGATAGAAATGGCAGTGTGACTCCCTTTACCCTTTTAGAGTTATAAAAAAATAAAGGGTTGTCTATACTTTTGTTATAACCTTTATGATAAAAATTAAGATAGCTGACTCGCTATATTGGTTAATTCCTTAAATTTAAAGAATACTTTAACTTCTTTTGAATCTCCATTATCATAGACAACAACACTACTAATCAAATTTTTTATAGTACTCCTAGATGGAGTTTTTAATTTCATAAATTCTTCTACTGCATTACGACATTTTGTAAATTCTTTCTCTTTTGATTTATCGGCGAAAGCATTTAATTTATTTTCTAAGTTTTCTTTTTTTATCTTTAATTGTTGTAATTCTTTCTCATGATTATTAGATAAGTTCTTATATATATCTAGAGATATTATTCCTTCAACTTTATCGTTATATAAGTTGGATATGATGTTAATTTTTTTATTTATATTATTATTTACAATTTCAAGTTCTTTTTCCATATCTTCAATATCACGATTATAAACATATACAGAATCTTCTACGAGATTTCTAATATCATAATGTTTTATAAATTCTTCTCCAATTTCATTTAAAAAATGTACTATATCATTTTCTAGCAAACTATAATTTAATCTATTTGGAGTACATTCACTTTGAACTCCTTTTCTTAAATAATGATTACAATGAGTATATATGGATGGCTTTGATTTTGTCTTTTTTACGCTCACACCTAAAGTATGACCACACTTACCACAAAACATCATTCCTGAAAGTAAAAATCTATCTAAGTTCTTCTCATTAGGTGTATAACTCTTATCTTTTAACAATTTTTGTACCATATTAAAGTCCTCTTTACTTATAATTGGTTCATGAGTATTTTCAACTATAATATGATCATCTGATTTTAAATGTCTGCATTTTTTCTGGTTATAACTTATTTTTTCGTGAGTATGTTGAACCATGTTTCCAATATACATTTGACTTTTTAGTATATTTCTTACAGTTGCATTTTTCCATATACCAAAGCCATCATTTTCAGTTACTGCTAAACCTCTAGGTTCTTTTTTATATACTATTGGAATCGGAATTTTTTCATCAGTTAGTCTTCTACAAATTTTAGTTACTCCTAACCCTTCTAAATATAATTGATATATCAATTTAACTACTTTTGCTGCTTCTGGATCAACAATCAGTTTATGTTTGTCATTGGGATCTTTAATATAACCAAAGCATGGAAAACTACCAATATATTCTCCTTTTTCTTGTTTTACTCTAAAAGAAGAACGAACTTTTTTAGATACATCTCTTAAATATAAATCATTTACTCCAAGTCTTAACCCCAACATAGAATCTCCTATATTAGAATCATAAGAATCATTGATAGCAATATATCTAACATTATGTTCTAGAAAATATTCTTCAATGTATTTACCTGTTTTATACATTTCACGACCTAGTCTTGATAAATCTTTAGTAATAACACAATTAATAATTCCATTTTCAATGTCGTCAATCATTTGTTTGAAAGCAGGTCTATCAAAATTTCCACCAGAATATCCATCATCAACATATTCTTTAACAATATTTAGATTATTATGTTTTGCAAATCCTTCAATAATCATTCTTTGACTTTGAATTGAAGAAGATTCATCATTTCTTCCTAAATCTTCTTTTGATAATCTTAAATAATTACCACAATTATAGATTTTATTACCCGTTACCATTTTAACAACCTCCTTATTTCGGCACTGGGTTTTAAATGTCTACGCTTGCATGATAACATCATTTTCACATTTTTGCAAATCATCATTTTTTCCCCCAGTTAATACTTGCTCGTTTCTTATTTGATCTCTGTAACACTGCTCTAATATATCTTTTAAACTTTTACCACTTTTATTATAAATGAATGATATTTTAACTTCTTTATTACCATATTGTTTAATCATATCATCACCCAGTTTAAGACTATGATTTTCATTTTGATTTAATGAATCAGAAACAGAATTAGACATTATTCTTATTCCCTTTCTCTAAAGTTAATTCATTTTCTAATGGATTTTTTAAATGAATTTCTATTACAGAACTGCTATTGTTTCCATTATCAATATTTATATGAAAAACTTCCTTATTAACTTTACCTTTTACGAATGCTAATTCTTTATTTGATAATGGTTTATCAAGTTCAAAACTAGCATAAGTTCTAGTATTTCTTTCCTTATATTCAAATAAACGAATTTTATCTTTTAAAAGTTCATTTATAATATCTACTACTTTTTCTAATTTTTTTATTTCTTCTTGTCTAAAGTCTTCATATTCGGGTAATTCTTCATGTTCTTTTGATTTATCAACTTTATTTCTATATTCTCTATCAAATTTTGTTTTGATATTTTCTACAGTAAAATAAGTATTACTTAAATCTAATAAAGGGCAAATTTTTCTCTTTATTTCACCATTTGTATAACATGACAATTTTTTATAAATAACAGTATCTCTAAAAATTGGATAACCTATATTAGGGAATATTATCGTTTTATAATGCAAATTTTTAACTTCATCCGGTGTTAATAAATCTCTTGCTATTAAAGATGTTGACTTATTACCATTATAATTTGTTAAACTTACAGACTGGCTAATTGAAGAAGATTCTATTGTCTTTTTACCTAACCTTTTTGAAATTGCTTCTGCTGTATCCATTGTATTAGTTTTTAAATAAGCAAGACCTGAGTTGTCTAAAATAATTTGTGCTACTTCTTTACCATAGACATTATCTAATTGTGATAAACTTTGAATAAACAAATGATATCTTAATCCTCTAGATCTTGCCACAGATATAATTGACTCAATACTAGGTTCAACTAAAGGTGGACAATTACTAAATTCATCACAAATCCAATCAATTTCGATTGGTACTTTTTTATTAACTTGATTATTAGCCAATTTTACAAGCTCTTTATATAATAAACCTAATATAATTGTAACTAAGGTATAATAAATTTTATCTTCGTCTGGAACTATTACAAATAGTGCTGATTTTTCTTTTCCTAAAATATCAAAGTCGAAATCTGATTTACTAGTTACATTAGCAACATTAACATCATCAAAAATAGCCATTTTTTCACTAAACACACTCGTAATAGATTTATAAGTATTCTCGCTTGATGATAAAATTGGAATCAAACTATCTTTAGATTTACAACCATAAGGTTTTTGTTCAATATATGATTTAAACTTTCTTGAATTCTTTTCTTCCATAGTAGAATTTTGAAACTTACGAATAGAAGTCATTGTTATTTGTTCTCTTTTAATCTTTCCATCTTTATATTCTTCTAAGAAAAACCTATTAAACCCTCTAATAAGTTTTTAGCTGAATTATTCCAAAACGGATCTTTTCCTTGTACTTTTTCATAAGTTATCATACTAGCAAGTGAAGTAATTAATCTATTTGTTTCTGCATAGCTAGATATTGATTTATTTTGTAGTTCTAATTTTTCTTTTTCATCAGATGTTTCTAGTGCTTGTTTATTATATTTAATATAGTTTTCATATTCACATATAATTGGCTCTAAAATATTAATATGATTAGATAATTCAGGATGTCTAAAATCAATCGTGTAAATTTTATAGCCATTATCATATAGCATTTTAGAAGTAGCATGAAATATTTCCCCTTTTGGATCTGTTACAAAAACACTTCTTTTTACTTTAGCTGTTGCTATGAAACTAATCATTGGAATAACTGCAGTAACACTTTTACCAGAACCACTTGAACCTAAATATACATAATGTGGTGTTTCTTTATCAAACCACACATGCTTGATTTTTTTATCATAATAAATAGGGAATCCTACTTCATTTATGTTATTTATAATTTCTCTTGAGAAGTTTTTATTAATTTCATTTAAAGTAGAAAATCTAGCTGATCCATATTCATTATTATTTTTTACTTTATGTTTTGCAATAATTGGCTCAATATATATAAAATCTATTAAGAAAACAATTAAAAATACTAATAGTAAAATAAGGGATATACTCATAATATATCCCCTATCAATCTTTTACTATAAATCATAATTCTCCTTACTGAAAATAACATTACTTTTGTCTTTTATATTATATTCTTTTAATACATATATTCTTTTATGATAAATTAATAATTCAGTTACCTTATCATTATTAAATATTCTATACCTACTTCCCCAAAACTTTTTATGATTCCAAGTTAATGAAGAAAGTATTTTTTTAAATTTCATAGTCTTCATCGTATATTTTATCCTTATCTACAATTATATTAGCTAAAACTTCCTTATCTAATTTTGATAAATCCAAGCAAATTTCTTTATTTCCATAGTATTGTCTTAATACAAGAATTGTATCTTTTTTAAACTTAAATTCTTTTGAAGAAAAAAGTATTTCTTGTAAATCTTCATATTTTTCGTCTAAATAAATGTTATCATTCATCAATATCATCCCTTTCCTTTAATGTATCACTAATTCTTTTTTTAGCTATTTCATAATATTTTTTATTTATTTCATATCCAATATAATTTCTATTTTCTAAAATAGACGCTACTGCTGTAGTACCGCTACCTAAAAAACAATCTAAAACCAAATCATTTTCTTTACTACTATTTCTAATTATCTTTCTAATTAATTCAACTGGTTTAATAGTAGGATGTCCATATAATTTTTTATCTTTAATATTAATAGTAGAATAATATACCGTTTTAGCATCTTCATAATTTTTTGGCTGACAATAACCATTTTTCCTGAAATATAAGCAATATTCTTTATCGCTCATATATTTATGACTATATAAAGGCATTGAGTTGGTTTTATTCCATATTAATATTTCTAATTTACAATCCAGTTTTTCTATAAAGTATTTAATATATATTGGTATTTGTCTTCCATTACACCATATATAAATGTTAATTCTTTTCATAATTCTTACTAGTTCATCTAAAACTGAATAATTAAATGCATTGGCTAAATCATTTTTAATTAATTCATTATTTAAATTTCTAATATGTTTAGCAATTTTTGTTTTTCCTTTGCCTCCACCTTTAGCACATATATCATAAGGCGGATCAATGATAACAAGATCTATTGTTTTATCAGGTATATCCTTTAAACCAATTAGACAATCTTGATTATATATTTGATTTACCTGCAATATATTTTTTCCTTTCATTTAAAAAGATGGGATGAATTTCCCATCTAATTCTTGTTAAATAATCATAATCTATATTTAATATTTTACATAATCTATATATAAAAACACTATTAACTTTTTTTAATTTATCATTTTCAATATTATATAATGTTGAAACTGAAATATTAGATAACTTTGATAATTTATCTAATGAAATATTATTTTTTACCCTTTGTTCTTTTATTATATATCCAATATTATTCAATACTCTTACCTCCTTCTTATGTTAATTTATTTAAAATAAAGTTTTCATTCTCTTCTTCTCTTGAACATCTGCTTGATATAACACAAACAGAATATAAAAAAAGTACTAGTACAATAACTAGCACCATAAATATAAATATCAAAACACTCATTTTCTCTCCTTATATTTAAAAATTAATATTGAAAATTTTAGTAATTAAAAAAGCAAACACCAAGTCCGCTTTCTAATTAATATATTTATTTCTTTTGAATTGACTCTATGATTTTAATCAGGTCATCTATAGAAAAACTTTTTTTCTCTTCATATTTTGTAGTATATGTATTTTGAGCTTGCCCAAACATTTTAGAAGATAACTCTTTTTTAATGAATTCTTTATTTTCTTGACTCATATTATCAAGATATACATCTATAGAAGCTAGTTCTAGTTCTTGTTTTCTATAATATACTTCATCTTTTCTTGAATTTGATGCTTGCCTACCAGTATAAGTAGCAGCACCCATTACAACAGCACTTATTAAATATTTTACTATCGTAAATTTATCATAGTTTTTAGTAAAAAAAGTTACAAACATCATTATTAAAAGAGCAACAATAAATAAGAAAACCGTAATACCTTGCCAAACAAATCTTTCTTTTCGTGATGCATTAGCATTTTTATTATATTCACCTATTCTAGCTTTTTCACCAACTATATCCAATAAATTCGATATTTGTTTATCTTTAATTTTTACATTTTCATATAATTCATCAAATTTTTTAATATTTTCCTTTGAAAGTTCGTCAAAATTAGAGTTTAATCTAATTTTTTCATTCTCATAATTTTTTGCTAATTTATTTTTTTCTTCTTCAATTAAAGTATCTATTTTAGTTTTACTTTGTGAAATTAATTCATCAGCATTCTTATTTAATGTCTGTTGTTTATTATCTAATTCATCAGTTTTTTTATTTAGTCCAGAAAACAACAAATTTATATTTGAATCTTCATCTTCTAAGTTATGCTTTTTTTGATGCATATATTCCATTAGTTCTTTAATTTCTTTTTCAATTAAATTACTTTGCCTTGTTATTTCAGTCTTATAATTTCTAACACTATTTTTTATACCAGATTTATTATTTAGTAAAATACTATAATCAATATATTGAAGAATATTATTTAAAATTGAATTAGTTGTATTAAATAAATTAGTTAAGTAATTATGATTACCATTACAAAAGTTATCACAATAATTAAGTAAATTTTTATAATCACTTTCTATAATACTAGAATATAAACTCTCATCTACATTCTCTGATATAGAATCTATATTTCTTAATTTAAAAAGTAATTTATTAATTTTATTTGTTTCATCAACATTAAATTCAATATTACATATATAATCTTCTAATTTTTTTATCACATCTTTAAATGCATATTTTTCTTCAACTTCTATCATATTTACCTCCTCAAATAATATAAAGTTTTTATTGATTACATATTTTACCATATTTTCTTTATTTTTGATATTGATTAGGCAGATATTATTGTTTTTTATTAATTAATTGTATTATTAATTACATAATTATCATTAATAAACAACTTACTAAATTCCTTTTGAGCTTCTTCCATTTCTTCATTGATATTTCGTATAGCATCTTCTATTTCCTTTTTATTTCTATATTTTCTTTTTACACTTGTATTAGATAAATAATTTTTTAATATATTTTTTCTTGTTTGATTTTTATTTTTTAAATAATGTTTGTATATTATTTCTTGAATTATATCTTTTTCCTTAATTTTTGAATTAATTTTAATTTCTTTATTATATATATAAACTGCATGATTAACTATAGCATTATATATATAATTATTTATA
>ULXL01011892.1_pt1 | contig 31928 bp, 29 predicted proteins | sample 1961241 | NCBI WGS metagenome assembly ULXL01 (sample SAMEA4835837, study PRJEB28245) | human gut metagenome | biome: gut microbiome; material: fecal sample | place: Denmark | collected 2008
TATACGCATTTAAAAGCTCCTCACCCTCGTGGAAGCGCTCATAATCATAATTAACATAGCCCTCCTGCGGTTCACGCACAAAGCGGTTAAAGCCGTCTGTTTGCTTACTGAGCTTTTCAGCCATAAGCTTACAATCTCTGTATTCAATCAGCTCGCCCGTTAATTCCTTTTTTAACTGCTCCGCTTCCTCATGACGAGGCAAAAGAGAAACGGTTTTGATATATATAAGCCTTGCCGCCATTTCCAGAAAATCACCTGCGATTTCAAAATCGGCATTCTCCATTTTGCGAACATAATCAAGATACTGATTAACGAGCTCCACAATCGGAATATCATTAATATTCAGTTTATGCTTACTTATGAGGTGCAAAAGCAGATCCATCGGACCCTCAAACACCTCTAATTTATAATTAATCTGTTCCATTACACCTCAACCGCTTATATTCCGAAAATCAATTTGGGAATAAACAAAACAACCTTCATAAAGAAATTAACAAGAAAGCTTATCGGTGCGTTTAAAATTCCTGTAAAAAGAAGAACGATAAGCACAATCATTATAATTCTTTCATATCTGAAATACTTTTCATAAGCCTTATCGGGCAGCACCATTGCAAGTATTCTTGAGCCGTCAAGAGGAGGAATGGGAATAAGATTGAACACCGCAAGAGAAACATTTACCTGAGCCGAATAGAAAAATAAAAGCGAGATAAACATTAAAGCAACAGAGCCTGTTTTTCCGTAAACCATATAAAACAATGCATAAAACAAAGCGGAAGCAAAGCCCATAATTAAATTTGAGATAGGTCCTGCCGCAGCAGTTAATGCAACTCCCCTGCGGTAATCCTTAAAATTAAGCGGATTAATCGGAACAGGCTCGGCATAGCCTATTCCGAAAAGAAAAATCATAATCGTTCCTATCGGATTAAGATGCGCAAAGGGATTAAATGTTAATCTGCCCTGTGATTTTGCGGTATTATCCCCTAATTTATAAGCCGCCCAGCCGTGTGCCAGCTCGTGAACCGGCATACAGACAAAAACAACAAACGCTCTTGACAAAACCAAAAGCAAAACCATCTGAACATTGCCTGAAAAAATATATCCTAAAAGTGAATTAGACATTTAAAAACCTCACTTATTTAACTGCTTTTACAATTCTGCTGTTACCGTACATATCCTTTATGACGGAACATTCCTTAAAGCCTTTTTCTTCAAGCAGGGCTTTAACTGCTTTTCCCTGCTCTTCTCCGATTTCAAAAAGAACAGTTCCGTTTTCTTTAAGAAGAACAAGCCATTTTGTAATAATTGAGCGGTAAAAATCAAGACCGTCCTCTCCCCCGTCAAGTGCAGAAAGGGGCTCCCTGCGCACCTCCTGTTGAAGAGAGGCAATTTCATTGCTTTTAATATACGGCGGATTTGAAGCAATTAAATCCGCTTTTATAGGCAGAATGCTTTTATCGGGATTTTGCAAAACATCTGCTTTAATTATTTTTACATTTTTATCGCTTTGAGCGTTTTTATTAAGATAAGCAAGTGCTTCATCAAACAGTTCCACACAATAGACAGAGCAATCAGGTCGCTCTCGTGCTATGCTTATTCCTACGCAACCGCTTCCCGAGCACAAATCCAAAACAACGGGAGACGGCACACCCTTAATGCTTCTCAATGCTGTTTCAACAAGCTCCTCGGTTTCCGGTCTTGGGATTAAAACGCCCTCACCGACATTAAATTCATAATTATAAAAATCCCATTTGCCCAAAACATATTGAAGCGGCTCTCCGCTTTTAACACGCCAAAGCATATCGGCAAAGCGTTTCATAATCACATCGTCATTCTTATGCATTAAAAACTCACTGTTTTTTATTCCGCAAAGACTGCACGCAAGGCACATACTTTTAAATTCTGCCTCGTCAATGCCGTTTGCACTTAAAAAATAGACTCCGTAATTATATGCTTCGCTAAGTGTCATTTAATCTCGTCATCCTCCGGATTATCTGTTATAACTGCTTTAATTGCCGCAATGCCAACCTCTATTATATCATCGGTAGGCTCCTTTGTTGTTAAGCGTTGCATCCACAAGCCGGGCGCAGAAACAATTTTTACAAAAAGATTATCGTGCCTTCCGGCATACTTTATAAATTCATAGCAAACACCCATTAAAAGCGGCAGAAGCAAAAGCTTTAAAAGCATCCAAAGAATTCTTTGCGCCGCAATCACGGGAAAGAGCTTTGCAATTATCGTATAGAAAACAATGCTGAAAATAAGTATAACAAATATAAACGATGTTCCGCATCTTGGATGAAAGCGGCAGCATTTTTTAACATTATCAACCGTTAAATCCATTCCCGCCTCATAGCAGGCAATTGATTTATGCTCTGCACCGTGATACATAAAAACCTTTTTGATATCACTCATTCGGCTGACTATTGCAATATAAGCAACAAAAATTATAATTTTCAGCACACCCTCAATAAGCCCCTGAAAATCAGTTAACGCCTGATTAGTCCATTCATTAAGCTTGTTAAAAAACAAAACAGGAAACCAAACAAACAAAAGCACTGCAAGCACAACGCCCAAAACAGAGCCTATGCCTGCAACAACGCTAACAATTTTTTCCCCGAATTTATCGTTGAGCCATTTTTCAAATTTAGAAAGCTCCTGTTCGTCAAACTCCTCCATTCCTGAAATTTCAGCTGAATACATAAGCGTTTTATAGCCCATTATCATTGATTCAACGAAATTCACAACGCCTCTTATTACAGGCAATCCGAGAAATTTGCACTTATCCTTTATATGCTTAATCTCGTGATATTCGGTTAAAATTTCGCCGTCCGGCTTTCTGACGGCGGTTGCCATTCCTTTCGGTCCCTGCATCATAACGCCTTCAATAAGTGCCTGACCGCCAACGGAGGTTTTATGCGTTTTCCTGCCCATTATATTTATTACCTTTCAAATTTATATCCTCGTCTGTTACCTCAATTTCGGACTGTTTTGCCATATTGATTTCCTGCTGGCTCGGAGCACTGTCTGCCGGAAGGTAAATTGTTACGAGAGTGCCTTTTCCCTCTTCACTGTCTATTTCAAGCTTACCTTTATGTAAATTAACTATTTCATTAGTTACCGCAAGTCCGATTCCCGAGCCTCTTACAGAAACATTGGCCTTATAAAACTTATCAAGAACATGGGGCAAATCCTCTTTTGAAATACCGCAGCCTTGGTCGGCAATAGAGATTTTAACTGCATCGGAGCCGTTATATTTTGCAAATTCGGCTTTAACGAATATCTTGCTCGGAGCTCTTGAATATTTCAGAGCATTATCAAGAATATTCATAAACACCTGCCTTAACCTGTTTGGATCCGCCATTGCAGGAGCGGCAAAATCGGGAATACTGTATCTAACCTCTATACCGTCCTTTGCGGCACGCTCACGGAAGGTGAAAACAGTTTCGTCAAGCTCTGCAAAAATATCTGTTTTAATAAGTCTTAAAGTCATTCTGCCGCTTTGAAGACGGCTGAAATCAAGGAGCTCCTCAACAAAGCCTTCAAGCCTGCCTGCCTCCTTAACGATAACCTGCAAGCCCTTATCGGTCAACTCATCTCTTTCTGAATCCTGACCGTAATAAAGTGTTTCAGCCCAACCCTTAATTGAGGTTAAAGGTGTTCTCAGCTCGTGTGAAATAGTTGAAAGAAAATCATTTTTCATTTTGTCCGCAGAGGATATTTCGGACGCCATTGAGTTTATAGAGTCGCACAAATTACCTATTTCATCATCATATTTCTTTTCAATGCGGACATTGAAATTACCGTTTGAAATTTCCTTTGTTGTTTCGGTTATTTCCCTTACGGGAATGATAATTGACCGAATGAAAAAGAGATTTGACAAAAGAATTATTGCAAAAACGCCGATAACAAGCAGGAATATTATTGCAATAATCGAAAAAATCTGCTTATCAACCTTTCCGATTGCCGCCATAACTCTTACGGCACCGACATTTGCACCGTTTGAATTTTGAATAACTCTGGAAACGGCCATAATCTTATCGCCGTTTTTATATATTTTGCCGACATATCTGCCTGTTGAGCCGTCGGCTGACATTGCCTGAATAAAATCGGGCATATCGCAGTTTTCAACAATAAAGCCGTTTGACGAGGCAATAATATTTCCGTCGTTATCAATAACCCAAGCAGTTGTTTTATCCTTATAGGAATAGCTATCTATAAAGCGGGCTGCTGACGATTCAAGTGAGGCACCCGAATCAAGACTTGAAGAAAAATAGCTTACCGCATTTTCGGATGCGCCGTTGTTTAAAATATTTTCAACCGAATTATAATAATATGTTTTAATTGAAAAGCAGGCAACAACAAAGGCGGCAATAAGCGCAACAGCAACAACTCCGATAATATTTATGAGCCAACGCTTTGTTATTCCGTCTATCTTGATTTTATGAAGTTTTTGCGAAATTTTCTTCTTCATTTAGCTCTTTTCTTTCAAATCAGTTTTTATTTGTTACCCACTTATAACCGAGGCCCCAAATTGTTATGAGCCTTGTTGGAGAGGAGGGATTGTCCTCAACCTTCATACGAAGCCTTCTGATATTAACATCAACGATTTTTTCATCGCCGAAATAATTATTACCCCAAACCTGCTTTAAAATATCCGTTCTGCTTAAAGCGGCGTTCGGGTTTCTGAAAAAATATTCGATAATTTGAAATTCAACCTGAGTTAATTCAATCAAAGAATTAGCCTTTGTGAGCGTTCTGTTTCTGAGATTAAGCTCAAATTCGTCAAGCACGATAATGTCGGAAACAGAATCTGTTTTTCTTATTCCCCGAGTCATCTCAACTCTGCGGTAAACAGCATCTACCCTTGCCATTAATTCGCTTGGAGAAAACGGCTTTGTTACATAATCGTCTGCTCCCACGAGCAAGCCCGTAACCTTGTCCATCTCCTGCGTTTTAGCGGAAAGCATAATAATTCCCAAATCCGACGAACGCTTACGAAGCTCCTTGCATACGGTAAGTCCGTCCATTTCAGGCATCATTATGTCAAGGATTGCAACATCAAATCCGCTTTCGTTTTTAGAAAACAAATCGAGCGCAACAGCACCGTTTTCAGCCTGTTCAACATCATATCCGCTTCTTGTTAAATTAATAACTATAAAATCACGGATTGATTCCTCATCTTCTGCAACGAGTACCTTTTTCATAAATTATTCTCCTTCATAAGATTTTATCATTAATTTCAAATCATCAACAGATACGCTTATATCTGAATTTTCAAAGGTTTGAGCGAGATAAACATATCCCGAATCGTTCATAATTTGCGTATAGCCCGAGTAATCGGCGGCAGCCTCATCATAATGTGATTTCAAAACGGGCAAAACGCTGAACACTGCATTTGAGCTTGAATCAAAAACGGTTAGCTCTGATTTTTCGGGATTATATTCTGAATAAAGATTTTCAAAGCCGCTTTCATCAAAAACGATTTGGTAATTGTCCTTTTCAACGGCTAAGGAATAGCAAACGGTGTTTAAAACCGAATTATCATACTGCGCCCATCTAACTGCACGAACCTCATTGGGAGTATTGCTTTCCTTTGTATCAAGCGGAAGCTCAATATTTCCGTCGCCGTCTATATCACGGCAGGTTAGCATAACCGAACGGGTTGTGTTTTTGGTTATGCCTGTTGAATAGCTATAATAAGGAGAAATTATTGTTCCGTAATAATCCGACCAATGAATTATCTCCGTTAGCATTTGACTTCCGTTTGACTTAACCGCATCTGCATAAATATATACTCTGCCGTTTTTGCTTTCCGTTTTTATGCTTTTATAAAAACTGATATGACCGTCAAGCTTTGTTGTTCCCAATGTTTTTCTGCTTGAATCGGCATAGGAATAAAGCACCGCAGAGGCTGAAACGGAATCGCCCGAATCAACCGAAAAAACAAGAAGCTCATCAACGCCGTTTTCGTCAATATCAACCAAAATATAATCATTCATGGCAAGACTTGAACCGATTTCCTTTAGCTGATACTCTCCATCAGTAATGCTTTGGCAGTAAACCGAAAGGAAGTGGCTTTTAGAATCGCTTACAACATCCCACAATGCGATAATTTCCGTTACGCCGTCTGAGTTTAAATCGGAAAAGCCGAGAGAATAAATATCCTCATATTCACTTGCAATATTATATACAACGCTCCACTTGCCGTTAATCTTATCGATAACCGACATATTTATTGCACCTATGCTTTTTGAGGTTTCATAGAAAACAACGGCTTCCTCTTCTTCATCGGAATCAAGGTCATAAAAGGTATATGCGCTTGTATATTCTCCGTTTGAGGCGTTTTTGAGGGTTACAACTCCGTTTGTGTATGAATACAGAGCTTTTTGAACATCGGCATCATCGCCCTGCGGAGAAACGGGAGAAATAAGCTCATCAACAGAGGAAGCAAGCCTAAACGAACAGCCCGAAAAAATCAAAGCTATTACAAGAACAGGCAGAATTACCTTAACAAGCTTCAAATTGTTTCCCCCTTTCGATACGCAAACACGCAATGCACCATCATATTTGTAATATTATATCATTAATTTATTACAAAATAAATATCTTTTTTATATATTTTTAAATAAATATTACAGATTTTTGCTGTTTTTAAGTATAAAAATTAATTTCTGTAATAAAAAAACAAGCAATGCCGCCCGTGATATTACACGAACGGCATTGAAAATTACGATATATTATCTGCATTTATTCGTATATTTCCCTCTTTAAAGAGCCGATATACGGAAGATTTCTGTATTTTTGGTCATAATCAAGACCGTAGCCGACAACAAATTCATCCGGCACATCGCAGCCAACATAATCGGGCTTAACGGGTGCAACTCTTCGGTCGGGCTTATCAAGAAGCGTTACAATGCTGATTGAATTTGCTCCTCTTGTTTTCAGAATATCGGAAACATATTTAAGGGTTCGTCCGCTGTCGAGTATATCCTCAACAAGAAGAACATCATATCCGCTTAAATCTATATCAATATCCTTTGTTATTTTAACATGACCTGTTGACTCGGTTCCCGAGCCGTAAGAGGAAACAGACATAAAATCAATGCTCAGCGGCAAATCAATATTTCTTACAAGGTCTGTCATAAAGAAAACGCAGCCTTTAAGAATTCCGAGAACAAGCAGATTTTTTCCTTTAAAATCCTTTGTTATGTGTGCGCCGAGGCGAGCATTAATGCTGCGAAGCTCCTCTTCGCTGACAAGAATTTTTTCAATATCCTGATGCATAAGCTACCTTTCCTCCCTGAAATAAGAAAGTCCAAGCGAGGCGGGAGGCTGATTTTCCTTTTTCTTTCTTGCGCTGACAATTATAAGTACAATAATTGTTACGATATACGGTGCCATTTTGAAAAGCTCCTGAGTGCTTAGCGCAAGGCCCGGAATATAAAGATAAACAATATAAAGTCCGCCGAAAAGGATTGAGCCGAGAATACCCAAATCCGGCTTCCAAATAGCAAATATAACGAGCGCAATTGCAAGCCAGCCTCTGTCTCCAAAGCCCTCATTAGACCAAACTCCGCAGGCATAATCCATTACATAGAAAAGTCCGCCGAAGCCTGCGATAATGCTTCCGATACAGGTTGCAAGATACTTTGACCTTTCAACATTTATACCTGCCGCATCTGCCGTTGCAGGATTTTCACCTACTGCACGAAGATGAAGACCTCCTCTTGTTTTCCTAAGGAAGAATGCACAGGCAAGCGCAATAATAATTGCAAGATATGCCATAAAGCCATAGGACAAAAAGATTTTTCCGAACCAGCCCGTTGAGCCTGCAATCGGAAGAGTTGCTCTGAAATAAGAGCTTGTGCGCGTTAATGCAACAGACGGAATATCGCTTCCCGTAAGCTTAACGAGCGAGGCACCGAAGAAATTACCGAAGCCAACGCCGAAGGTTGTCATTGCAAGACCTGTTACATTTTGATTTGCACGCAGAGTAACGGTTAAGAAGCAATATATAAGTCCCATTATAAGTGAGCCGAGAATTGTGCATAAAAGCGGGATAAGAATTGCAAGAAAGCCATTCATTTCTCCGCCCTTAACCGACTCCTCATAAAGAAACGCACCTATAACTCCGCTTATGCCGCCAACATACATAATACCGGGAATACCGAGATTAAGGTTTCCTGATTTTTCAGTTAAAATTTCGCCTGTTGAGCCGTAAAGAATCGGAATACCCTGAAGAATCGCACGTTGGATTAAAGTAATTACAGTTGAAGATACCATTTACTTTTCCTCCTTATGCGAATGATGAAATTTTAATTGATAATTAATGAAGAACTCGCTTCCTATTATAAAGAAAAGAATAATTCCCGTTATAATATCGGAAAATGATTGATTAAGTCGAAAAACGGTTGAAATCTCATTTGCGCCCTTTTGAAGAAAAACAATAAGGAATGAGGTGAAAATCATATATAACGGATTGAATTTTGCAAGCCAAGAAACCATAATGGCGGTAAAGCCTCTGTTATCAGCGGTTGTTGTTGTTATTGTGTGGTTTGTTCCGCCAACGAGCAAAAGACCTGCAATACCGCAAATTGCACCTGAAAGGAGCATTGTTCTTATAATAACCTTTTTAACATTAATGCCGATATAGCGTGCGGTGTTTTCACTTTCGCCAACAACGGAAAGCTCATAGCCGTGCTTACTGTATTTAAGATAAACATACATAAATACGGTTAAAAGTGCCACAACGATTATATTTAAAAGATAATCATATTCGCCGATTGTGGGAAGCCAGCCCGCATGGGTAGATTGATTGATAATACCAATTTTACCCGAGCCCTTGGGAACCTCCCAAACGGTTACAAAATAAGAAACAAGCTGAATACCTACATAGTTCATCATAAGAGTAAACAGGGTTTCATTTGTGTCAAACCTTGCTTTAAAAACAGCGGGAATAACTGCCCAAATTGCACCTGCAATCATACTTGCGGCAATCATAATTATTATTAAAAGAGCATTTGGAACCTTATCGCCCAACAGAATCATACATGCGGCGGTTGCAAGACCACCGATAAGCACCTGTCCCTCTGCGCCGATATTCCAAAAACGCATTTTAAATGCAGGAGTTACCGCAAGCGAAACGCAAAGCAAAATTGCTATTCCCTGCAATAAATTCCAAATTCTTCTTGAAGAGCCAAATGCGCCCTTAATCATTGTTGAATAAACGCTGATGGGGTTTTCGTGGGTTAAAAACATTGTTAAAACAGCACAAACGATTAACGCAAGTGCAACTGCCGCAAGGCGAATAAGCCAAGAGGTGTACCACGGCAAGCTATCTCTTTTAACAATATGAAAGAGCGGTTCTCTTGCCTTTGATTTATTCTTCATCGGCTTTATCCTCCTTATTTGAATTTTTTGTCATCAACAGACCTATTTCTTCCTTAACTGCCGTTCTGCCGTCAACAATACCTGTTACGGTGCCTGAATTAATAACCATAATTCTGTCGCACAGTTCAATAAGTACATCAAGGTCCTCTCCAACGAAAATAACGGCAACGCCGCTTGCTTTTTGCTTTGTAAGAAGATTATAAATAGTATAAGAAGAATTAATGTCAAGACCTCTGACGGGATAAGCAACCATAAGAACCTTTGGATTAGCGGCAATCTCTCTGCCGACAAGCACCTTTTGAACATTACCTCCCGAAAGGCGTCTGACAGGGGTTGAGGTGCTTGGAGTTACAACTTCAAGGCTGTCAATAATATTATCAGCCAAATCCTTTGGGCTTTTTCTGTTTAAAAACACAGAGCTGCCCTTTTTATAGCTACGAAGCATCATATTATCAACAATATCCATATTGCCGACAAGTCCCATTCCGAGTCTGTCCTCAGGGACAAATGAAAGCCTTACGCCCATATCTCTGATTTGAGTTGGGGTTTTATCACGGAGGTTAACAGGCTCACTGTTTTCCGCCTCCTGATAAAGAATTTCGCCGCTTTCAAGAGCTTGAAGGCCTGCTATTGCTTCAAGAAGCTCACGCTGACCGCTTCCTGCAATACCTGCAATACCGAGGATTTCGCCTGTTTTAGCGGTAAACGAAACATCGTTTAAAACCTTTCTGCCCTCTGAATTAACGGCAGTCATATTTTTAACGATTAATCTATCCTTTGGATTAACCGGATCGGTTCTTTCAATATTAAGAGTAACCTTTTTGCCGACCATCATTTCGGTTAAGGACTGTTCGGTTGCGGTTTTGGTTTCAACCGTTCCGATATATTCGCCTTTACGGAGAACTGCAACTCTGTCTGTTAATTCAAGAACCTCATGAAGCTTATGAGTAATTATGATAATCGATTTATTGTCCTGCCTCATTCGGCGGAGAATATCGAATAATTTTTTAGTTTCCTGCGGTGTTAAAACAGCGGTTGGCTCATCAAGAATAAGGATATCCGCGCCTCTGTAAAGCACCTTAATAATTTCAACGGTCTGCTTTTGAGAAACAGACATTTCGTAAATCTTACTGTCTAAATCAATTTCGAAGCCGTATTTATCGGTTATTTCTTTAATTCTTTTTTTGGCTTCCTTTAAATTATATTTCTTATCGTCTTTAATTCCGAGAACGATATTCTCGGCGGCGGTGAAAACATCAACAAGCTTAAAGTGCTGATGAATCATACCGATTTTATATTTAAAAGCATCCTTTGGGGACTTAATAACAACCTCGTTACCGTCAACAAATATCTGCCCCTCATCAGGAAAATAAATTCCCGAAAGCATATTCATAAGCGTTGTTTTTCCGCTTCCGTTTTCGCCCAAAACGGCAAGGATTTCTCCTCTGCGAACCTGAAGATCAACATTTTTATTTGCAACAACGCTTCCAAATCTTTTTGTTACGCCTTTTAATTCAATTGCAAGAGAATCGCTCATAAATACCTCCGCAAAACATCTAAAAATACACGCGTGGCCGTGTTTTGCCACGGCCACGCACAAGTGGTTAAATTATGAAATTAATACATTTCATTAAGAAGAGTTATACCGTCAATTCTGACATCGAAATAAGGAGCTGAACGGTATTCAGACTCATGGAAATAGCCGTCTGCGATAGCTTCTGTATCCTTCTCATAAGCGGCATCTGTATCAACATCAGCCATATATGTGCTGAGTGCTGCACCGTCAACCGTAAATGTTGCAGTATCAAATACATGAAGAGTACCTGCTTTGAGCTCTTCAGCAGCCTTATCAATAGCCTCCTGAGTGCCCTTTGCGGCAGCAGCTGCATTAACCTCTGTAAGCTCAACAGAGCCTGTTGCAAGTGAGCCTGTCCAATCAGTATCGATAGCGGTGCCGTCGATAACTGCCTTAATAGCATACTCAAAATAAGGAGCCCAGTTGATTCTTGAAGAAACGATAAAGGTGTTCGGGCAAGCGCTTACAGTGCTTCCGTTGTAAGAAACATTGGGAACTCCGGCAGTTTCGCAAGCAGTGGGAGCGCCCATTGAATCAGCATGCTGGCTGATAAGCTTGCAGCCGTTTGCAATAAGGGTGTTTGCAGCTTCCTTCTCGGCAGTTTCATCATACCAAGAGCCTGTGAACTGAACCTCCATAGTTGCAGTTGGGCAAACTGAGCGTGCGCCGAGGAAGAATGATGTGTAGCCTGAAACAACCTCTGCATAGGTGTAAGCACCTACATAACCGATCTTTGCTTCTTCTGCTTTGAACTTGCCTGCTTCAATCATTTCATTGAGCTTCATACCTGCTGCAATACCTGCAAGATATCTGCCGTCATAAATTGAAGCGAAAGCATTGTGAAAGTTTGGAAGATTTTCAGTGTGTGCCTTTGTGCCTGTTGCATGGCAGAACTGAACATTAGGATACTTCTTTGCAGCCTCAATCATATAATCCTCGTGGCCGAAGCTGTCTGCAAAAATGAATGTGCAGCCCTGGTCAACAAGATCCTCTGCTGCTTCAAAGCATTCCTGTCCCTCAGGAACATTGGTTTTGAAGATTTTGTTTTCCTCTTTTATGCCGAGTGCTTCACAAGCTTCGTCAGCAGCCTTGATGAAGTTAAGGTCATAAGTAGAGTTTTCATCGTGAAGGAAAATAAATCCTACTTTGATGTTTGCAGCCGCCTCGTTATCTGCTGTGCCGCTTTCAGAGCTGCTTGAACAGCCTGCAAAACAACCTACAACAAATAAAACCGAAAGAACAACTGCAAGAATTTTCTTTGTGAGTTTCATTTGACTTCCTCCGTAAAAAAATTTCTATTATAAGGCAAACGCCGAATAACCTAATTTCTGAATATGATTTCACCGGTTTCGTGATTCATACTTTCAACGATTGCAAGGCTTTCAACCCTTACACCCTGATTGCGAAGCTCATCGCCTCCGTGCTGATAGCCCTTTTCAATAACGGTTCCGCAGCCAACAAGCTCTGCGCCGCTGTCGTTAACAATTTTAATCAAGCCTTTAAGAGCATTGCCGATAGCAAGAAAGTCGTCGATAATAAGCACTCTGTCGCCCTTGCCGATGAAGCGTTTTGAAACCATAACATTATAAGTTGTTCCGTGGGTAAACGATTCAACAGGAGTTTCATAAACATCGCCGGCAATGTTTTTTGTTTTATTCTTTTTAGCAAAAACAAGCGGACATTCAAATTCCTGCGCAACAAGCGAGCCGATTGCAATTCCCGACGACTCGATAGTTAAAATTTTATTAACATTATCATTTTTATACAGGCGGTGAAATTCCCTGCCGATTTCCCTCATAAACGGAATATCGATTTGGTGGTTTAAAAAGCAATCAACTTTAAGGATATTGCCTTCATAAACCTCGCCCTCTTCAATTATTTTTTGTTTAAGACTATCCATAAAAAACAATTCTCCGCCATGCCTAAAAATTTACAATGCTATAATATACTATAAGATTTATATTTGCAACAAAATGATAAAATTTGACACCAAATTTTAACCTTTTTATATTTTAGTAAAATAAATATGAAAAATCAATTGTTAAATCGTGTAAAAACTAATATAATGTTATATGTAAAATGTATTTATTGCACAAAGCTTTAACACACGAGGGATACACTAATGGCTGATATTTTTGATTATGTTGAAAAATACAGAGATATAATGTTTGGCGACGAGGAGCTAAACGAGATTGATAATGCGATTTTCTGCCGCCTTGCTTATCTTGATTTTTCGGGATTTTCAGGTAAAACGCTTGGAGAAATTGCGGAGAAATACACTCCCGCCAATACGGAAAACAGGCAGATTAAGGAAACCGAAAGACTTTTAGAGCTTACAGGAAGCACAAAAAGATTTGGCTACACCTCTCTTTGCGCAGTAAACGAAATAATCAGTGAGGACAGCGCAAATGCGTTTTACGGCGAAACCTTTGCTCTTGATAAGGACACTTATTTTATTGCTTTCAGAGGAACTGATGATAAATTTGTGAGCTATTACGAGGACGCAGAGCTTGCCTACGCATTTCCCATTGCAAGCCAAACAACTGCTTTTAACTATGTTTCCTATGAGCTGAAAAACAGAGACGGAGAATTTTACATAGGCGGTCATTCAAAAGGCGGAAACCTTGCTCTTTTTTCTTACATATTTTTAAGCGACGCTGAAAAATCAAGAATTGTTAAGGTTTTCAACAATGACGGTCCGGGATTTCCCGAGGAAATGGCCGAAATTCTTTTTACGCCGTTTAATAACAGAAAAATTCTAAGTATTCTGCCTGAGGATTCAATAGTTGGCAGAATGCTTGATTTGGGAGGAGAAATAAGCATCATAAAAAGCACGGCCTCCGGCGCTGCTCAACACAACATATTCACTTGGGAGACGCAGGACAATTCATTCGTCTGCACAGGTCAGTTCAGCCTGCTTTCCGAATATGTTGAGGATACATTAACAGACAGCCTGAAAACAATTAATCCCGAACACATAAAAAGAGTTGCGCAGATGATTCTTGGGATTTCACAGGGAAGCGGAATACGCTCAACAAATGAAATTGATGCAAAAAGCTTTATCCGTATTCTGATTTCATTAAGACAGATTTATAAAGAAAACGAGAGCTCCGACGAAGACATACAGATTATAATTAAAACGCTGATTAAAAGCCTGTTTGGGGCAATAAATCTCGAAAAGATAATAAACCGCTCAATGCCCGTGTTTACCCAACAGATTGAAGCGTTTACGGAAAAATTCGGAAAAGAAGAAAATAAAGAAAATGCTTCGGAGAATTGAACTCCGAAGCGTTTTTTATTAGTCATAAATTTTAGCATTTTCAAATTCTTCTTCAATTTCCTTTGAGGGCTTGCCTGTAAGAAGCGAAACAACAACGATGAAAACAGAAGAAACTATAAATGCAGGAAGAAGCTCATAAAGGCTGAATATTCCGCCCTGTGCATAATGCCAAGCAATAACGGTTATACCGCCGGAAACCATACCTGCAACTGCTCCCCACTTATTAGTGCGCTTCCAGAAGAGAGAGAACAGCATAAGCGGTCCGAATGAAGCGCCAAAGCCTGCCCAGGCAAAGCTTACTATTCTGAAAACTGAGGAATCGGGATCCCAGGCAAAAACAACTCCCAAAACGGCAATTGCAATGCAGGTTAATCTTGCGGCTATCATTTTTGTTTTTTCTGTTACCCTCAGCTTAAAGGTGCCAACCATAATATCTTGGCTGATAGCTGATGCGGCGGCTAAAAGCTGACTGTCTGCCGTTGACATTGTTGAAGCAAGAATACCTGCAAGAATAACGCCCGCAAGAAGAGCGAAAATCACGCCGTATTTTGAAAGCAATCCTGCAATGGCAACAATAACCGTTTCACTGTCTTGAAGAATCATTGACGGCTCAACCTTGCTCATACCGAGACCAACCATGCCGATAATGATTGCAACGCTCATTGCGATAACAACCCAAACGCTTGCAACTCGTCTTGAAATCTTTATTTTATTCGGGTTTTCAACTGCCATAAAGCGCAGAAGAATATGAGGCATACCGAAATAGCCGAGGCCCCATGCAAGCGTCGAAACAATGCTCATACCGCCAAAGGAAACGCTGTTTCCGGCACCGTCTGTTGTTGCAGTTAAGGAAAGATAATCCGTTATTGATTTTGCATTATCAACAACTGCATTCCATCCGCCTGCAACATTTATGCCGAAGGCGAGAACAACAACAAGAGCAATACTCATTATAATTGACTGAATAAAATCTGTTGTTGAGGCGGCAAGGAAGCCTCCGAGAGCGGTGTATATAACAATTATGATTGCCGAAACAATTATTGCAACATGATAATCAATACCGAAAAGCGAAGAAAAAAGCTTTCCGCAGGTTGAAAATCCCGAAGCGGTGTAAGGAATAAAGAAAATAATAATCAAAATCGCCGCAGCGCACATAAGAATATGAGTGTTATCCTTATATCTTTTTGAGAAGAAATCGGGGATTGTAATTGCATTAATTTTGCTTGAATAATTTCTTAATCTTTTAGCGACAATAAGCCAATTAAGATAGGTGCCTACTGCGAGGCCTATTGCGGTCCATGATGCTTCTGCGATACCGCAGAGATAAACGAGCCCGGGAAGCCCCATAAGAAGCCAGCCGCTCATATCGGATGCCTCGGCACTCATTGCGGTTACAAACGGTCCGAGCTTTCTTCCTCCAAGATAAAAATCATCTACATTTTCGTTTTTCTTTGAGCAAATAATGCCTACAATTATCATCATAATAAGATAAAGCACAATTGCAATTAAAATACAAATATTCGCTGATGACATATAATTCCCCTTTTTCCAAATAAAAATATGTTTCATTTTAACATATTACTGCAATATTGTCAAAGAAATAATTTAAGCCTGCTGTGTTTTTACGCAAAGCAGGCTTAAATATGTTTATGTTATTTAAAAATTATTCGGCTTGTGCAGGTGCTTCCTCTGCCTTTGCCTCTTCCTTTATATCGCTTTCAATTTTGAAAACATAATCATTTCCGGGAAGAATTGCATTAAGAACAATACCTGCGATAGCTGCAACTGCAAGAGCAGTTAAGGTGAAGCTGAATTTGCCGATTGTGATAGGAAGCTCGCCGAGGCCGAGCGCAGTTACAAGGATTACTGCAACGATAATAAGATTTCTTGATTTAGTTAAATCAATCTTATTCTCAACCACATTACGAATACCAACGCCTGAAATCATACCATAAAGAACGAAGGAAACGCCGCCGATGATTGCTGCCGGAATTGTGTTTATAACAGCGGCAAATTTCGGTGAGAAGGAAAGAATAACGGCAACAACTGCGGCAATTCTTACAACTCTTGGATCATAAACCTTTGTTAAAGCAAGAACGCCTGTATTTTCGCCGTATGTTGTGTTTGCAGGACCGCCGAAAACAGCTGAAATGGAGGTTGCAAGACCGTCGCCGACAAGTGTTCTTTTGAGTCCGGGATCTGCAAGGAAGTTTTTACCAGTTGTTGCGCTGATTGCCGAAATATCACCTATATGCTCCATCATTGTTGCAAGGGAAATAGGCATAATTGCGATTATTGCGCTGATTGCAAGGCTTTTATCGCCTACATTGCCGAAGATCATTCCCTCCTTTGTGATGGGAAGACCAATCCAAGCAGCCTCTTTAATAGGCTCAAAATTAACCTCGCCCATACAAACTGCAACAACATAGGAAACTACGATACCGATAAGAATGGGTATAATCTTCGCCATACCTTTACCGAAAATATTGCAAATTATAATTACTGCAAGAGCGATAAGTGCAAGAATCCAATTTGTTTTACAATTGTTTACGGCAGAGCCTGCAAGGTTTAAACCGATTGCAATAATGATAGGTCCTGTTACAACAGGCGGGAAAAATCTCATTACCTTCTCAACAGGGAAAATTGCAAAGAGAGCGGCAAGAATGAGATAAACAAGACCTGCACAGGCAACACCGAGGCAGGCATACGGAAGCATTTCGGTGTTTGAGGCACCGTCCTCTGCCAGAGGTGCAACAGCTGCATATCCGCCGAGGAATGCAAAAGAGGAGCCGAGGAATGCCGGAACCTTAAGCTTGGTGATAAGATGGAATAAAAGTGTTCCGAGACCTGCCATAAGCAAGGTTGTTTGCATATTAAGGCCGGTTAAAAGAGGAACAAGAACAGTTGCGCCGAACATAGCAAAGGTGTGCTGAAATCCGAGCAAGAGCATTTTGGGAGTACCGAGCGTTCTTGCATCATAAATGCCGTTTTCGCCGAGTGCTGACTTTTTCTTTTCTTTTTTGTTTTTTGCCATTAATTTATCCTCCTAATTATTTTGTGCCGAATATTCTGTCGCCCGCATCGCCGAGACCGGGAACAATATAGCCGTTTTCATTAAGATGGTCGTCAAGACCTGCCGCATAAATATCAACATCGGGATGAGCCTTTTTAAGAGCTTCAAGTCCTTCCGGAGCGGCAATAAGGCAAAGGAATTTAACGGATCTGGGATTTCTCTTTTTGATTTGGCAGATTGCGTCTATAGCTGAACCTCCCGTTGCAAGCATTGGATCAACAACAAAAACATCTCTTTCTTCAATGTCCTTCGGGAGCTTGCAGTAATACTCAACAGGCTCAAGAGTTGTTTCATCTCGATAAAGACCGATATGGCCCACTCTTGCAGAAGGAATAAGAACGAGTCCGCCCTCAACCATACCGAGACCTGCACGAAGAATAGGAACAAATGCAAGCTTTCTGCCGGCAATTTCCTTGCAATGAGCAATTCCGCAGGGAGTTTGAACATCAACATCTTCAAGAGGTAAATCCCTTGTTGCATCATAAATCATCAGCATTGCAATTTCATTAACAAGGTCTCTGAACTCCTTAGTGCTTGTGTTAACATCACGAAGAATAGAAAGCTTGTGTTGTATAAGCGGATGATCCATAATCACTACTTTTCTTTCCATGGCTTCAACTTCCTTTCATATTTATTCCATAATACATTATCATAACAAATGGTCTATTTCAACAAAAAGCGACTTACAAAACGGTTACAAAACGGTTAAAGCGTCTTTTGCATAAAAAATCCGACAGATAAAATCTGCCGGATTAAGCGTTTTACATAAGTGATAAATAAAGCTCTTTGATTTCTTCAACAGAGGTTTCTCTTGGATTACCGGGACGGCAAGCGTCATCATAAGCGCTCTGTGCAAGGAAATCAACATCCTCGGGCTTAACAATTTCTTTGAGGTTGGCAGGAATACCAACATCCTCGCTGAGCTGCTTAACAGCATCAATAGCGGCAGTTCTTGCTTCTTCAATACTCATTGTGTCAACACCGTTTACACCCATTGCCTTTGCAATATCTCTATACTTCTCTCCTGTTGCAGGAGCGTTATATTCCATAACGGTTGGAAGAATGATTGCGTTTGCAACACCGTGAGGAGTATCATAAAGAGCGCCGAGCGGATGAGCCATTGAATGAACAATTCCGAGACCTACATTTGAAAAGCCCATACCGGCAACATACTGACCGAGAGCCATTCCCTCTCTGCCCTCGGGAGTGTTATTTACAGCACCGCGAAGGCTGTTTGCAATAATTTCAATTGCTTTGATATGGAACATATCCGAAAGCTCCCAAGCGCCTTTTGTGATGTAACCCTCAATTGCGTGAGTAAGAGCATCCATACCTGTTGCGGCAGTTAAGCCCTTTGGCATTGAAGACATCATATCAGGGTCAACAACTGCAACAATCGGAATATCCTTTGGATCAACACAAACCATTTTTCTGTTTTTGGAAGCATCGGTAATAACATAGTTTATTGTTACCTCTGCGGCAGTGCCTGCTGTTGTGGGAACTGCGATAATCGGAACGCATTTATTAGTTGTTGGGGCAACGCCTTCAAGGGAAACAACATCTGCAAAATCGGGATTTTCGATGATAATACCGATAGCCTTTGCAGTATCCATAGAGGAACCGCCGCCGATAGCGATAATGCAATCCGCACCCGAAGCCTTAAAGGCTTCAACGCCTGTTTGAACATTTTCAACAGTTGGGTTTGGCTTAATTTCACTGTAAATCTCATAAGCAATAGAAGCGTTATCAAGAACATCGGTTACCTTCTTGGTTACGCCGAATTTGATTAAATCGGGATCGGAGCATACGAAGCACTTTTTGAAGCCTCTGCCCTTAACCTCGCCGGCAATTTCCTGAATTGCGCCTGCACCGTGATAGCTTGTTTCATTTAAAATAAAACGATTTGCCATAAATTTTTACCTCACTAAAAAATATTCGGAATAAATCCTGCATTAATTATAAATCTCACGGCAATTTATGTCAACAATTTAAAATTGATTTAACTGATTTTTCAAAATTGTGTCATACTTTTTCCACTGCGGCATAACCGCCGTTAGCTCCTTATAAAATGAAGCGGAATGACTTTGCACTATAAAATGGCAGTATTCGTGAAGAACAACAAACCTTATAACCTCTTTATCGTACTGTGCAAGCCGACAATTAAGTGTTATAACCTTACTCTGCGCACGGCAATTACCCCATTGCGATTTCATATTTCTGATTTTGAGCTCCGGCAAATTCGGGCAATATTTTTGAAACTTAGGATATTCCTCTTCAACAATTTCGGGAAACACACGCCTTGAAATATCGGTCAGCAAAAAAAGAAAAACCCGTTTTCTTAATTCGAGATTATCGGGATTTCTAAGCTTCAATAAGATTGTTTTTTCGCCGACATAGTACGAGTTTGATTTTGCCTTTTCGATTTCAAGCGTATATTCCCTGCCGAGAAGCAAAACGGTTGAGCCGTTTTCAAATGTTATTGAGGATTTACCGATTTTTTCAAGCCTATCGAATGCTTTAAAAATTTTATCGGCATTTTCGATAAGAGCATTTTCTATTTGCGAGGCAGGCACACCGAAGCCTGCCGAAACGGAAACAACACGGTTTGGCTTTACTCTCATATTAATATTTTTAACATTTTTTCGAACTAAATTATATTCGATAATATTTCCGTTAATTTCAATAAAGCTATTCATTATTTTTCTCTTTTTTAACCGATTTTGACGGAAGTTTTTTACCTATATGAATAAAGGTGCAGGCAAAAAACAAGACAGAAAAAACACTGTGAATTATTTTAAGTGATTCTTTCCCTGCAATCTGTTTTACGGGAGAAAGCAAGGGTGAAAGCAAAATTCCGCTTGCAAATGAAAAAGCCGCAAGCAAAAGCAAGGCTAACATAAAAACGGAAGTTTTAATTTTTTTAAAAGCTCCCGAAGGCTTTAATACACAAAGCAAGCCTTTAATATTCAGCAGGAGATGAACTGCAAGCAAGGCAATTGAAATTAGCCCTGCGACTTCGTGAAGCGCCCTACCCGTTACGCCTTGAAGCATAAGGAAAACAAAAAGAACACAAAGGAGAAAATCAACCGTATATTTTAAAGAGTTATCAGCCTTCATTAATTTAAATTCTCCTCTTTAAGCCATTTTTGAATTTCCTCATCGCTTTGACCGTAATATGTTAAGCCGTTTTTAATTTCGCTTTCGGGGCAATACTCCCGAAGCATTGCGTATCCGTCCTGAACGCCGCTTCCCATACTTGTGCAAAAAGGAACAATTGTTTTTCCCGATAAATCATAATTATTCAAAAATGAAGCAACGGGAACGGGCAGCTCATACCACCAAACAGGATAGCCAACATAGATAACATCATAATCATCAAGGCTTTCGGGGAGGTTAACAAGCTCCGGAAGCTTATTGGATTCAAGCTCTCTTAAAGCCTGACCTGCCGTTATATAAAAGCCTTTACTGTAATACTCCTTTGTTACAATCGGATAAAGGTCGGCTCCCGTTTGCTTTTGTATCATCAAGGCGGCTTTTTCCGTTTTTCCTACCTTTTCGGAGTTATAAATATCTATGCTTGCCTTTGAAGAAGCGTCTGCCTCCCTGCCGTTTTGAGTTACATTACATTTTGTGAAATAAACAACAAGAGAGCGTGTTTCAGAGCTTCCCTTTATGATTTGATTTGAATATTCCGTGTTTTCCTTTCTTGGAAAAAAAGTGAAAGCAACACAAACTATTAAAAATGCTGCTATTGCAAAAAGCATTGACCTTGCAATAATTTTAACGATTTTTTCTTTCATATTGATCCCTCAACAATCAGTATAAAATAAAAGCGCAAAAAAGTAAATATCGGGGCAAAAAAAGAAAAGCCGCAAAAACGGCTTTTCTTTTGGTGGCTCATCGGGGAATCGAACCCCGGACACCTTGATTAAAAGTCAAGTGCTCTGCCATCTGAGCTAATGAACCGAATTTCCCTTATACGGGTTTTAATAAAAAACTGTATAAGGGTGCTTGGCTGGGGAGGCAGGATTCGAACCTACGCATGAGGGAGTCAAAGTCCCTTGCCTTACCGCTTGGCGACACCCCAATACAGAGGCAAATTAAAGTGGGGTGGAATGTGGGATTCGAACCCACGACCTCCAGTGCCACAAACTGGCGCTCTAACCAACTGAACTAATTCCACCGTATGAAATTGCGCTCAGTTATTTTAAGAAAAAATCCCCGAGCGCAAAATGGCGCGCTTGGGGGGACTCGAACCTCCGACCCACCGCTTAGAAGGCGGTTGCTCTATCCAGCTGAGCTACAAACGCATTGGAGCGGGTGAAGGGAATCGAACCCTCGTGTTCAGCTTGGAAGGCTGACATTCTACCATTGAACTACACCCGCATAGGCGACGCTCATTATTATAATCAATGAGCGCCGAACTGTCAAGTCTTTTTTTAAAATTTAGTTTATTTTTACCTCAATTTTTTCTTTGGCGGTTAAACTAAACCTTTTTATTTCAATATTTTGATTGAAAACAATTTCATTTGCAAGAAGATCCTCTACCTCACGCCTTACACAGTCTCGGATACCTCTTGCATTTTTCTTTGAGCCATAGGATTTCTTTGCAATATAAACTGCAACGGAATCGTCGCAGATAAGCTCAATGCCCTTATCTTTAAGGCTCTCTTTAAGCTCATTAAGCATAATTGAAGCAATTTTTTCAAAATCGGCAAAGGTTAGGCTGTTAAAGGTAATGATTTCATCAACCCTGCCTAAAAATTCAGGACGCAGGAAGCGTTCAAGTGCTTTCATTGTTACATCTGCGCTGATTTCATTTTCGGATTTTCCGAAGCCGAGAGAGGCGGTATCGGTTGAGCCTGCATTAGAGGTCATAACGATAATGGTGTTTTCAAAATTAACCGTTCTGCCCTGTGCGTCTGTTATTCTGCCCTCATCAAGAATTTGGAGAAGAATGTTGAGAACATCCTTGTGTGCCTTTTCTATTTCATCAAAAAGAACAACGCTATACGGCTTTCTTCTTACCTTTTCGGTTAGCTGACCTGCATCGTCATAGCCGACATATCCCGGGGGCGAGCCGATAATTCTTGAAACGCTGAATTTCTCCATAAACTCGCTCATATCAAGCCTTATAAGACTATCGGGAGAGTCAAAAAGGTACATTGCAAGCTGCTTAACAAGCTCTGTTTTTCCAACACCTGTTGGACCTACAAAAATAAACGACTGCGGCCTTTTAAGCGGACTGATTTGAATTCTTCCTCTTCGAACTGCTGAGCCTACCTTTGATATTGCATCATCCTGACCTACAATATGCTTTTTGAGCTCATCTTCAAGAGAAGCAAGCTTTTGTATATCGCCTGCCTCGATTTTAGAAGCGGGAATACCGGTCCAAAGCGAAACAACCTTTGCAAGATCCGCTTCAAGCACCTGATTATCCTTTGCTTTCTCAGCAAGCTCCGGGAGCACCTCATCAAGCTTTAATGCTTCTGCTTTAAGATTTGAAACAAGCTCGTAATCAATTTCGTTATTTTCATCGGGCTGTGAAGCGGCATCTATCCTATTAAGAAGCGAATCTTTTTCTTCAAGCTTCATTTGATAATCGGATATTGCCGGATTTCGCAGATTTGCACAGGTACAGGCTTCATCAAGCAAATCAATTGCCTTATCGGGAAGATATCTATCGGTTACAAAACGCTCCGACATAGTTACTGCACGGTACACAAGGCTATCCGAAATCTGAACCCTATGATATCCTTCGTAATATGATTTAATTCCGAGAAGCATTCTGTATGCTTCATCAATTGAAGGCTCTTCAATTTTAACAGGCTGAAAACGCCTTTCGAGAGCTGCATCCTTTTCGATATATTTTCTGTATTCGTTAAAGGTTGTTGCGCCGATAACCTGAATTTCTCCTCTTGAAAGAGCGGGCTTTAATATATTTGCGGCATTCATAGTTCCCTCGCTGTCGCCCGTGCCGACAAGGTTATGAACCTCATCAATAAAGAGAATTATATTACCCTCGCTTTTAACCTCATCCACAAGTCCTTTAATTCTGCCCTCAAACTGACCTCTGAACTGCGTTCCTGCAACAAGAGCCGTTAAATCAAGCAGATATATTTCCTTGCCGGCAAGGCGCGCAGGCACCTCGCCCTTTGCGATTCTTATTGCAAGTCCTTCTGCGATAGCGGTTTTGCCGACGCCGGGCTCACCGATTAAGCAGGGGTTATTCTTCGTTCTTCTGCAAAGAATTTGAATAGTTCGGGAAATTTCCTTTTCTCTGCCTATAATAGCGTCTATCTCGCCTCTTTTGGCTCGTGCGGTTAAATTGTTGCAATAGCTGTTGAGGAACTTTCTTGTGTCCTCCTGCCTGCCTCTTTTGCCCTTCTTTTTAGAGCCCTTTGCACTTTCCCTTGAACCGTCTGTGCCTTGGGAATTATTATTATTGAAAAGATTTTCAAACGGAAGCGTTTGGGCACCGTCCATATTTTCGGGATTAAACATTTCCCCGAGAGAGCCGAAATCGAAATCATCCATATTTTCCATAAACTGACTCATCTGCTCTGACGCCTGCTCAAGCTCCTCATCGGATATTCCGAGCTGCTCAATCATTTGATTAATTGAGCCGATATTAAGCTCCTTTGCACATTTGATGCAAAGCCCCTCCGGCACAACCTTATCATTTTCCATTTTTTGTATAAAAAGCACTGCCGGTCTTTGACCGCATCTGCTGCATAACTGTTGTTTCATTAAATAGTATTTTCTCCTTAAACTATGTAGTTATTCTTTTTCGCCTTGGGCTTTTTTCTCTTTAAGCTGTTTGATAAAGCCCGGAGCATAGCCGAGAAGCGAGGCAAAGGTGCATATTGCGGAAATTGCTACAAGCACCCATGTTACTGCATCGGGGAGAGTAAATCCCGTTACTCCGCAAAGCGCTCCGCCCTTGCCGAAAGCAAGAATGAATATCATAACAATGCAGAAAACCGTTGTTGCAACCTTTCCCCAAATTTCTGCGGCAACGGGACGAAGCCCCTTTGAAAGAAGAATTGCGCCGCCTATAATCATTAATATTTCCTTTAATATGAAAAACATAAACAGATATTTAATAGCATTATCCCAATATTTGACGATAAGAACAATAACTATTGCCATCTGCGAAAGCTTATCTGCAATAGGATCAAGAAGCTTTCCGAGTGCTGATACCTGATTGAATTTTCTTGCGATTTTTCCGTCAAACAAATCGGTAAGCTCTGCAAAAATAATTACAATAACAGCAGCTATAACATAATCCTTTAAGAACAAAACCGCAAAAACAGGAATAAGGAGAATCCTTATAACCGAAAGAAGATTCGGAATTGTTAAACAGCCTTTAAATAAATCCTTCATATTATTATTAAATTCGCTCATACCTTCCTCCTACAACAAATCCGCAAGGGGATTAATTTTATTTACAAATTCAACTATCGTGCTTGAATTAACCTGATTAACAAATTCATTCTGCGACGAAGCGAAAATATAATCCTTAACAAAAACGAGAACAGCACACAAAACGGCTAATACCAAAACGGCTTTTACGGCTCCGAATACTGCGCCTAAAAGCTTATTTGTTTTTTTAAACGGTATATTTTTAATTTTTTCAAGCCCTTTTATCAGCCTTGAGATAATCCAAGCCAAAAGACTGAAAGCCACCATCGTTAAAATAAATAAAGCAATTTTTATTATAACGCAGGCAACCGGCTCAACGATGTTGTTTACAACACCTTCGGTTATATTAGCCGAGCTGATATTATCCAAAAATGACAAATCAACTATACCCGACATACCGAAGGGCAGGCTATCCACCGCCTCACGAACGGAGGAAGCAAAGCCGTTTATATCCGCAGAGGATTGAATCGCCTGCGAAACACGGGAAACCGCTTCATCACGAACGAAGCGTGAATATATTACCATATTATACCTATCTGCAACGAAAAAAGCAACAGGCATACCGACCGCATAGCGCACAAGCGAAACAAGAGAAAGAACGAAGCCTCTTGAATAGCTTGCCGCAACAGTTGCCGCAATGATAAAAATTAAAATCAAATCAAGTATGTTCAAAACATCTACTCCTGTATAAGTTCAACTTTTGTTCCGTGCTTTGCAAATATCTTTGAAGACATTTGCTGAATTGAGGTGTAGGAATCGTCAACCTCAAAAGCCTGCAGCTGCTCGCCGGAAGAAATTTTATAAGATATAATGCCGTTGTCTGTTAAAGCGGACAATCTTGAAGAAGAGGCGGTTATATCCTTAACCCTGCCGCTTACCACAGTTATCTCCGTTACATTTCCCGACGGCTTGACACAAACCAACGAGGTTTCAGCTGCGCCATCATAATCGGTATAGGCATAAACGAGGCTTCCCGATGGGTTAAAGGAATGGGAAACGGTTGAAACACTTTCCTCCTCAAAAACCTTTGTTTCGTTTTTCAGAGAAGAAACAGTGCTGACAAAATCTGTTCCCACAATATATAAATCTGTTGATTTAAACTCTAAATCGAGAACAGACGAATTATAAACGAACTGTGCTCTCGGAGCGTCATCATCTGTGTTCATTGTGTAAACAGTTGTTTTAAACCTTGCATTTTCCGAGCTGACAACAGCAAAGGCTATTCTGCTTCCCCGACCGTCAACCGCAACACAGGTTACAAAGCCGTCTGCAATATCATAGGAGAATTTTTCATCAAGCGATTTATTATAAAGCTTAATAACGCAACGGGCGGTATCGGAGGTTGTGCAGAGAAGCACACTGCCGGAATCCGAAACATCTGCACACAATATTGAATTATCAGATTTATTTTCGTATATTTGATTTTTCTTACTGCAAAGCATATAAGCGCCCGTGCCTTGATCGTAAAGCACGCAATAGCTGCCTGACGTTTCAACAATAGGATTAGCGTAGCCGTGTTCAACAGAAAGCAGCTCCCTGCCGTCTGCCTCGCCGATAACGGTAAACGCATCGGCATTTAAAGCATAAATATTATCGGAAAAAACACCGAAGCCGAAATCCTCTCCCGATTCAAGCTCAAACGGAAAAGTCTCCTCTCCCGTTACGGAAACGGGAGAATCGCTTTTATCCCCTATTGATGAAAAATCAATTTCGCAAAGCTTCATAACGAGAAGTGCTATAATAACAAGGATAATAGCAATCCATGCTATTTTTTGCCTTTTGCGCTTCTTTGCAAGCTTGCGCTCCATTCTTTCGTTTTCACGCTGATTTGTTGACATATTTCTCCTCAATAATAAATTTCATTAAGATAAAGGCCCTGTGCAGGTGCTGTTTTGCCTGCTCTTTTTCTGTTTTTGCTTTCGATTATTTCGGAAAGCTCTCCGCTTTTTATTTTTCCCTCGCTGACAAAAAGAAGAGTTCCCACCATTATACGCACCATATTATAAAGAAATCCGTCTGCCTCAACCTTAAAATAAACAAAATCTCCGTCTCTTTCAACGCTGAAGGCATTAACTGTTCTGATTGTATCCTCAACACCGCTGTGTGCACTGCAAAATGCCGAATAATCATAGGTGCCGACAAATGCCTGCGCTTCTTTGTTTAAATAATCGGCATCAATCGGATAACGGTAATGAAAGGCATATTTTTCATAAAACGGATTTCTTATTTTGCAGTTATACAATTTATATATATACTGCTTTGACTTAACATTATACCGTGCGTGAAACTCCATACCTACTCTTTCGCAGCTTAATGCTGCTATATTCTTTGGCAAATATGTATTCAGCGCAAGAACAACCTTTTCATTATCTATATCTTTTGAGGTTTTAAACGAAAAGCAATATTTATTTGCATGAACGCCGCTGTCTGTTCTGCTGCATCCCTTAATATCAACGCTTTCGCAGAAAACCCTTTCAACAGCCCTTTGAACAACCTCCTGAACGGTAACGGCATTTTTCTGCACCTGCCAGCCGTGATACGAGGAGCCGTCATAGCTGATTGTTATCAATAAATTATTCATATAACCGCCGCTTGCAGAGTGTTTAAAAATATGATAAGAGCAAACAAAAGAACAACTATGCAGGCAGAGGCGTAATCTCTTGCCGAAAGCTTAACCTGCTTCATTTTTGTTCTTCCCTCTCCGCCTCGGTAGCATCGGCAATCCATTGCATAAGCAAGCTCATTTGCTCTTCTGAATGAGGATATAAAAAGCGGAATTAAAATAGGAATAAGGGCTTTCACTCTGCGTATAATACTGCCCGATTCCATATCTGCTCCTCTTGATTTTTGAGCGTTCATAATTTTATCAATTTCCTCAATAAGAGTTGGGATAAATCTTAACGCAATTGTCATCGTCATTGCAATTGAATGAACATCTATTTTAAATATCTTTAAAGGCTTAAAAAGTCTTTCAATAGCATCTGTTAATTCGGCTGGTGTTGTTGTATAGGTTAGCATTGAGCCTGCAACAACAAGCAAAATAATTCTTACAGACATAAATATTGCCGTGTAAATTCCCGCCTTTGTTATTGCGAACCTGCCGAAAAGAGTTATAAGAGGCTCGCCCTTGCCGTAAAAAAGATTAAAAAGCGAGGTAATAATAATTACTATGCCGAGCGGCTTTACACTTTTAAAGATTGTTTTAAAGGATATTTTGCTTACGGCAATTATTGCAGCAACTGCAAGCGTTACCGCAAGGAGCGAAATAAAGTTTTTGCACACAAAAAGAGCAACAATAATAATCATCGTTAAAGATATTTTCATTCTTGCATCCATTTTGTGAATTACGGAATTTCCGGGGAAATACTGGCCGATCGTTATATCGTTTATCATACGGCACCCCTTTCCGCAAGGAGCCTTTTCAGCTCCGAAGCGCCCTGCTCAACAGTAAAAATTTCGGTTGAGCAATTGATTCCGCTTTGCTTTAATTTCAAAAAAATATCGGTTATCTGCGGAACATTAAGCCCCATTTCACGAAGCTCCTGCGCACGGGAATAAACCCTCGGCACAGTATCGCACATAGCAACCTCGCCCTTGTTGAGAACAAGCACCCTGCTGCAAAGCCTTGCAACATCCTCCATTGAATGAGAAACAAACAAAACCGTGTTTCCCATTTTGTTTTGATATTCCTTTATCAAATTCAGAATAATTTCTCTGCCCTTCGGGTCAAGACCTGCGCACGGCTCATCAAGAATAAGCACCTGCGGCTCCATTGCAATTATTGAAGCAATTGCAACACGCCTTTTCTGACCGCCCGAAAGGTCAAACGGAGATTTTGATTCAAGCGCTCTTGAAATTCCGACAAAATCCATACTTTCATAAACACGCTTTTTAATCTCATCCTCCGAAAGCCCCATCTGCTTCGGACCGAATGCGATTTCTTTAAATACCGTTTCCTCAAAAATCTGGTATTCGGGATACTGAAAGCAAAGACCGACGGAAAAGCGCACCTGCCTGATATTCTTTCTGTTTTCCTTGCTCCAAATATCGTTTCCGTTTAAATAAACGCTTCCCGAATTAGGTTCAAGAAGCCCGTTAAAATGCTGAATAAGAGTTGACTTTCCGCTGCCGGTGTGCCCTATTATGCCGATAATTTCTCCGTTTTCGGCAGAAAAATTAATATTCTTCACAGCGCTTGCCTGAAACGGCGTTCCAACGCTGTAAAGATAATTTAAGTTTTCGCAAACCAAAACAGCCAAATTCAACCCTCCAATAAAGATTTAATATAATCAACACATTCATCTGTGTTTAAAATAGTTTTTTCAGGCGAAAGATTACACCTGTGAACAAGCTCCGTTGCCTGAGGAACATCAAGCCCAAATGCCTTAATTTCATCAACATGGGCAAAAACCCTTTCGGGTGTGTCATCTATTTTAATCTCGCCCGAATCAACAACTATGACTCTGTCTGCCTGAACGGCTTCGTCCATATAATGAGTAATAAGAACTATCGTTATTCCCTCATTACGATTTAGCTTTTTTATCGTTTCAAGCACCTCGCTGCGACCGCTCGGATCAAGCATTGCAGTCGGCTCATCAAGCACGATACATTCGGGCTTCATAGCAATTATACCTGCAACGGCAACTCTTTGCTTTTGGCCGCCCGAAAGCTTATGGGGTGCCTTATCCCGAAGCTCATACATTCCAACCGTTTTGAGCGCTTCATCAACTCTTTTGCGGCACTCTGCGGGAGGAAGCCCGAGATTTTCAACACCGAAGGCAACATCCTCTTCAACGATTGAAGCAACAATTTGATTATCGGGATTTTGAAAAACCATTCCAACCTTTTTTCTTATATCGTAAATGCTTTCGTTGTCCTTTATCTCTTTGCCGTCAACAAGAACACTTCCCGACTGAGCAAAAAGTATTCCGTTGGTCAGCTTTGCAATTGTTGATTTTCCCGAGCCGTTATGACCGAGAACTGCAACGAAGCTGCCTTTTTCTATATTAAGATTAAGATTTTTAACAACATCAACACGCTCTTCTCCGTCCTCAACGCCGTAAGAAAAGTCAACATTGTGAAATTCAATTAAGCTCATTTATTCATCCAAATTGCAGACGCACCGCAGGGCAATATTCCCTTTGAAGCAGTTACGGGAAGCCCTATTTCATCAGCAGTTACGCTGCCGCCTTTTTCTTTAACTATAATATCGTCTAAAATATATTTCATAACAGAGGCAGAAAGACCCGTTGTGTATGAATTAAGAAGCACCATTAACGGCTCGTCCGACAAGACATTGCTGATTAGCTCCACAAAATCATAAAGAGAATCCTCAAGCCGCCATATTTCTCCCTTAGGTCCTCTGCCGTAGGAGGGTGGATCAAGTATGATAATATCATATTTATTGCCGCGCCTGATTTCTCGCTGAACAAATTTTATACAATCATCAACAATCCACCTTACAGGCTTATCATCAACACCCGACGCCTGCGCATTCTCCTTTGCCCACATCGTCATACCCTTTGAGGCGTCAACATGAACAACGCTTGCGCCCTCTTTAAGACAGGCAACGGTTGCACCGCCCGTGTATGCAAAAAGATTTAAAACACGAACATCATTTCTGCCGCTGCTTCTTATAACCTCACGGGTTAAATCCCAATTGACCGCCTGCTCGGGAAAAAGCCCCGTATGCTTAAAGCCCATTGTTTTAACATTAAAGGTTAAATCCTTATATTTAATCTGCCACGATGCAGGAAGATGCGAAAACGCCTGCCATTCTCCCCCTCCGCTGCTTGAACGCTGATAGCGTGCATTGGGAGAAAACCAAAGCTTATCAGCCCTTTTGCTTTTCCAAATAACCTGCGGATCGGGACGAACAAGCACCTGCTTTCCCCATCTTTCAAGCTTTTCTCCGCTTGAACAGTCAATTAATTCATAGTCCTTCCAATCGGTTGTGTATCTCATTTAGCTTAATCTTTCTCTTACAACATCGGCAATTTGATTACCGAGCCTTGTTATAATATCAATATCCTTTCCTTCAAGCATAACCCTAACGAGCGGCTCCGTTCCGGAAACACGCACAAGAACTCTTCCGTTTCCGTTAAGCTCCATTTCTGCCTCCTGAACGGCGGAAATAATATATTCATCATTATTATATTTCTGCTTGCCCTCGGCAGTTACCTCAACATTTATAAGCACCTGCGGATAAACATTCATTATTCCCGCAAGACTGCTTAATGTTGCACCGCTTTTAACAACCGTTTCAATAAGCTTAACAGCGGTTAATTCTCCGTCGCCGGTTGTTGCGTAATCAAGGAAAATAACGTGTCCGCTCTGTTCGCCGCCGATATTGTAGCCCTTTTTGAGCATTCTTTCAAGAACATATCTGTCGCCAACCGCAGTTTTTGAGCAATTAATTGAGTTTTCCTCGCAGAACTTGAAAAAGCCCATATTGCTCATTACGGTAACAACCGCCGTGTTCTGCGCAAGAATACCCTCCTGCTTCATCTGCATTGCGCAGATTGCGATAATTTTATCGCCGTCTATTAAATTGCCGTTTTCGTCAACCGCTAACATTCTGTCTGCATCGCCGTCAAACGCAACGCCGAGATCCAGCTTGTTTGCCTTAACAAATTCCATTAGCTCCTGAGGATGCGTTGAGCCGCAGTTTAAATTTATATTAACTCCGTTTGGAGTATCGGACAAAAGATGACATTTAGCGCCGAGACGGGTGAAAATTTCCTTTGCACACACGCTTGCGGAGCCGTTTGCAGTGTCTATTGCGATATTAAGACCGTCAAACCTAACATCTGTTACCGAAACAATATGGTCTATATAATCGGCAACGGCGGTTTTGCAAAATGTTCTTGTGCCCACCTCCCCGCCGGTTTTAACCTTTGCGGGTGCCTCGCAGGAAAGAACTCTTTTTTCAATCTCATCCTCAAGCTCATCGGGGAGCTTATAACCGTTTGACTGAAAAATTTTAATGCCGTTATACTCGCACGGATTATGCGAAGCGGAAATCATTACTCCTGCCGCACAGTTGTATTTACCGACAAGATATGCAACTGCGGGAGTCGGAACAACACCGACAGATAAAACATTTACACCCACCGAGCAGAAGCCTGCCGTTAGTGCCGCTTCTATCATATCGCCCGAAGCACGAGTGTCCTTGCCTATCATAA